>OGXY01001910.1_pt1 | contig 13471 bp, 9 predicted proteins | sample 1576411 | NCBI WGS metagenome assembly OGXY01 (sample SAMEA3541498, study PRJEB24748) | human gut metagenome | biome: human gut; feature: human-associated habitat; material: faeces | place: China | collected 2012 | reverse complement strand
ATCCGGAGAACGAAAAGACAGCCCGTTATGCCGAATTCGGAAATACGGGTGCGGGTGCAGATGCTTCCGGGCGTGTGGCATGGGCTAAACAGTTAACGAAGAAGGAAGTAGCGAAGTATACTCCGGAAAATATCTTTAAAGAAAGCAGCAATTGGTATCCTTATAAATAAAAACACGTAGGGTTTCCGACTGTTTATATGGCTTGAAATTTTTCCGGGCTTGGCTCTTTAGTCTCCTTAGCTTGAAACACCCGTTTCAAGGCAGGAAATTGTCGTTTCCCTTCGTGGAAACTGGCGTTCCTGTACGTGGAAACAGAATTTGTCTGCGTGCAAAAAAGATCATATCAGGTGTTGCAGATAAACATCTGCAACGGTATCTGCAACACTGCAATAGTTTGATTGCTAATAAAATACAGGCGAAATGTTGCAGATGGCAGATAAAAACAAAAAAATAAACTCATGGAGAGTATGAAAAATATGAAAACACTTAGGGTTAAAATGGTAGGGCTATTGGCTGTGGCTCTCATTCTTTTTTCTGCGTTTCGTGCAGACAAACCGGTCATCACTATCTTTATGATAGGCGATTCGACGATGGCTAACAAGAAAATGGATGGAGGAAACCCCGAACGTGGTTGGGGAATGGTGCTTCCCGGATTCTTCTCCGAAGATATACGGATAGACAACCATGCTGCCAACGGTCGAAGTTCCAAGAGTTTTATCAGTGAAGGACGTTGGGAAAAAGTAATTTCTAAAGTGAAAAAAGGAGATTACGTTTTTATTCAGTTCGGTCATAATGATGAGAAAGCAGACTCTACCCGTCACACCGATCCGGGCAGTACTTTTGATGAAATTCTTCGCCGGTATGTGAATGAGACCCGTGCCAAAGGTGGAATACCGGTATTGTTCAACTCTATCGTCCGTCGAAACTTTGTGCAGCCGAAGGATGATGCCATCGCAAAAGATGTCCGTCGCACACCGGGGGAAAAGGAACAACCGAAGGAAGGTACTGTTTTATTCGATACGCATGGTGCTTATCTGGATGCTCCCCGCAATGTGGCAAAAGAATTGGGAGTAACTTTCATCGATATGAATAAAATCACTCACGACCTGGTGCAAGGACTTGGACCTGTAGAATCTAAGAAATTATTTATGTTTGTCGAACCCAATCAGGTGCCTGCTTTTCCGAAAGGCCGTGAAGACAATACTCACTTGAATGTATACGGAGCACGAACCATTGCCGGATTGGCGGTGGATGCCATCGGCAAGGAAATTCCGGAACTGGCGAAATATATCCGTCAATCCGATTATGTAGTGGCTCAAGATGGTAGCGGTGATTTCTTTACCGTGCAGGAAGCGATCAATGCAGTTCCTGATTTTCGCAAAGAAGTGCGTACCACAATTCTGGTTCGCAAGGGTACCTATAAAGAAAAACTGATTATCCCTGAATCTAAAATCAATATTTCCCTGATTGGAGAAGAAGGTACGGTATTGACTTATGACGGTTTTGCAAACAAGAAAAACGTATTCGGTGAGAACATGGGAACTTCCGGTTCGTCCAGCTGTTACATTTACGCTCCCGATTTTTATGCAGAAAACATCACCTTTGAGAATTCATCAGGTCCCGTAGGACAGGCAGTTGCCTGCTTTGTATCTGCCGACCGTGCTTTTTTTAAGAACTGCCGTTTCCTCGGCTTTCAGGATACTCTCTATACATACGGGAAGCAAAGCCGCCAATATTACGAAGATTGTTACATCGAAGGAACAGTCGATTTTATTTTCGGATGGTCTACCGCTGTTTTCAATCGCTGCCACATTCATAGCAAGTGCGACGGTTATGTCACTGCTCCCTCTACCGATAAAGGGAAAAAGTATGGCTATGTCTTCTATGATTGCAAACTGACTGCGGAACCGGAAGCTACAAAAGTATATCTGTCTCGTCCCTGGCGTCCGTATGCGCAAGCTGTATTTATCCGTTGCGAACTAGGTAAACACATTCTCCCTGTCGGTTGGAATAACTGGGGCAAGAAAGAGAACGAAAATACAGTCTTCTATGCCGAATATGAGAGTCGGGGCGAAGGAGCCAATCCGAAAGCGCGTGCCGCTTTCTCCCAACAATTGAAGAATCTGAAAGGATATGAGATAAATGCTGTTTTGGCAGGCGAAGACGGATGGAACCCGGTAGAGAACGGAAACAAGCTGATAACGGTAAAGCGTTGATTATTGGGAACGCCTGGATTATAAGTATAGTGCATGACTGAATAGATTATAATCTTATTCTGTGACATTCTCAAATAAATATTTAGATATCTCATCTTTTATCATGACTACTCTAGGTGAATAGACCTTAATCGGTTTATCAGCTATCTCATGTGCTATCATATTTGCTTTATCAGCTTTACCTACTGTTTGGTAAATTTTGAATAATGCATATAATGGAACAAAACGTGCAGGACACATATTGGAAGCCAATATAAAATGCTTCTCCGCTTCATTATATTTTCTAGTTTTTATATAATTATCACCTATTAGAATCTCCATATCATAATCAGCACACATTGGTCTGCCTTCTAAAGCTATCTTTAGACTTTTCTGATTTAAACCAAAAGCGTTAAGAATGTTTGCATAATTATATAGGAAAGTATAATCGTCTTGTAATATTGGATATAGTTTTTCATATTGAATCACGGTCAAGGCAAATTTATCTGATTCCACAGGATAAACTTTTATACTACTCCATTTATATAGTACTATGATTTCTTTTCCACTGAAAACAAGCAACAAAGCGGTGAAACATATCATAAAGACTTGTGACACTTTCCTGACTTTCACATTCAGGTTTAAGGAAAGATTAGCAAATGAAAAAAGAGTGTAAATGCTAAAAACAATAACCAACCATACAAACGGAGTTGATAAAGGATAGGAAAAAAAGGCATATACCCCAATGCTACTTAAACAAGTGATAGCAATATTAGTCTCTAATCTACGATTACGATTATACAGTTTATAAAGAATACATATGATACTGACAAATACAGTAAATCCTACTATGCCATAATTCACGAGCAATGCAATATATTCATTAAAGGGCCGGAAAGTGTTATCAGCTAACATCACGAATGAACTATCCGGGTGTTTACTAAAGTAATCGGCTTGATAGGTCATATAATTAGCCCAAAAACCCTCATGGCCAAATCCGAAGAACGGTTTATCTTTAAACATTTCCCAAGCGCACCGCCAAATAAGCAAACGTCCATCTGCTGAATCTTTCTTTAATAAATACAAGATAATACCTATAGTACCACCAATAATGAGTAGCAATAATATATGTTTATTTCTAATTTTATATCTATAGTTGATTATGATAAAGAGAACTATTGCAATCAGAATTCCTGCAATACCACTTCTAGAACCGGATAGGATAATTGCAATTAAAGCAGATGTTGATGTGATAAAATAGAAATATTTATGATTTTTAGATAAGGTTGTTTTACCCATAAATAAGCATATTGGGTATCCTGCAGTTAGTGCTGCGGCGTAGGCCCCAGGATTGTCAAAGTTTCCAGTTACGGCAAACCCGGAATAGGTATCAATAAGAGAGAAATACTGTGAAATACCGTATAGTGATGATAAAATAATTCCTAATGAGGTCGCATTATAGTATGTTGGAATAATCCGAGTATAGAGTTCTATACCCGGATTATTTATTTTCCACACAAAAATAAATATGAGCATTAATAAAAATGACAAAATTGCAATACACCATTTATCTTGCTCTGTATATACTTGAGTCCCTATTCTAAATAATAAGGAAGCAATGCAACAAAAATATAGAATAGCGCGAACTAATAACATTTTGTCATTTCTGGTTATTAAAGGATATACTTATTCTTTGCATTTATTTTATTTTGTCGTAATATTCTGATCCGGCTCTAAAATGTTCAATCAAGCCATCCGTTAATGATTCACTACTTTTTGTGATTCTTGGATTTATATTAAATATCTTTCCAATAATCATTGCCAGTTCTAAAGTGCTCAACTAATCCATCTGTTAATCCTGTATCATCTCTATTGACATATCCTGTCATATAAAAAGTTACTCTTATACCATGTATTTCTACTGTTCCTTCAGCTCCAGCTTTAGCTGTATTAGAACTGAAACTAGAAGTTTTAGTACTTTTTTGTTGCCAATCACTAAAATTGTCTGCTAAAGCATTGCTTCCTAGTACATAAAGATTATTACTCGAATACCCAAGTTTTAATTCTAGATTCCTTTTTTCTTCCTCTTCGGCACTTCCTCTGATTGTTAATTCATTTGCTCCTCTGGTTAAAGGTATATAGTTGATATCACTAGGAGTTTTAAAAGTAGTGCGATTTATTATATCGACAAATTTAAGCATAGCATAGATACTATCTAAGTTAGCTTCCCCTAAAATACGTTTTTTATCAATAGGATCCAAAATTGATAAATTAATTCCATCCAGTTCATCTACCTCTACGTTATGTTCTTGTAGAAGTCCCATAATTAATTCTCCTTTTTTAAGAATAGATAATTGATCATGTTCTTCTTCTTGAACAGAGCAAGAAACAAGAAATAAACTAAAAACAAAAAATAACAAAGTCTTCATAATCGTAATGTTTAAATAATTAATACTCTTTTATTTGATATTATTCACCCAGTATAATCTGAGCTAATTATTTAGAAGTTTATACCTCTTACCGTTTTTATCAGATTGTCTAAAGTATCTGCCGGTATTTTGCTATAGTTCTTTATTTTTTCTACTTCATTTAAGTCTGAGAAATTTATACCTGCAATTTCTGTTATTTCTACTTTTTCATGAGTCAGTATTATATCAATTATTTTGCCTTTTTCTTCTCTTAAAGAGTCGTTTTCACTAATCAAACTATCTATCTGTTGCTTGAATTCCTTCTCTTTTGCGCCATCTTTATTATTACAGGACGCTATTATGATACCACTCAATAGTAGTACCGCAAATAATACACACAGTTTTCTCATCGTTTTTAATAATTTAAAATTTAATAATTGATTCTTCTTTCTTTTTCTTCTTCCATTGTTCTTTTAACATCAAACATTTAGGCTTACTGCACAAAATATCTTCTTTGGCGAATAAATTTTTCCTTGATCGTTCTAAGCCTATCCACTGATTGGCTATGGCTAAACGCATCTCATAATTTTCTAATTCTTTCAATGTCTGTATGCTGTCCAATTTATGAGAGAAATCATACTGTTGTATATCTTCCCAATGCTTCCGTGCTCGTTTCTTCACTCCTTCTTGACATATAAAGTGGAAATATTTGTCGAGCTGTGACAAAGATATATTTTTTAAAATACTTTTACTTTCAAGTTCCTTCGAATCAAAATTAGGAGATTGATCTGATTGCTTTTCATTTGTTGAGATATAATTTATTTGCTTAATTTTGATGTATTCATTAAGTAAGGTGTTAATTTGTCTTTCGCTAATACCCGCTTCTTTTCGTTTACAAATGAGATCCAGAAGTTTACTGTAAAAGGATTTTTTAGTGTAAACTTCCAATTTTACAAGTTCCATTGGTTTATAGGCATTTAATCTGTCTTTTTCTTTCTGGAGTTCTTTGGAATCTGTATTGCTTAGATAGTCGAGTGTTCCCCTTTTGTTTAATTCGTAATCAAAAAATAAGGAGTAAAGCCGAGTGCTGTCTTGTGGAAACCTGAAACATTCTGTTTTCCTGCATTGAGCAATTTGTTCTAATGTCCATTGCTTTACAGCGGCAACATTCTGTTCAATATAAAATTTTCTTTGTTGTTCTTTACTTAAAATACTTTTCATGAACTTTTTCTCGTCATCTTTGTAATGACCTTGTTTAGTTTCAAAAGATTCTTCTATTTTTTCGCTTGCGGTTAATAATCTTTCGATTTGTTTTTTGGATAGTTCCAACACATCTTTATGACAAATCACATGTCTAAGATTAGAAACATATTTCTCTTTTTTCGGAGTAAAAGCTAATAAATAGTTGTTACGTTCTTCTGAATTAAGCAAAGTTGATATTGTATCAAAGCTCAAATCATAATATGTTGATATGATGTTAGCTATAGAATCACCCCGTTGTAAAGCTACATTTGCTAAACTATCATTGTGAATAAAAAATGTAGCAAGTTTCGCTTGAGTCTCTGGTGAAAGTGGAACTCTTTTATTTATTTCATAAATTTTCATGGCGATGGATGCAGGAGAATTATGCATGGGCGATTTACGCTGGCATGAAGTCAAGCATGAAATTAGAATGATGTATATTGTTAAATATTTCATTTTCTTTATTGTTATAATGTTAATGTTTTAGGATTCACCACCAATGCCGGGTCTCGTCATTCATAATAATGAAAGGACGCTCTTTTCCTTCGGAATATTCTGGAATAAGAAGCATCAAAGCATTTTGAGGAACTTTTGAAAATAGCAGTACGGATGATTCCATAGTAGCTGTCTGCATTCCTAAGGATTCCCATTTATTGTTCCAATAAAATAGTTCATATTTTTTCCCTGGACGAAATCGTAGATACTTGTCTTGTTCTTTGATAGTGACGCTTCGTGTATGAATAGTATCAGGAACTAAGAGTAGCTGATGATTGTAGCCGTTGACAATTGGATAGCCTTCTACTTTGAATTTCCCTTTATTATAAGTCATTGGAAGGATAACAATGCCTCTCGGCATATTCGTAAATGTTACAGAATCATGATTTTGCTTTCCCCACCATTCTGCATTCCATTCTCTTAAACTGAATATGCCAGCATATACGGTTTGAACTGTATCTGTAAATAAAGGAATAGTAACATCTGATGTTTTCCAATACTCATGAGTTACGTCTTTATAGTTAGTATGCTGCATATATCCAGACGGAATATTTTCTTTTTGTTCACTCATGGCAAGCGTCCCTTTCTGTTTAGAATAGGTATATCGGATAACTTTTGCCGGTTCTCTCGGAAGTTCATGATTGATAGGTTTGTCCATAGTAATATCAAATCGAATCGGCTTCATTTCTTTATTAAAAATCGTGTTTGAAAAATGAGCACCGGCTGATGTCGCCCATAATGGTATTGTGATATAAGCGGCAGGAATAGCTTGTGAACGAAATATAAATGATTCTAGCGAAGCTACATCTTCACATGGACCTTTTTTACGAAATAGTAATTGCAGAGCACTCAAACGAGGTAACGGTTCATCTCTGTTTTCTTTACCTGTTGTAAATGTAAACCAGTCTTTATAATCAATAGTAGCATAACTTAGAATATTTTCTAAAGATTTGTTACAGATACTATCCCCTAGCCATTTGAATTTATTATGATATTTCGCTCTCCAATCTGTTATTGGTTCAGTAGTTACTCGATATGGTAATATGTATTCACAGAAATCCTCAAAAGGAATATTTTTATATTCAGAATCACGCCAAATATCTACGGCTTGATTTACATTATCTATTAGATATTTACCAGATAATACATGAATATCATAGATTATGGTATCTTGATATGTTAGCAGTCCATATTTGTTCTTTAATGAATCTATAGCTTCAATTGCCGATTTGAAATTGGGATAATCAAGTTCGGAATATTCAATTTTTTTTCTATTCAATAAATCTTTCCAATAATATGTCTCACTATAGTGAATGTCCATATTAGTAATTAAAAACTCAATAGCCTTTATCTTGACAGGGTCTTTCTTGTTATAAAAATGATCTAAAGCTTTCTCTAGTTCGATGCGATTACCACCTGCCTTAATTAGTACAGAATTAATTTCCGGAGAATATTCTCTTTGCTGTAGAATAGATAAATCACATCCACCCAAAAAAATACTAGCAAAGAATAAGTAAATAATGAAAAATATAATTTTAATCATACGCTTTGTGCTCATTTTGAATTGATGCTGCAAAGTTGATTTCTTTTTTTCGAAAATAGGTTTAGATATTGACCAAATAGGTTCATAAATCATTCAAAATATGATTTAGAACTAAAATCAGTTTTTTTTAGTAATTCTGGAAAACTTTCGTTAGTGCCTTATACAAAGGACTTTGGGAGAATTACCCATTTTTGAGGTAATGACTTGGCAACTGTGCAATCTGCTGCGTTCTACCTTGAATTGCTTACAAGGAACTCTTATTTTGTTGCAAAGATACGAATTTTACTTATATATAAAAAGCACTGTACTATTTATTATGTCCCTTAGATAGTACAGCACTTGAATATTTGTCTAATTTCTTTTGATATAGAAAAAATGTTTTAAAGGCTATTCTTTGTGATAAGAAACCATATCTCCCTTATCATTTCGATACATCTCTATATAATCCAAACAACTTGGCTTTAATGCGCCATTAAAGTGGAAAACAAATGTTCTTCTTCCATCATTTGATTCACAACGTAGAGTTGATTCATCTTGTTTTGTTACACGTCCTACAACAAGAGGATTGTATGGTGGTATCATAAATTCAAACGTGCCCTTGCTAAATTTGTAGTAGATGTCTCGTTGGGTTGGACTATCTATAGTTTTTTCTCCATTTCTCCATAAACAGTTTCTTGGTGAACTAAAGTGATTATAATCTTGCCCTGAACCGATTTTATGTGCTCTTATAAAATAGCTCTTCACATAACTACCATAATCAGAACACATTTGAATATTCATTTTATAACCATTAATACCATAATCCCGTTCTTCTACTCCATAGTGTCCTTCTCCATATTTTACCATGTATGAAAACACCTTATCAGCAACATTGAAGTTTCTTGATGGGATCTTATCAATAAGACCTTCCGAGAAGTAATCTAATTCAAAGTCAATCTGATAAGAACCTTTCAGATAAAGATATGCTGCAAGATAAATAGCTTCTGCTTCAAGGTCTTTTGTATTAAGAGGCATGTGTTTTTTCAGGTCTGTTACACTTTCCTTTACATATTGTTCTATAGGGTCCATAGATGGAGCTTCTGATTGCAGAACTGACTTTATCGTAGATTCAGACTTACAATTGTTTACACTTGAAGATGATTGTGAACTCACATTTTTATCTTCCTTTTTACCGAATAAAAATTCAAAAAAATCCATGTTATTTGTATGATTTAAAGTTTAACACTCTTTTTCTTGTTTCTTTGTAATTGTACCTACATTCATATTGTAATATCTTAAATAAAGATTCAATATTACGACTTGTTAATTTGCCATCCTCCGCACAGATTCCTGTATAAAACAACAAAGCTATTGATTTTGCCTGCTCGTGTTTTGCTGATACAATTTCATTATATGTTTTTTCTTCAATATCAACATATCCTCCCGTATCATTAGGTTTAATAGATGCGTGTTGATAATAGGTAAGTGATTTCATATTATACTTCCATCCCGAAGATATTGATATTTGGGTTGCTAATTCATTACAATAATGCGCATAGTACATATCAGAAATGTACAACAAGTCAGGATTGATATTTATTGGAATTATATACCTTGCCATAGAATCCATAGCAATAGATGCCCTATTTACATAAGCTTCCTGTTGAAAGATTTCATCATTTGTTGTACAGGCTAATTTTGTCAAATATAGATAATCATATGAATAAATCTTTCTATATAGTTCCATATGGTTTTTAGGGCACATCAATAGTAATAATCTAAAAGTATTTGCTGCCCCAGCTAATCCATAATCACTATTCCAATATCGATTCGGGAACATTGCAAGTTGATTTATACTTCGATAAAGATAATTTAGCCCTTCTTCGAACTTTTGCCCATACATATACATACCTGCTATATCAGCAAGTATATATGGATGCTCTGTATCTTTAAATTCAAATATGATAGAATTTAATACAAAAGTAGGAATTTCATATAATGCTAATGAAATTCCCCTTGTACGCCAAGGAGAATTTAAATCTTTGAATTTAGGCTTGTCATTTTGTGCATTTTGAACTTTGAGGACATAATTATCCACAAACGAATCATCTATGCACAAACTTCTATCAATCATAGTAATTTCAGACATTTCATAATTCTTACATTTATTGTGTAGATACAGTCCCAACTCTTTAAGTAAAGATATGATATACTCATTGTGTATTTTATTCACATAAAAATCAAACATCATAGGAAAGAGCCAATTGCCCTTTTTCTCTTGAAAACAAATGGGATGTTCATGTGCAAATTGACTGAACGATTTTGGGTCAGCAGACTCAATTTTCTCAAGGAGAGTTTTGATGTAATAATTATCTTCCATACAAAAAACTTAATTATCAATGTTATGATAGATTTTCTCCCTGTAATGTTATCAACCGCTTCTTAACAGTCCCGTTCTTACAGGATTTTACTATAGAAATTATGACTTCATCCATACGTGGCACTTCCAATTTTCTGTATTCATTTGTATCATCACAGAAAACCACAAGATACATCTTTTCGATAATTATGTCATAATTTCTTTCGAGAATATAGCGATATAGGTTCTGTTGAATACAATAATGCCAATATGGCGTATCCTCAATTTGATTGAGTTCACCTAACCCTTTCTCGCCATAGTTGTTTACCGCAATCGGTTTACCCCAAAAATCGACAATGCGATGACTACGTTTCCAATCATATATGTCAAAAACATCTCCACGTTTATGTATCATATCTATTGTACCAGCAATTTTTAGTTCGTCATCATATATAGCCCATTCTGTTCTAAACGGTTTAAATTTGTGGTTTTCGAGAAACTCTATGAATTGCATATATTCAAGTTCAAGAGAAATTTGTTCTTCTATGTGAACATATTTTCCGTCATATTTGAAAGAGAATTCTTGTTGATATGGAAGTCCCTTATAATAGTTTTCTATTTGTTGGTGCATAAAAGTTCCGACATCACGTGAACACGCACCTTTTGAATCCCATTCTTCAAGAATCTGTCCTTGTGATATATTTCGTTGATTAGCTTTATATTCTGACCAATAGTATGAATCAAATGGCTTAAAGAAACAAGATATCACACTGCTGACAGGAATAAATTGTTCCTGTCCATCATATAGATAAATATGTTCTTGTGGATAGAATTGAATATGAACGTCTTTTTCGCAAAAAACAGGTTCTCCTATTTTATAGTTTACTTTTCTATTTGAAGAAAACACCAATGGTTTCATTCTCTTGGCACAAACCCTTTCTTTTTCCGTTTGTGTTATGTCTGCAATTTCAAGTTTCTCATTGTCAACAATACCAAATTCATGGTTCAAGTATTTCTCGCGAGTATTTTCACTTGCCATAACTTTGGCTTCGATTTCTGTCCATCGTTCAATTTCCTTTGGAGTAGAACATGAGAGAAAATCGATTGGTAAAACCATAGAGGGTTGTATATAATGAAGAACTTGTGCTATAAAAGCCGCACATCCCTTAGGATTGGAAAAAACTTGATATTCAGTAAAACGAATAACAATCCATCCGATATTATTCAGAAGTGCATCACGAAAATCATCTCCACATCCTATATAATGTATAGGTTTTCGTGTAAATGCAGCATATGGTTCGTCTATTTCAATGTCTATTCTTATAGATGGGTGCTTTTTGCATATAATCGCTATATCTGGTTCAAAAGGCCTGTTATCTTCTACAGGAAGTATATTGCAATCACCGAGTATAAGTAAATCACATCCCCTGAAAGTATCTTGTAGATAATTTTGGAATTTAGCTTCACTGAACCCTCTTCTTGCTATAGCTTTTCTTCTGTATGGAAAAACAATACAGCCATCTTCAGGATATTTAGTTACTGGATATTTCCAGTTACTCTTATCTTGGACAACTGATGGCATCAAATAATCAACATATTGAACATCAAAATCATCAACCACTCCAACAGCATAATCACTTTCTATTTTTTTCTCTGTTTTGCAAATGACATCTATCAATTCTTTATCTACGCTTTTAGACAAAGCAAAATCTTTAACCTTCTTGACTTTTTCTTTTGCCGTCTCAATATCAGCAGACTTTAATGCATTAGAAATAGAATTGATTTCATCTTTTATTTGTTTTTGTTGCTGCACTTCTATGTTCTTTTTATCAATGAGTTTTTGCATCTCTTCCCGAGAAAACTCTTTCATTAAAGAAATATAAACAATACAGGGCTTTTGATGCTTAAATTTCTGTATTACAGATTCGCATCTTTTTACAAACAAGTCTTGTGTTGTTACTCCATCAATAATAACAACATAGTTTGAAGATAATTCATCTATATGATGGAGAGCACATGATTGAAATCCAAGTACAGCCAAATCAAGAGTTAAAAACTGAACTTGAAGATTTTCATCGAATTCAGCCCCATATGCGATTACTTGCACAGGGACACCCAATGATTTTATAAAGTTACTAATCTCTATGTTGATATAAGAAGGGGTATTTATTTTTCCCTCCTTATATTTATCTATATTAATGTTATTCTCTTGCGTCTGTTTAAAATGAGTGTAATCTAAATCGGTTGCAGTGCAAAAACTTGAAAAAAAGAATTGCCATATGCGATATTCTCCTTGTATGATATTTCCTTTATAGTCGGTTTTTTGAAAATTCATGTTATAAAAATAGCAACCAGAATGTGGCGTTGTAGATTTTTTGCTACGACATAACTTACTAAAAGCTATTTGTGCCTTTTCCCATTCTTCGGTACTTAAAAACTCTTTTTGCCGCCTATCGAAATCTATTATTTCCGTAATATTACTTATTATTATTGATTTGTTTGCAGAAGGATGTTCTTTTTGCCAACAAGTAAGTCCATCTGAATAGTTGGCTTTAATCATATTATATTCAGTTGATACCTGCTTTTCTCGTTGTATTCTTTCCAATTCGAGCTTTTCTCTCTTTTCCCATTCAACTTTAGGGAATGAGAGGAATTTATTTATATCTTGTTTTGTAAGATTGTTTTCAGACTGGAATATTCGTAATTCTTTTCGAAAGAAAGAGTATGCATTAGGATATATATCTTTTTGATGCTTAAATTTCTTTATTAAACGCTTGGTTGATAAATTTGATATAAATATAAAAGCTATAAGAATGGCTATTAAAATTCCTATAATTATGCATACGACTTTAAAACCTTGAGTAAGTCCCCAAGTTATAAGTGCTAGTAGGGCATATCCAATACAACCCCATTTTTTTTCTGAATCCATAATTCTTACTTATAAATATATAAAGCGTGAACTGCACAGCCACGTCTTTATTTGGAGGTCGTAGGAAACCTTGCATACAGATGTAGTAATAGCAGCCCACGCTATAGCGTGAGAACCACTATGCCATCTGAGTATGCAATTTGAAAATTTCCTACGTTTCCAAATACTTGATGCGCATAACGCTTCTTTCTTATCTAATATGTTTTGGAAAGAGTTACCTCAATCCGATACAAAGGTAAGAAAAATCCGTGATCTGCCATTCAAACATCACGGATTTTTTTGATTTACAGTTTCATACTTCTATTCTGTCTTGGCTTCGGT
>OGXY01001886.1_pt1 | contig 13602 bp, 10 predicted proteins | sample 1576411 | NCBI WGS metagenome assembly OGXY01 (sample SAMEA3541498, study PRJEB24748) | human gut metagenome | biome: human gut; feature: human-associated habitat; material: faeces | place: China | collected 2012 | reverse complement strand
ATCGGAATTATTGACAGAAAGCTCGAAGAGCATGGCATGCTCAAGACTGTCAAGAGAAAAGTCGTAAAATACGGACAGCATATCAACCTTGGCTGCTTCAGGGTTGAGTTTATAAAGACTAACCACAGTATCCAGGATGCAGCAGCGCTTGCTATCTATTCACCGGCAGGTATAGTTGTGCATACAGGCGATTTCAAGGTGGACTATACACCTGTATTTGGAGATGCAATCGACCTTGCAAGGTTTGGTGAGATTGGAAAGAAGGGCGTGCTTGCGCTTATGTGCGACAGTACCAATGCAGAAAGACCGGGCTTCACACAGTCTGAGAAGTCTGTCGGAAAGGTATTGGACGGCATCTTTGAGGATCACAGGAAAAACAGAATTATCATTGCTACATTTGCATCAAATGTAGACCGTGTGCAGCAGATTATCAACTGTGCGGAGAAGTATGGCAGAAAGGTGGCCATCGAGGGACGAAGCATGGTAAATATCATTTCGATAGCCTCAGAGCTTGGTTATCTGTCGCTGCCTGACAATATTCTTATAGATGTAGAACAGCTTAGAAGCTATCCTGATGAGCAGACTGTCATAATCACGACAGGAAGCCAGGGAGAGTCAATGGCAGCTCTTTCACGTATGGCAAACGGTACCCACAGAAAGGTATCCATAAAGCCAAACGATACCATCGTATTCAGCTCAAACCCTATACCGGGAAATGAGAAGTCGGTTACAGGTATCATCAATGAGCTCATGATGAAGGGTGCAGACGTTATATTTCAGGATGTCCATGTTTCCGGTCATGCCTGTCAGGAGGATATAAAGCTTATTTATTCTCTTGTCAATCCAAAGTACGCAATCCCTGTTCATGGAGAGTACAAGCATCTTGTGGCACAGGCCAAAATAGCCGAGCAGCTCGGATATGATACAGACCACATCAAGATCCTTTCATCAGGAGATGTGCTCGAAATCAATGAGGACGGTGCCAAGGTGACAGGCAGAGTGCATGTGGGCAATGTCATGGTCGATGGTCTCGGTGTAGGAGATGTAGGAAATATCGTGCTCCGTGACAGACAGCGTCTGGCTGAGGATGGAATCATCATCGTTGTGATGACACTTGAGGCAGGCTCAGGACAGCTGCTTGCAGGCCCTGATATTGTATCGAGAGGATTTGTATATGTGCGCAATTCTGAGAGCCTGATGGATGAGGCGAAATGCGTGCTGGATGACACAATGGAGCGTCTGACAGACAACAATGTGACAGACTGGGGCAAGATAAAGACAGAGGTAAAGGATGCATTGGGAGACTTTGTTTGGAAGGAAACAAAGAGAAGACCGATGATTATACCTATAATTATGGAAGTGTAGGAACAGCTTATGGATTTTAACAAGGCTTTATTTGGTTTTATAAGGGTTGCTTTTTCAATAATGATTGCTCTTTTAGTGCTGTTTGCGGGCATAAAAATCTGCAGCATCTGCTATGATTTTGGCTACAGAGTTTTTACTGAGCCTGCCATGACAAATGGCGATGGTCAGGATGTACTCGTTCAGGTGGAAAAGGGCATCTCCGCAGAGGAGCTTGGACAGCTTTTAGAGGACAAGGGCCTTGTAAGGGATCACAATTTATTTTATCTCCAGCTTAAGCTGTCTGCTTACTCAGGACATATAAAGCCGGGCATTTACACACTCAACACTTCAATGACAGCAAAGGATATGATGGTAATCATGTCCTCCGACAAGAGCGATGAAGAACAGACACAGACTACGGAGCCTTCGGATACACAGTAATTATCCGTTAAGCGCATTTGTGTCAATAATTAGATTAGGAAATACAAGAATGATAGTTGATGAGAGACTTGTCACATATATCAATTCCTTGGACAGAGGCAACACGCCTGTATTAGATGAGATAGAGAAGGAAGCCTTAAGAGACTTCGTTCCGATTATCAGAAAAGAGATGCAGAGCTTTTTAAAGCTGCTTCTTGCAATGCAAAAACCAATGCGTATTCTCGAGGTGGGAACAGCGGTTGGTTTTTCTGCCGTTTTGATGGCAGAGTATGCACCGAAGGATTGTCAGATAGTGACGATTGAAAATTACGAAAAAAGAATACCTATCGCAAAGGCCAACTTTGAAAGAGCCGGGAAGCAGGAGCAGATTACACTCTTAGAGGGCGATGCAACAGAAATACTTCCACAGCTTGAAGGACAGTTTGACATGATATTTATGGACGCGGCAAAGGGACAGTATATCAACTTTATGCCGCAGGTGCTTCGCCTTTTAAAGACAGGCGGGGTGTCCGACAATGTGCTGCAGGATGGCGATATTATAGAATCGCACTATATCGTTGAGCGCAGAAACCGTACCATCTACAAGCGTATGAGGGAGTATCTCTACGAGCTTACACACTCCGATGAGCTGGTGACGGCAGTGATGCCTATAGGCGATGGAATTACGGTGTCAACAAAGATTTGATGAATACAAAACTGTATGGGAGAAAAAATGAGAAAAATAGAATTACTTTGTCCGGCGAGCAGCCTGGAGGTACTTAAGATAGCAGTTATATATGGAGCTGATGCAGTTTACATCGGTGGAGAGGCATTTGGACTAAGGGCCAAGGCTAAGAATTTCTCAATGGAGGAGATGGCAGAGGGTGTTGCCTTTGCACATGCTCACGGTGTGAGAGTGTATGTTACTGCCAATATTTTGGCTCACAACTATGACCTTGACGGAGTGCGTGAATACTTTACAGAGCTTCACAATATGAAGCCGGACAGACCTGATGCACTGATTATTGCAGACCCGGCAGTTTTCATGATTGCAAAGGAGGTCTGCCCAGAGATAGAAAGACATGTCAGCACACAGGCCAACAACACGAACTACGGCACATATCAGTTCTGGTGGAATCTCGGAGCCAGCCGCGTGGTGACAGCCAGAGAGCTTTCGCTTAAGGAGATAAGAGGGCATATAGATGACAGGATGGAGATAGAGACCTTCGTGCACGGAGCAATGTGTATCTCATATTCCGGCCGCTGCCTGCTTTCCAACTATTTCACAGGCCGTGATGCGAATAAGGGCGCGTGCACACATCCGTGCCGCTGGAAATACTCTGTTGTGGAGGAAAAGCGCCCGGGTGAGTATCTGCCGGTATATGAGAATGAGCGTGGCACATATATCTTCAACTCAAAGGATCTGTGCATGATAGAGCATATCCCGGATCTGATTGATGCAGGAATAGACAGCTACAAGATAGAGGGACGTATGAAGACCGCTCTCTATGTGGCAACAGTAGCAAGAACCTACCGCAAGGCGATAGATGATTATCTTGAGTCACCTGAGAAATACGAGGCAAATATGCCATGGTACTTAGAGCAGATAAAGAGCTGTACCTACAGACAGTTTACCACTGGCTTTTTCTACGGAAAGCCTTCGGAGGAGACTCAGATATACGATAACAATACTTATGAGAAGGGCTACACATACCTTGGTATCGTAGGTGCTCCAAATGAAAAAGGCCTCTACCGCATGGAGCAGAGAAACAAGTTCTCAGTTGGCGAGCAGATTGAAATCATGAAGCCAAACGGTGACAATGTGCTTGCAACAGTGCTTGCGCTCGTTGATGAGGACGGCAATGAGATGGAATCCTGCCCGCATCCACAGCAGGTATTCTATGTAAAGCTGTCAGAGACACCTGATGAGTTTGATATTTTAAGGCGTCAGGAAAATGAGGCTATCGCTTTAGATTAAAATAATTGTTTTTTAGGAATGAATCCGCTATACTAAATTATAGTATTGCGGATTTTTTCGCTAAAAAATACGGATTATTTGAAAATTTGTTGAAATAATAACTGAAATACAACAGATAGTAATGGAGAAAAAATGTTAAAAATAGCTATATGTGATGATGAAAAAGTATTTAGAGATAATATAAATAAATATGTTGCAGCCTATTTAAACGAAAAAGAGATTTCTTATGAAATAGATACATTTTCATCAGGTAAGGAAATAATTGATTTAGGAATTGAAATTAAACAATACAACATCATTTTTTTGGATATTAATATGGATGATGTTGATGGAATTGTTACGGCACAAAAAATCAGGGAATATAGTTCTGAAATATATATTGTATTTGTGACAGCTTATATAAATTATTCGTTGGAGGGCTACAAGGTCGATGCCATAAGATATCTGTTGAAAAATAATACTAATTTGGAGGCTTCCATAAGCGAATGCATGGATGCCATTCTTCATAAGATGAATTTTGTAGTAAAAAAGAAAAAATTCAAGTTCAATGAAGGAGAAAAGGAGATTAATATAGACAATATACTATATATTGAAAGCAAATTACATAAACTGCAATTCTATATCATGGAGGATAAAATCAAAATCTATAATTTATATGGCACATTAAATGAGCTGGAAAATGAACTAAAAGATTTCCATTTTATTAGAATCCATCAAAGCTATTTGACTAATTTGAAATATATTAGGAGTGTTAAATGCTATAAAGTACTGTTATGTAATAATCAGGAATTGCTCATACCTAAGGCAAGATATAAGAATGTGAAGGATGCATTCATTTCATATAAGGGAGAATTGTGATATATGTTTACATACTTTTTCAGTTTAGTAATTATTATATTTGAAGCGATATGTTGTAATTTATTTTACGATGTTTTTTGCAAAGAAAATTCGAGATTAAGAAAAAGTCAAAAAGTTTTGCTGATGCTATCATTGATTTGCTGCTATTATTTATGCGGATTATTTTTGTCTGATATGCTTATATTGAAAATGACGTTGGTTGTACTGGCTGCAGTTATAATTATGAGTTTTTATTTTGAAATTAGTATAAAAAAATCAGTCATTTTTGCATTATTATATCAAGGATTATCAATCATAGTTGATTATATAGCTTATATTAGTAATAACACAATTATTTCAAAAGCGGGTGAGGTACAAAAAGGATATGCGTTAGAGGGAAGCTTGGTTGTTATTTTTAGCAAGATTACCGTATTTTTATGTATCTTACTGCTAAAAAAACACTTTGGAAAAAAATCAATAGAGACTTTACCTGACAAAATATGGGGAAGATTTTTGTTTTTTCCTGTATTTACAATAATTACAATTATAGCAATGATTATGACGTTTCAATATACAAAAAATGAAGTGCAGGCGAACGTTTTATATTCTATCTCTTTGGGATTGGCTGTGATGAATATATTTGTATATTTCCTGATTAACGATATTGTAACCAGTGAAGCTAAATTGCATGAAAAGGAAGTATTGGGACTACAGTTTAAAAACCAAATTGATATGTACCGTTCTATTTCGGAAAATTATGAAATTCAGAAAAAAAAGTCACATGAATTTAAAAATCATATATTGTGTATAGAATCTTTATTGAAAGCTCATGAATATGACAAGGCAAGTAAATATGTAAGAAATATCAGCAATACTTTTATTGGAGAAAAAAATGTAATCAATACAAATCATGTGATAATAAATGCGATTCTTAATACAAAGTATCAGGAGGCTATCAGTAAGAATATTGTTTTTGTGTTTAAGGTAAATGATTTATCAAAAATTGTAATAGAGGATGAGGATCTGGTAGTGATTTTAGCAAATCTGCTAAATAATGCCATTGAAGCATGTGAAAAATGTGAGGAAAAGAAAACTATAAAACTAAAGTTTGTGATAGAGGAAAATCTTATAGTTCTTTCGGTGAAAAATACATGCAGTCATCCAATTATTTACAGTGGTAATGAAATAAAAACAAGTAAAAAAGATGAACCGGAAATGCATGGCATTGGTATAAAAAATATTATTCAAATTGTAGAAAAATACAATGGCGAATATGTTATTAAAAATGAGAACAATGAATTTAGTTTTTCTATTATTATCCCATTATAATATGTGACCATAGTTTATGTCCATTTTCTGCAAAAAATGTTCGTTTTGTGCACGGATTATTGATTTTATCTATTATGTTTGATAAAATTATACAAAAGGGGAGAAAAAGACATGGTGAAAAATATAGTTAATGCTATAGTGGAACAAATGGAAAAAGAAAATTTTAAGAAATTGGTTTTAGTACTCACTTTAACATTAGTAATGGCTTTAGGTATGAGTATATCAGTATAATTTAGTAATATTATTAATAGAAAAGGATGGGGGTTTAACATGAAGAAAAAACATATATTTATCGCATTCATCATCTTCATACTTATCACCACCTATATTGTGACTGCGGTTTTTATAATAAAGAATAGAAACCGCAGTACATCCAATACAATGTACACATATGGCTCTGGAGATGTACGATGTAATTATTCAGAAGACAATGTACTGTATCTTGATGATTCCGGAATACTGCATCTCATCGATACGGCATCAGGCAAGGACATGGTCTATTGCGATAAGCCCAACTGCACACATGAAGGATTCTCAGGCTCCAATGAGAAGCCCTCATGTCCTGCAGCTTTTTATGGTTTAGAAGGAGCCGGAACGGTGCTTTACAATGACCATCTTTATTATGTAGGAAATATGTCGGATGAAGATATGACAGTTCAATATCTGTATGTTATGGACTCAAACGGTGAGAATCGTAAAAAAGCAGCCAAATTAGAGAATGTTCAGAATGTTACGGCTGTTTTGTACAGGGATAATTATGTTATAGGAGCTTACAGTAACAGAATAGAGCTTAATGATGAAGGACAGATTGTAAATGATGATAAGCCTGAAGCCGGTATTTTTGTTATAGATCTCGATAATTACAAGGTGTATATGAGTGATAAGATAACAAGCGAACAGGCAAATATTACGGACATATATTATGAAGACGAAGTAGTGTACTATTCGACTGTGCGGTTTGGAGATGATGTTACAGAGCTGATGATAGAGGAGGGAGCGTCAGATGATGCGGAGTCTTTTGCTTATGATAATATGCTTAATGGAATATATCAATATGATATAGCAGATGAAAAGACAACATGTCTGACGGAAATAGACCATATTAACGATCTTAGGCTGTTAGATGGCGATGGTTATTATTCGTCAAAGGATGGATATTTTGTGTTTGACACCGAAAGCAGACAGACAAGACAGCTTCCGATAGATGCGGATGGAAAAACACAATATGGACCATTAAAAAAGAGCGGAGACTTTTTATATTATGCCCTTTCTGAAGAAAAAAGTGATGAAGTGACATATTATCGCTTGAAGGATGATAAGAGTGAAGAACTGATGAAGCTGTCTACTGAAAAGGCATTTAGCATTGCAAGCATATGCGGTCAGTCGGTATATGTCACATATACAAATGATAACGGAAAGTTGTGCCTTGGGGTAATAAGTCTTGATGAATTGAACAAGGGAGTATTTGAACCAAAGGAATTGAGGTGTTTTGATGATGAAGAATAGTAAGAAAAAGGGTATTTTGATAGCGGTTGCAGTAGCAGTCATTGTTGTTATAGCAGTGGCGGCAGTCTGCCTTAACAGAAAAACGGATAATGCCGGAGCTGTCAGCGAAGGCCGGACAGAGTCGGCTGATAAAACAAAAAAGTCGGATAAAGCTGATAAAGAAGAATCAGAGAACAAAAGAAATTCAGATGCGCAGGTTATAACGTTTGCTGTGCCTGATATCTGTAAGATTGATAAGAATAATCTAAAGAAGTTCAATGATGCACTTGCTGCGGACGGACATGATTATGAGCTTGAAATCAAAACCTTGTCCTATGACAATTATGGACAGGCTGTTGAGGGAGCCTTGGAAAACGGAAAAACAGATATAGCATTCCTGGGTTTTGGTGATGCTGCCGGAAATAATCCGGTGTATGATCTGGTACGCTCTGATCTGGTTCTGAATCTTGATGATATCTTATCGGGCGATAAAGGAAAAACACTCTATGAGGCTTTTCCAAAGAATCTTTGGGAGATGGTTAAATGCGATAAGCATATTTATTCGATTCCGTCAGCACTTGCAAGTGATGAGGGAGTTTATGCAGCCTTCAACAGGGATTACGTTTCTGACGATGCGATAAGTGCATGGGATGGCAGCATAGACGGAATATATCAGATACTTCAGGGTGTTAAATGGGATAAAAGTGATACTCCGAGGTTTGAGTATCTCATAAGCGGATATACATTTGATGATATGCTTGGCTGTGAGATAAGAAACGGGCTCTGCTTCGACTATGATACTATGTCTGTTGGAAATCCTTTAGAGTCACAGAAATTTACCGGATATCTGAGGGTGCTTGACCGGATGAAGAAGGACGGCTATATGTCTGATGATTTGACAAATGAGATAACATATCTCAACAATCCGGGGCTGAATGATGCTCATGTATTAAAAAATGTCAAGGAAGGCAATTTTGCAGTTGCTTTATGCAATGGTAGTGTGGATGAAAATTTTAAAAAGGACAATATCACGGTAAAGGAAGTAAAGACTTACCTTTCATCAAGGATAAACGGCTCCATCGGTGTAGCAAAGAAAGCAAAGGATACTTCTGCTGCGATGGATTTCCTTAGTCTGTTATATGGAGATGAAAAGTACGGCAATATCCTTTTGTACGGTGAAAAAGATAAGGATTATAAGCTTAAAGATGGCATTGCAGAAGCTTGTGATGGAGGCAGTCTGGATGATGACTATCTGACGAAGCTTAGTCTTAATCTTTTCGTGAATGTTTATCCGACAAAGAACGAGAAATATGTGGACAATCGTAAGAAGGAGTTTTTTGACTTTTATGACAATGCCACATTGTCTCCGTTTATCGGCTTCGAACCGGATACTAAGAATATGGGCAGTATTTCAACAGATTTAGATGATTTCATGACAGGACTGCATGGTGCCACTGTAGATGATACTTTAGACGGTGCCGTACAAAAGCTTACAGCAGATGGAATGGACAGCTATCTTGAAAGCGTGAGAAGTCAGTGGGAGGAATATAAGCAATGACACTTGAATTGGAGGGGCTTACAAAAGTTTATAAGGATAAAACCGCACTGGATGATGTGTCGTTTTCATTTACACCGGGAATATATGGGCTTTTGGGACCGAATGGAGCCGGTAAATCAACTATGATGAATCTCATTTCTGACAATCTGACTCCATCAAAAGGCCGTGTGCTGCTTGACGGAAGGGGCATAGACGAGCTTGGAAGTGAATACAGGAAGCTTCTCGGATATATGCCACAGCAGCAGAATATATATCCGGAGCTTAGTCTTAGGCGTTTTCTTTACTTTATGGCATCCCTGAAAGGATTAAAAAAGAGTGAAGCCGGGGAAGATATAGATCACTATGTGCGCATGGTAAAGCTTGATGATGTCCTTGGAAAGAAGCTTGGAGCTTTTTCGGGCGGAATGAAGCAGAGAGCACTGATAGCACAGGCACTCATAGGCAATCCCGGCATCCTTATACTGGATGAGCCAACGGCAGGGCTTGACCCAAAGGAGAGAATCAGAATCCGCAATCTGATATCAGAGGTTGCAAAGGACAAGATTGTTATTATTGCGACTCATGTGGTTACGGATGTAGAGTTTATAGCCAAAGAGATTGTTATGTTAAGCAACGGCAAAATAATAAGGAGTGGTTCTCCGTCAAAGCTGCTTAAGGAGCTGGATGGAAAGGTATGGAATATCTTTTTATCGGATAATGAGATAGATGAGGTAAACACCGGATACAAGGTGAGCAATATTTCAAGGGATGCAGACGGTGTCATAGCCCGCATTATTGCCGATTCGTATGATGGCAGATGGCAGAAGGAGGCTGTGAGGCCAAATCTTGAGGACTTGTATTTGTATCTTAATGGGGACTGAAAATGGATATAGTAAAAAACGAAATATGTAAACTATTGACTAAAAGAACAGTGCTTATTCTTTTGTTTTTGCTTGTTCTGAATCCTGTTCTTGGACTGTATACCATGAATACTGTAAATGATGATGGGTATACAGGTAAGGACTACAGCGCGCTGTATGGCGAAATAAGCAATTACAGTCGTGAGGATGTTTTGCCGGAAATTGAACAGAGGCAGATGACGGCAGAAGCTTACGGCAGGATTAGTCTGTGCAGCAGGGTATACAAGGAAGCATTGGCATGTCTTTCTTATGATGAGTATCTGGACTCTGTCAATGAAAAGGCTGACGAGATTTCGATTATGAATAAGTTTTCCGGCAATGGAGGCTTTGCAGAGAAAAATGCTGCTAAAACGAGCAGAGTCTACGGTAAGCTTAAAGGTACAGTGCCTGAGGTTATTGATGCATCGGGACTTTTGAATATTACAGACAATGAGCTTACCGACTATGTGGCTGTGATTATGCTTTTTATCATTGCACTCAATATTGTGTTTTATGAAAAAAGCGAGAACCAGCTTGCATTGCTTAGAACAACTGCAAGGGGCAGAAGGCAGCTTATGGCGTCAAAGTCATTTGTGATGATTATGGCGGTCGTGCTTATCACCTTGCTGTTGTATGGCATCAATGCAGTCATAAGCATGTGCTTTTACAATCCGATAAATCTGAAAAGTCCGCTTCAAAGTGTTTATCTGTACTATGGCAGTCCGTTTAAGCTTAGTATAGGACAATTTCTGGCATGCTATTTTCCTGTGAAAATAATAAGCTTTATATTGCTTGGCTTGTTTTTTATGCTGATATGCGCAGCGCTTGACAATATTATATTTGTGTTCGTTGCTTCTGCAGTGACCGTGGTTATTGAGGCTATCTGCTACACAACGATATCAGGAACCAGCTTCCTAGCCTTCCTTAAGTACATAAATATCATGTACGGAGTCAGGACAGGCAGACTTTTTTCTGATTATGTCAATATCAATCTGTTTGGATATCCGCTTAATACCGGGGTATTGTATGGCTTGTTCTGGCTTGTGTGTATTTGCGGTTACAAATTATCTCAATTCGGTGCATGAAAAGAAGCTGCTTTTACTGCCCGGCTTTGCCTGCGGTAAAAATACAGGCTGCCATACATCTTTATTTTTGCACGAATGCTATAAGGCACTTGTTCCGGGAAAAGTGTTACTTATTTTGATTGCAGCAGCTCTTTTTGTGGTATGGTGGAATCCGGCAGAGAAGCTTTCATATGACTCGGTTGATGAGGTGTATTACAAGGAATATATGGACAAATATTATGGACCTTTAACTGCCAAAACCAATGAGCTTCTGGATGAAGAAAGAGTAAAATACGACAGACTGTCAGATAACATTGCTTACGATATGGAGCAGGGGAAGAGTGAAAGCTATATCAATATAAAGTACAAGGATGAACTGAGCAGACAGGAGGCATTCAACAAGCTTACAGCACATGTGGATTATCTTAAGACGTTAAATGAGGGCTGGCTGTTTTTTGAAAAGGGCTATGATATCCTCACCGACAGAACAGACTTCAAAAACCGTGATACAGCACAGGCCTTTGTGTATGTTATTCTCCTAATAGCAATAGCCTGCGGGATATGTGGAGCGGATTATGCAAACCATGAAATCCGTCTTTTAAGGACTACCCGCCGTGGCAGGAAACAGCATATGGGAATCAAATGCATACTTGGCTTTTTGGGCACTGTCACAGCATTTGCACTTGTATACATTGTGCGGCTGTGCAATGTGCTTTTGGCATATGGCACGCAGGGGCTTAATGCTCCGGCAGCAAGTATGGAGCATCTGTGGCGTGTTTCGCAGAACATATCGGTAGGGCAGTATATACTTATCATAATGCTGATGCGCTTTATAGGGGGATTACTGGTCAGCCTGTTTGTTTTTGCAATGTTTAAATACTTAAGAAGTGGCATGTCTGTGATTATATCATGCGTCCTTTTTATTGTGCTGCCACTGGCGCTTGTGGCTTTTGGGGTGACGAATGCGCAGTATTTTCTGTTTAATCCGCTGCTTCTTGGAAATATATTCTAAAATATATTTTGAATTCACTAGGAAAAACATTACAGATTGTTCCAATGAAATAGATAAAAAGCATCTGTCCGGAAAAACCGGATAGATGCTTTTTAATATAGGACAAAGTTATAATTTTTTATAAAAATCTGTGATGCGGTCCATGCGTGCCCCCATATTCATAAGCAGTGCATCCGCAATAGTAATTGCAGCCATAGCTTCAACAACAACAACAGCACGTGGCACGATAATCGGGTCATGACGTCCCTTGATGGAAATCTCTATATCTTCACCGGATTTATTTACGGTGTGCTGTGTAGCTGCGATTGAAGGAGTAGGCTTTATGGCAGCTCTGAAAATAAGCGGTGAGCCGTCTGTAATGCCGCCGAGAGTACCACCGGAGTGATTTGTCTCTTTTGAAACAGCGCCATCCCTCATAATAAAGGCATCATTGTTTGTAAGTCCGGTTGCCTTTGCTGCATCAAAGCCATCGCCGATTTCGAAGCCCTTTACAGCTCCGATAGACATAATAGCTTTTGCCAGATTGGCATCAATTTTCTCGAATACAGGATCACCGAGCCCTACAGGAAGACCTGTGATGACACATTCACACACACCGCCTGAGGAATTGAGGGATTTAAGGCATTCCTCCAGATATTCAGAAGCCTTTAGTGCTGCATCGGCATCAGGCATATAAAGCGAATTGTTGTAAATCTCATGGGCATCAAAATTAACCTCATTAATTGTAACAGGACCTATTGACCTGGTGTATGTAAGAAATTTTATGCCAAGGCTCGAGAGCATCTTTACAGCGATAGCACCTGCTGCAACACGGCCTATTGTCTCGCGTCCCGAAGAACGACCTCCGCCTCTGTAGTCTCTGAAGCCGTATTTCTCATCAAAGCAAAAGTCAGCATGCCCCGGACGATAGTACGAAGCAATCTCACTGTAATCCTTTGATTTCTGATTTTTATTCCACACAACCATAGAAACAGGTGTACCTGTAGTCTTTCCCTCAAACACACCGGAGAGAATTTCAACCGCATCATCCTCCTTGCGTGGAGTAGTGAACTTAGACTGTCCCGGCTTTCTTCTGTTTAAGAATATCTGAATATCCTCCTCACACAGCTCAAGCCCTGCAGGAACGCCGTCCACAACGACCCCTAAGCCCTTTCCGTGTGATTCTCCCCATGTTGTTACCCTAAAAATATTTCCGTATGATGACCCTGCCATGATGGTCTCCTTATTATAATAATGGGTAACTATTTAAACCTCTGAGAACAAAAAATGATACATCATGCTTGCATGTAAACAGCATTTTTGGTTTTCAATGTGACTCGAATAGTTACGATAATAAATACATTATAATTAATAGCAAGTTGAATAGTCAAGAAAACTATGATATTATTTTATTTAGATAACTTTCGAACTATGTTTGTGTATAATTATGTGATTAAAGGGTCAAAAGGTATCATCGATGCATGCTTGCATCCCTGTATATGCAAAGCGCAAATTAGGCGAAGCATAATTTAAGCAAGTATAATTAAGCAGCATTATTTGTAGCAATTTTGCCACAACGTAAGGCACGTAAGCCGCGGCCACCGCGAGCGTCCACGTGCTGCCATGAGAGCGAATAGCGAAGCTGTTTAGAGTCTGTAGAATTATGCTTCGATACACAGAAATGCACCGGCAGGGACGCCGGGGCAAGGAGCTATCGA
>OGXY01001869.1_pt1 | contig 13717 bp, 6 predicted proteins | sample 1576411 | NCBI WGS metagenome assembly OGXY01 (sample SAMEA3541498, study PRJEB24748) | human gut metagenome | biome: human gut; feature: human-associated habitat; material: faeces | place: China | collected 2012 | reverse complement strand
CTCCCCGCCCCTCTCAAAGATTTTGACCTTATCGAACCTCCCATGAAGGCTTTACAAAAAACAAAGCCCGTTAAAGAATTCCTTCAACGGGCTATCATCTTAGCCAAATCCTCCACAGGAACGAACTCCCGCCGCGCGGCCTCCCCAATCTCTTTTACCCTTCCATGACCCTGATCCGATCAAATCCGGAGAGCAACCGGCGTTCCAACACGCGAACCCTGATGACCAGGAGGACGGCTGCAATGGATACGCCGACAATGAACGCCGTCCAGAACCCCTGCGGGCCAAGGGGATCGCCCCACAAATGCGTCCTGCCAAGCGTATACCCCACAGGCAGGGCGAACACCCAGTAGGAAATCAGCGTCACGCACAGGATGGCCCGCGTATCGTTATACCCACGCAGAATACCGACGCTGACCACCTGCACGGCATCCGTAATCTGATAGGTCGCGGCAAACAGCAGCAAGTGCGACGCCAGCCCGAGCACCACCGGATCGTTGTTGTAGACGGCGGCGATCTGATGCCTCCAGAGGATGGTCACCAACGCCGTGAAACACGCCGCCATGCAGGCCAAAAGCCACGAAGATCGGCTCGCCACGCGGACGGCCTCCACCGACTTGCGCCCGAGGGCAAACCCCGTGCGGATGGTCGCCGCAGTACCGATGGACAACGGGACCATGAACAGCAACGAACTGAAATTCAGGGCGACCTGATGTCCCGCCACCTGAATGGCCCCGAGCGGCGCGATGAGCAGCGCCACCGCCGCGAACAGCGTCACCTCAAACAGCATGGCCAGCGCACCGGGAAAACCAATGCCCGCCAGCTTTTTGAGCGTCGCCCAAACGGGGACTTCCCATACCCGCCAGGTCATCAATTCCCGCAAGTAGGTATGCCGGCACACGTACACCACCATCGTCAGGAACATGACCCAATAGACGATCGCCGTGGCGACGCCCGTACCCGGCCCGCCGAGCGCCGGGAGGCCGAGCTTGCCGAAAATCAGGATATAGTTGCACGGTATATTGATGAGCAGCCCCATAAAGCCCGCGAACATGGCCGGACGCATAAGCGCCATCCCCTCCATGCCGCAGCGCAAAGCCACGAACAGCAGGTAGGCAGGAGCGCCCCAGATGATCGCCCGCAGGTACTGCCCCGTCATGAGCCCGAGAGCCCCCTCAACGCCCATATCGGCGAGATGGAACGATACCAGATACACGATAAGGATGAGCGGAACCGAAATGAACAGCGCCATCCAGATACCCTGCCGCATGACGTGCCCGACACCCTGCATGTGTTCGCCGCTCCGCATGGACCCAGCCCCGCGAAGCTGCGCCACGCACGGCGTAACCGCGAGCAGCAGCCCCTGCCCGAACAGGACGAGCGGAACCCAGAGCGACCCGGCCAGCGCCACAGCCGCCATATCCACCGCCCCCACCCGGCCTGTCATGACCATATCCACAAACCCCATTGAAATCATGGCGATCTGCGCCAAAAGGGCTGGAACGGCAAGAGTAAGCTGCGTTTTCATTTCAGTGAGATAGGCTCGACGCTTCGTAGACATGAAAGACCTCAAAAAGGAAAAAAGGAGAAAGACAACCCTCCTTGAAACACTGTCTCAAGGAGGGTCGGCGGACTATAACTGGAACAGATAAAAAGGCAATCGCTTCTCATGCCCGAGAAAGCGGAAAAAAGGCGTTTCGATGTTTAGATCGGAGCTCCCCTTCCACCGAAAAAAGGGGCGCTCCAATCCGGGCGCCCCTTTTTCGGGTCAAACGCTCAGATCATCAGTAGGCTGAACCTTGCGGCCTGCGGTCAACAGCAGCGCGAAGCAAATCAGCGCTATGGCGATACCCACGATATTGGACAGCTCGTAGGACATGCCGAAGCCCATCGTCTTCTCAAAGCAGATATACACGGCGCTCACGGCAGTCATGAAGCAAGCGGGCACGGAGGCAATCCAATGGAACTTGCCGCGATGCAGCAAGTAGGCGGCCGCAGCCCACAACATGATGGCGGCGAGGGCCTGGTTGGCAAATCCGAAGTAACGCCACAGCATCCCAAAGGGAATGAAGTTCAGAGCGACGCCCACGACAAACAGCGGGACGGCTATCATCAGACGGTTCTTGTGCGGGCGCTGATCATAGCCGATAGCATCGGCAATGGTCAAACGGGCAGCACGGAAGGCCGTATCGCCGGATGTCACGGGCAGCACCACAACGCCGAGGACGGCAAGGGCGCCACCAAACACGCCAAGCAGTTCCACGGAAATGTTGTTCACGACCAGCGCGGCGTTCCCCTTGGGGCCGAGGGCGGCGGCAAGAGCGGCCGTATCGGAGTAGAAGGACATGCCGAGGGTCACCCAGATAAGCCCGATAACACCTTCCGCAATCATCGCACCGTAAAAGATCTTACGGCCATGCTTTTCGTTGTTGATGCACCGGGCCATCAGCGGAGACTGCGTGGCATGGAAGCCGGAGCAAGCACCGCAGGCGATGGTAATGAACACCAGCGGCCAGGCGGGCAGGCCGGAGGGGCTATGCATGGTCCATTCGATGTTGCTGTAGAAGGTGTACCCCTTGAAGGCCAGAGCGCCCAGCAGCCCAACGGCCATGAACACCAGCAGTACAGCGAAGAACGGATAGACGCGGCCGATGATCTTGTCCACGGGCAGAATAGTGGCGAGGAAGTAGTACGCAAAGATGATCGCCACAAAGAGCATACTGTGCATACCGGTCAACTGGGACAGCAGGCCAGCGGGCCCCGCCACGAAGACCACGCCCACTAGAATGAGCAGCACGACGGCGAACACGCGCATGAGCTTCTTGATGAGGTCGCCGAGGTTGTACCCGACGATATCCGGCACGGACTTGCCGTTATAACGGACGGACAACATCCCCGAGAAGTAGTCATGTACGGCACCGGCGAACACGCATCCGATTACGACCCACAGGAGAGCTATGGGACCGTAGAGGGCACCAAGGATCGGTCCGAAGACGGGGCCAAGACCGGCAATGTTCAGCAGCTGGATCAGAAACACCTTGGTAGGGCTCATCTCCACATAGTCCACACCGTCAGGCATTTTGCAGGCAGGCGTGGGGCGGTTGGGATCAGGCCCGAACACCTTTTCCACAATGGCGCCATACACACAATACCCAGCCAGCAGCCCTGCCAGGGCCAACACAAAATACATCCATGAAGGCATACAATTCCCCCTCTAAACGTGAGTGTTACGGAACACCCTCCCTTACGGCAAGGAGATTGCTCCACTACCGCAGAAGTCTAATCCCGGCGTTCTTTCCGAGTCAAGGGGAGAAGTGCTTTTTGCGCAATAGGATACAAAACCAGTCCGTATGCTTTGGGATCCACGCGTTGCACGGTCAGGAAGGCTCTCCAGAGCCCGTGCAACGCATCAAATATAAAAAGAGAAGGGAGCCGAAACTCCCTCCTCATCAAAGCTAACCGGAATCGGCGTCAGCCGACTTCAATTAGAAGGTGTACTGCAAGGTCACAGCACCGCGAACGTTGTTTTCACGGTAGGAATCAACAACACCCTTGCCCCAGACGTTTTCGTCGAGGTCGAGGTTGATGTAGCCGACTTCAACGGCCAGGGTCAGATCCTTGTAGATCTTGTACTGGGTGTCAAAGTTGACTTCCCAAGCCTTGTCGGCCGTGGTCAGGTACAGCTCACGACCACTCGTACCGGTAGGCGAAGTGATGCCCTGGCGAGCCATTTCCGTATTGTTGGTACCCTTGATGAAACCGACGCGGAAGATGTGCGTCAGATCTTCCATAAAGGAAATGTCCTTCGCCTGGAGATACACGCCCATCTTGCCATCATTGGTCAAGCCGATCATGTCGCACGCGTCACGACCGAAGTTGTCGTCGAAGCCATAAGAAGAAGCGGTCCAAGAACCTTCAACGACCGGCATACGTTCGGAACCGTTAGCCCAGTTGGAGTCATCACCAGAAGCATACCAGAACAGGATGCCGGGGGTGAAGTAATCCATCTTGTATTCGCCGAGGATGGAGGCAAACCAACCGGAACGCTCAACATCAAAGCCCCCGATAGAGCCCATGTCAGCGCTACCGTAAGCGGCGTCAAGAGCAAAACGGAAAGGATCGAAGTAAGTCAGCTCGGAAGCGACACCAACCCACCACGCGTTACCGTGACGATCCAGATCGCTACCCTTCAACCAAGAACCGTCAACACCAGTGGGAAGCAGGCCATTGACAACGCCCGAGTTATTACCGTCGTCATCAGTGTTCGTGAAGCTATCACGGCCAAGCGCGCCATACATGGCCCACGGGGTCACCTTCACGCCGTCGAAGGTCATGGGAACAGTCAAGCCCACGAAGTCCATAGCGTTGCTGGAAGGATTGCCGCGATACTCGCCGGTATTGTCGTTCTCAGCGCGGAGCCAGAAGAGGCTGGCACCCACGTTTTCGGTGAACTGGCCGGAGATGGTGATACCAGCGCCGTCAGCGGAACCGCCGCCGAGGATGGGGTTATTGGAAATGAAGCCGGGCAGGCTGAAGTTCTGGAGACCCATGCGGACCTTGGCGTCGGTCTGGGGGATCACCCAGTCAACGTAGCTGTAACGGACCTTGACGATCTTGCCGTCAGTACCGAGAGAAGCGCCATCCTTAGAGCTACCCCAGTTCTGGTCGCCCATTTCGAGGAACAGAACGCCCTTCAGGGATTCAGAGGCGATGACGTCGATCTGGGTACGCAGACGCTGTTTGGCGGTAAACTTGTCGCCGTTCTTTTCGAACAGGTTATTGTCACCCAACTGCCAAGTAAACGTCCAGTTGCCCTTGGCCTTGATATCAGCAGCCTGAGAACCAGCAGCAGCGCCGAGCACGAGGCCGGCAGCAAGAAGCAGAGTCACGATGCGCTTCATTTGTATTCCTTCCTTCTTAAATAAAATTCCTTGATCGACGAACACAGGACAATCCAGTGTTCGCGTTTCTTTTCTCATAACTCTAAACCGAGATCAACCCTTTTTGTAAAAAAATTTAAACTTCGTGATTCTCATCCCTCTCAAACAGGCCAAAAAGGCAAAATCCCTGTACCGTCCCTCAAGGCCGACGTGGTTTACCCCCTCCGAAAAGCAGGGCTTGACGGGACGGCACAAGTACGCAAATAGTCGCATGGTACGGTTGCTCAACGCTCCCGCCTCGCATCCGCAGACCTCTTTTTTAAGGATAGACGCATGGGTTTCTTCTCAAGTATCAAACGGCTGTGGTCATCGAATAAAACTGCTGAAACTCCGGAAACGCCACAGGTCCCGGCGGAGGAAGCACTGGCCGTGCAGCCAGCGGAAACGGAAGCCGGCGCATCTCACGAAGAATCTTCCGTTTCCGACGCGCCACAATCTCCTGTGGAGGTTTTGGAAAAACTGCCGGAAACGGCAGCCGCAGAGCAGCAACAGGCCGATCTGGAAATGGATCAGCTCGCTGCCGGACAATCTCTTGAACCGGACGGGCAAGCTCCCGCACCTGCGGCTGCCGCCCAACCTGCCCCTCAGCCCGACGCCCCGAAGGAACCTTCCGGATGGCGCGATACCCTGCTGCTTACCCTCCGGGAAGCCGAACCGCGCCTGTCCGTGTGGCTGTCCATCGCTCTGGAAGATCTCGGACCCGACGCACGCACGGGCGACGAACTCTGGGAGCGTGTCCGCTTCCTTTTGACCGCCCTTGGAGCCCCGGAGAACGAAGCCGATGCCTTCGTCGCCGACTTCGCCGCATGGGCCGCGCGCATGGAATACGAAGAAGTGGCGGACTTCCGTTCGGAACTGCAGTACCGCCTCGCCCTTGCTCTCGATCTTGAGGACGAAGAGGATGAACGCAACCGCATTTTCCTCAAGCTGCATCAAGGGCTGGAACGGACCCGTGAACAGCTCGGCAAAGGGCTCTCCACCCTCTTCGCCAGCCACGGCGACCTGTCCGCCGACTTCTGGGACGAATTGGAAGAACTCTTCATTATGGCGGACATGGGCGTCGAAGCCGCGACCGAGCTGTGCAAACGCCTCAAGTCCCGCGCGCGTGCCGCTTCCGCGACCACTCCCGAGGAACTTCGTCCTCTCCTCGCCGCGGAGCTGGAAGACATTTTCCGCATCCCGCGCCGCGTCGTCGCGGTCAACCCGCCCGAGGTCGTTCTGATCATCGGCGTCAACGGCGTAGGCAAGACCACGACCATCGCCAAGCTGGCCTACCGCGCCCGTATGCAGGGCAAAAAAGTCCTCCTTGCCGCCGCCGACACCTTCCGGGCCGCCGCCGTGGAACAGCTCGGCATTTGGGCGGAACGCACGGGTTCCGGTTTCCACTCCAAGGGGCAGGACGCCGATCCCGCCGCCGTGGCGTGGGAGGCGATGGATGTCGCCATCAGGGATCAATACGATATTCTGTTTATCGATACCGCCGGACGTCTGCACACCAAGAGCAACCTGATGGATGAGCTCCACAAGATCCGGGAAGTCATCGCCCGCAAGCATCCCGGCGCTCCGCACCGCAGCATCCTTATTGTAGACGCCACCACCGGTCAGAACGCGCTCCAGCAGACAAAAATATTCAAGGAAGCAGCAGGTATCGACGAACTTATCCTGACCAAGCTTGACGGCACCGCCAAGGGCGGCGTCGCCGTGGCCGTTTCCATGCAGTACGGTATCCCGATCACCTACGTCGGCCTTGGCGAAAAAATGGAAGACCTCCGCCCCTTCAACGGGGATGACTTCGCTAAGGCGCTCCTTGAGCAGTAAAAAATTGATAAAAAGGGAGGAGCTTTTCTGGAAAAGGCGCCCTCCCTTTTCTCTAGGATGGGTTCACTTTGAACGGATTGGAAATATTGGGGAAGGGGAACTTTTCTGAAGAAAGCTTCCCCTTCCCCAAACCTACCCGCGTAGAGTCCGCCACACCCTTTCCAAAATTTTTTGTACCTATCGAGTCCCCGTTCACGATTCTTTCTGAGGCAGGTTGCCTTTGGAACACGCTATTTGAAAGTGGAAATACCCTGCCGTCCCACCCTTCTCCTCCCAACCCTTTTGACTTTTTTCCGTTTTTTTCCGAAAGTATGTCACCCTTTCACACGCGACCCATCCTCAAAAAACACACTTTGGAGTGGGCAAGACGTTTGGGGGAAACACGGAAAAGCGCTCTCGCTTCTTCGCCCTTCCGCCTTGCCCCTGTTTCCTACGCCGGAGACCTGCATGTACGACATCGACGATCTGAAAAACCTTGTGGATATGGCGGCGGGGGCCGCGAGGTGGTCATCCGCTCGCCCAAGGACGCCTTCGCTTTGGGCATCGGCATGATTCATCAGCATTTTAAGCTGGTGGACGTGCTGACCGGCGAAATCCGGGAAACGGACGTCAGCGTGGGCGGAGGCAAAATCCTCGGCTTCTCGCATACCGAGGCGGTGAAAGTCGTTGACGCGCGAGGAGCCTACCTGCTGCCCGGCCTCATCGACGCCCACATCCATATCGAATCCAGCATGGTGAGCCCCGCGCGTTTCGCCGGGCTGGTACTCCCGCACGGCACCACCAGCGTCGTGGCCGATCCGCACGAAATCGCCAACGTCCACGGACTGGAAGGCATCCGGTACATGCTGGAAAACGGGCGACACCTGCCGCTCAATATTTTTATCGCCCTCCCCTCCTGTGTTCCGGCGACGCCGTTCGAGGATTCCGGCGCGGTCCTTTCCGCTGAAGAACTGGAAGAGCTCATCGACGACCCCAAAGTGACCGGTATCGGCGAAATGATGAACTTCCCCGGCGTCGTCTCCGGCGACTACGACGTACTGGCAAAAATCCAGCTCGGTACGTCCCACGGCAAAATTGTGGACGGACACGCCCCCGGCTTGCTTGGCCGGGATCTCGACGCCTATCTCGTCACCGGCATTACGAATACCCACGAGTGCGCCACGCTTGAGGAGATGCGCGAGAACCTTCGCCGGGGCAGCTACATCCTTATACGCGAAGGCTCCGCCGCCAAGAACCTCCGAACGCTCCTGCCCGGCGTTACGCCCGGCAACGCGCGGCGCTGCGCGTTCTGCTGCGATGACCGCCATATTGAGGATATCGTTTCCGACGGCCACATGGACAACCATCTGCGCCTCGCGGTAGGCATGGGGATGGATCCGGTACAGGCCATCACCATGTGCACGCTCAACGCCGCGGAGTGCTTCGGGCTGCGCAACAAGGGAGCCATCGCCCCCGGCAGGGATGCCGATTTCATCCTTGTGGACGACCTCAAGGCATTCCGCGTGCGCAAGGTATTCACGGCGGGACGCCTGATCGCCGAAGACGGCCGCGTCCTCATCCCGCTGGATGACGCGGCCGCGGGAGCGCCTTCCCACTCCATCCACCTCAAGCCGCTGGCCGAGGATGCCCTGTCCTTGCCTGTCCGTACCGGAAAAGCCCGTGTCATCGGCATTGAGCCCGCCTCCCTCGTTACGAAGAGCCTCGTCCGCGAGGTGAATACCGATGATGCGGGATGCTTCCAGTCCGCGCTGAATCCCGGCCTGACCAAGATCGCGGTCATTGAGCGGCACAAGAGGACGGGGAAACTCGGCATCGGGATTCTGGAAGGCTATGGGCTCACGGGAGGGGCCATAGCGACGACCATTTCCCATGACTCCCACAATATTGTTGTAGCGGGCGACAACGACCCTGATATGCTGCTTGCCGTCCGTGAGTTGGCGGACATGGGCGGCGGCATCGTCTCCGTGCATGGAGGGAGCATCCGGCGTTTGCCCCTCCCCATCGCGGGCCTCATGACCTCCGCCGATCCGCAGGAAGTCAATGCCGTCCTTCACGATATGCTCGTTGCCGCGCGTGCGGAACTCGGTATCCCCGAAGACGTCGAACCGTTCATGACCCTCAGTTTCATGGCTCTTCCCGTCATTCCGGAACTCAAGCTGACCGCCCGCGGCCTGTTCAACGTCAACACTTTTTCCTTCGTCGGCGTAGAAGCCGACTGACGAGGTGCGCCATGCCCAGACTGTTGCCCGGGACCTCTCCCGAAACCGACCTCTACGCTCTTACCGACGACGAACTGTCTCTCGGGCGTCCGGCGGTTGAAGTCGCCAAAGCCCTGCTCGACAGCGGCATCAAGATCCTCCAGTACCGCGAAAAAGAAAAAAAGGCCGGACAGATGCTCAAAGAGTGCCTGGAGCTGCGCCGCCTGACCCGCGAGGCTGGTGCCTGCTTCATCGTGAATGACCATGTCGACATCGCTGTCCTCTGCGAAGCCGACGGCGTGCACGTCGGCCAAGAGGATCTCCCCGTCGAGGCCGTGCGCCGTCTCGTTGGCCCGGACATGATCATCGGCCTGTCCACCCATACCCCTGATCAGGCCCGCGCGGCCGTGGCCTCCGGTGCGGACTATATCGGGGTCGGCCCCATTTACCCGACGCAGACCAAAAAGGACGTTTGCGCCGCTGTAACCCTCGATTATCTTGATTGGGTCGTTGCCAACATCACCCTGCCTTTCGTCGCCATCGGAGGCATCAAGCGCCACAACATTGCGGACGTCATCGCGCACGGCGCCCGCTGTTGCGCCATCGTTTCCGAATTCGTCAGCGCTCCCGACATTCCCGCCCGCGTTGCCGAAGTCAGAAGCGCAATGAAAAAATAGTGTTTTTACAGGCGGGAGGAGAAATTATTCCCTCTCGCCGCCATGTTGCGCGATGGGGGGCCGGCGCATTCCTGTAGTGCGTTGCAGGAAGCGCTTGACCTCCGGCTGATACGGTCATATGTGTTCGACATGAACGGAATCTTCCATACTCCCAAGCGGTTCGCTCTGCTTCTCCTCGCCGCGTTCGCGCTGGCGAACGGTCCCGTGTGGGCCGCTCCGACGCCTGTCGCCGACAAGGGCGGAGATAAAAAGGAAGAGGCCGTATGGGGCGAAATGCCCGCTGGAGCCAAGACAACCTACATCGGCATCCACGGCGGCACTGTGCCAGTCAGCCTGCTGACGGCGGGGGACGGTTCCCCGATGATCGCACTCGTGGGCCTGACCGGAAGCGATTTCCTGAACTTTTTGCGTACCAACGACAGATTGCAGGAAGAGCCCCTGTTTGCCGACAATACAGGGATCTACGCCCCGGGGGCGCACCCTTCGGACATAAGCGACAGCCCCGTACAGCCGACAGCCGCTGACGTACCTACGCCACACCTCACCGGGAATGCGACGCAACCCATAACCGGGAACGCTACACAACCGATAACCGGGAACGCTACACAACCGATGGCTCCAAGCGAGCAGGCAGTGCAGCAAACCGCCGACAACCAACCGACCGAACTTCCGGCAACCGATCCCGCCATTCCCTCTGAGAGCAATGCAACACTGCTTCTGGCGGGCTCTTCTTCCGGGGATATCCCGGTAATCTATGCAACAGGGCGAAATTTTGAACGACTGAGCCTTGTCCCGGCCAACTGGGCTCCCTTTGGCCTGACTGAAAAGGCCCTTTCCCTTGAAGGCGAAGTGAAAGTTCTCGCCCCGCCCAAGATGATGCCCAAGCGGCACACCATAAAAAAGAAACGGCATTAGCCGTTGGACGTCCCCCCCAAGAGGAGGAAGGAGCTTTTCCTTCCCCCTCTTTTTTATACGGCTCAGGCTTTACGTAGCAGGGGAGGAGTTACCGAGAACGTCCCTACCCTTTTCCTGCCCTTTCTTCATGGAAACGGCATGAGAGCCATGCATCTCTATGAGGACATCTCTCCGCCTTACCCAGAGGTTTTCCGGGCCTCTGCTTACGTGAATGCAAAAGGTGGAGAGGAAGCGAATGTTCCGATTAAGGAGCGAACCGGGCGGGTACCGTAGGAAAAAGAAGCTGGGGGAGGAGGAAACCCGAGGGGGAGGGAAGGCTGAGGGAGAAAGAGCAGGAGGGGCTTGCGCCTAGCCTGGGGCTTGGGGAGGGGTGGTCAGCGGTGAGGATGGGCTTCGGGCAAAACAAAGGGCCGTCCTGGATAGGACGGCCCTTTGGAAATAAAGTCTTGGCGTTGTTCTACTTTCCCACGTAAGAGTGCGCAGTATCATCGACGATGGAGAGCTTAACTGCCGAGTTCGGAATGGGATCGGGTGTACCCTCTCCTCCATGAACACCAAGACAAATCTCTATGTGATATTAATTGATAGGGGGTTGGGAAGGGGAAAGTTTTTAAAAAATAAGCCGCTCGGGCTATTAGTACTGGTCAGCTGAGCACGTCGCCGCGCTTACACCTCCAGCCTATCGACCGGGTAGTCTACCCGGGCCCTTCAGCTCTTTCGAGGGGAGAACTTATCTTGAGGCAGGCTTCCCGCTTAGATGCTTTCAGCGGTTATCCCTTCCGCACATAGCTACCCTGCTATGCCGCTGGCGCGACAACAGGATCACCAGGGGTGCGTCCATCCCGGTCCTCTCGTACTAGGGACAGGCCCTCTCAATTCTCCTTCGCCCACAGAAGATAGGGACCAAACTGTCTCACGACGTTTTAAACCCAGCTCGCGTACCACTTTAAACGGCGAACAGCCGTACCCTTGGGACCTGCTTCAGCCCCAGGATGTGATGAGCCGACATCGAGGTGCCAAACCGCATCGTCGATGTGAACTCTTGGATGCGATCAGCCTGTTATCCCCGGCGTACCTTTTATCCAATGAGCGATGGCCCTTCCATTCGGGACCACCGGATCACTAACGCCAACTTTCGTTCCTGTTCGAGATGTCTCTCTTACAGTCAAGCTCCCTTATGCGTTTGCACTCAGCGCCTGGTTTCCGATCAGGCTGAGGGAACCTTTGCATGCCTCCGTTACACTTTAGGAGGCGACCGCCCCAGTCAAACTACCCGCCAGACACTGTCTTTCTCCGGGATAACCGGAAGAAGTTAGGATCTTAAACATGCAAGGGTGGTATTTCAAGGATGGCTCCCCCCATACTGGCGTACAGGGTTCACAGCCTCCCACCTATCCTACACATGCAGGCCCAAAATCCAATGTCAAGCTATAGTAAAGGTGCACAGGGTCTTTCCGTCTTTCTGCGGGTACACGGAATTTTCACCGCGACTGCAATTTCACCGAGTCTCTGGCCGAGACAGTGTGGAGATCGTTACGCCATTCGTGCAGGTCGGAACTTACCCGACAAGGAATTTCGCTACCTTAGGATGGTTATAGTTACCACCGCCGTTTACCGGGGCTTGAATTCACCGCTTCACCCCAAAAGGGGCTGACGGATCCTCTTAACCTTCCGGCACCGGGCAGGCGTCAGTGCATATACAGCGGCTTGCGCCTTCGCATGCACCTGTGTTTTTGGTAAACAGTCGCTACCCCCTGGTCTGTGCCACCCACCAAAGCTCCGGACGCAAGGTCCTTCACCCCAGTGGGTCTCCCTTATACCGAAGGCACGGGAGTGATTTGCCGAGTTCCTTGACCAGGATTCGCTCGATCGCCTTGGTATTCTCTACCTGACCACCAGTGTCGGTTTGGGGTACGGGCGGCCATGGCCCTCACGCCGAGGCTTTTCTCGACGGCCTGGACAACCGGATATCGAGCCATAACGGCTCCCATCATCACACCTCGCCATGCGCGCCATGCGGATTTGCCTACATGACTGGCTGCGTGCTTGACCACGGAAAACCACCTCCGCGGCCGGCTCCCATTCCGTGTCACCCCTGTGCGCTAGCCTACCAGGACTACGCTCCCAACAGCCACGCGCCCCGAACCCCGAAGGGAACGACGCCACGCGACCGGAGGTTAGTACTCATCCGTTCGGCTCTTACGGTACGCCGCCGGTACGGGAATATCCACCCGTTCATCCATTCGACTACGCCTGTCGGCCTCGCCTTAGGACCCGACTCACCCGGGGACGACGAACGTGGCCCCGGAACCCTTGGTCATCCAGCGGACGGGATCCTCACCCGTCTCTCGCTACTCATGTCTGCATTCTCACTCCCATGAAGTCCACGGCGCGTTCACACGGCCGCTTCGCCCCTCATGGGACGCTCTCCTACCCAGTACAAAATACTGCCGCGTCTTCGGTGGTGTGCTTGAGCCCCGCTACATTGTCGGCGCGGAACCACTAGACCAGTGAGCTGTTACGCACTCTTTCAAGGATGGCTGCTTCTGAGCCAACCTCCTGGCTGTCTATGCGACTCCACATCCTTTCCCACTTAGCACACGCTTCGGGACCTTAGACGACGGTCTGGGCTGTCTCCCTCTCGACGACGGAGCTTATCCCCCGCCGACTCACTGCCGGAATACACATCCACGGTATTCGGAGTTTGGCTGCTATTGGTACCCGACACGGGCCCGCAAGCATCCAGTAGCTCTACCCCCGCGATGCAATCAACCGACGCTGCACCTAAATGCATTTCGGAGAGAACCAGCTATCACGGAATTTGATTGGCCTTTCACCCCTAGCCCCAGGTCATCCCCCCGGTTTTCAACCCAGGTGGGTTCGGTCCTCCACGCGGTCTTACCCGCGCTTCAACCTGCTCAGGGCTAGATCATCCCGCTTCGGGTCCAGGACACGCGACTCAAACGCCTTTTAAGACTCGCCTTCGCTACGCATACCCCACACGGGTTATGCTCGCCACATGCCACTGACTCGCAGACTCATTTTTCGATAGGCACGCCGTCACCCCACAAAAGGGCTCCGACGGATTGTAGGCGCACGGTTTCAGAGACTGTTTCACTCCCCTCCCGGGGTACTTTTCACCTTTCCCTCACGGTACTCGTTCGCTATC
>OGXY01001863.1_pt1 | contig 13771 bp, 9 predicted proteins | sample 1576411 | NCBI WGS metagenome assembly OGXY01 (sample SAMEA3541498, study PRJEB24748) | human gut metagenome | biome: human gut; feature: human-associated habitat; material: faeces | place: China | collected 2012 | reverse complement strand
CTTTTCAAGAGGGCAATCTTATCCACAGCTCAGGGCAGGAAAATCCCCGGGTGGTGGAAGCACCCGGGGATCCTTGTCTGCACCTGGATGAGTCGCAGCATCCGGGCACAGCCCTGTATATACCAAATTGAGGGATTAGATAAAAGCTAAGTTAGGGGCAAGCCACTCCCGTGCAGGCACGTCGTGTCTTAGGGATTATAACCCTGGCATTATTACTCCACGTCTTGCAGAGCCGCGAAGTCTTCTTCGCCGGTACGAACCTTTACTACTTTGTCAACGTTGTATACGAAGATCTTGCCATCGCCGATATGTCCGGTGTACAGAGCCTTCTTGGCAGCATCGATGACTGCGCTTACGGGAATCTTGCTGACAATAACTTCTACCTTCACCTTAGGCAGCAGGGTCGCATCCATTTCAACACCACGATACATCTCGCCGGCACCCTTCTGTACGCCACAGCCCATGACCTGTGTCATGGTCATACCGGTTACACCCAGATCGTTCAGAGCCTTCTTCAGTACCTCGAACCGGGCAAGCTTTGCAATAACCACTACTTTGTAGATTCCGGTTGCAGGAATTGCTGCCGGAGCTGTCTCTACCTTTACTGCCGCTTCCTTCATGGCTGCGGAAGCTGTGTCATAATCACTTACGCCAAGGCTGGTATTTTCATTTACCTCCATGGTCATAGTGTTGGAAATATCCATAATGCTGAAGCCTGCATATGCGGAAGGAAGACCATGCTCACAGGAGTCCAGACCAACAATCTCTTCTTCCTCAGATACACGTAAGCCTACGGTAGCCTTGATGATCAGGAAAGCAATAGTAATCGTTACTGCAGTCCATGCCGCTACACTCACAAAACCTAACAGCTGCAGACCAAGCTGCCTGAAGCCACCGCCATAGAACAGGCCTACCACACTGTCATTGCCGGGTGCGGAAGTGGTTGCAAATAAACCGGTTGCGATAGTACCCCAGATACCATTCATGCAATGTACTGCAACAGCACCTACAGGATCATCAACATGAAGCTTGTAGTCAAGAAGCCATACGCCGAATACTACTAAAAGGCCAGAAACAATACCTATCATTGTTGCACCAAATGCATCTGTTACATCACAAGGAGCTGTTATACCAACAAGACCTGCAAGTGAAGCATTTAAACACATTGAAACATCCGGCTTACCATATCTTATCCATGTGAATATCATACATGTTACTGTAGCTACTGCAGGAGCAACTGTTGTTGTAAGGAAAATAGAGCCTAAATCTTCAATTGTTGTTGCTGCTGCACCGTTAAATCCATACCAGCCAAACCACAGAATAAATACACCAAGTGCACCAAGTGGAATATTGTGTCCTGGGAAAGCATTTACCTTTATAACCTTACCATTAGCATCCTTTTCAAACTTACCAATACGAGGTCCAAGAATCTTAGCACCAATAAGAGCTGAAATACCACCAACCATGTGAATACAACAAGAACCTGCAAAATCATGGAAGCCTAACTGTGCAAGCCAGCCACCGCCCCAGATCCAGTGAGCTTCTATTGGATAGATAAGTGCTGAGATAACTGCTGAGTATACACAATATGATAAGAACTTTGTTCTCTCAGCCATGGCACCTGAAACAATAGTAGCTGTTGTAGCACAGAATACTAAGTTAAATACGAAACTAGAAAAATTAAAATCTTTGTAAGCTGTGAAGATATCAAAACCAGGCTTTCCAATAAAACCAAGTAAATCCTCACCTAATAAGAAACTGAATCCAATAAGAACGAACATTACTGTACCAATACAGAAGTCCATCAGATTCTTCATAATAATGTTACCTGAATTCTTTGCTCTTGTGAATCCTGTTTCTACCATTGCAAAACCTGCCTGCATCCAGAAAACAAGAGCTGCACCTATAAGGAACCACACACCGAATAATTCGGCATCTACTGCTGATAAAATCTCTTGCATAACCATTTCCTCCCTAATCAGAAATTCTTTTTAATTTAATTGCCGGTAACAGAGTTGATCAGGTTCTGTACCTGATTAAACAGAATGCAAAAAAGGCGTGCAGGCAGTTTTTCCAAACTGCTTACACGCCTTTGTGTACATCACTGTTCAATTCATGCTGTTAATTATACTCGCCATTTTCAATAATTATTGAAAAAATCGGACATTTTTATTGACTTTTTAAAAAAATAACAATCTAAACTGGATTTAATTTTTTCTTAATAATATTTTAATAAATAAACTTTTAGAGGAGACAATTTATGAAACATATGATACAGCCATTTGGAATTGACATGCATAAAAATGTTCTTACAGACACAAAAGCAGTTAAGCATATGCATTTTTACGAAGCAGATAAAACTAATACCATCCTTAACATCTCATTTATTCCATCATCCACTACAGAATGGATAATATGTTACAACGATAATAATGACATATCTGAATTCATATGTATCGGATGCCAGAACATATTTACAACACTTTCTCTTAAAGAATTTGACCACTATTTCGGGATAAGATTCGACAACACTGGCTGCTACTTTAATAAAGGCTGTGATATTAAGACTTATCCCGTCAACATTACAGACAATATATTCCGTTATGAGCCAGCCCCTCAATCGTATGAGATGCAGCTAATAAAGGATTTTCACAATTCTTCATCCTTTAAAGACAGAATTACACTTTTTAAAGCATTTGTTACAGATTGCAAGACCTTCTGCCCTGTTTCTGAAAATATTGAGAAACTTAACAGACTTATATATTCAGGTGCCGGTACTGTTGCAGAATTATCAGCAGAATCAGAATATTCTGTAAGACATATATCAAGGCTTTACAACGAAGTCTATGGTATTGGTGCGAAGGATTTTATCAAAATGTACAGATTCCAGAATGTCCTTGCAGCCATAATTGCTGACCCAGAACGTGATAACAGCTCCTTTATTGAAGGTGCAGGTTATTCGGATCAGGCACATTTCCAAAGAGAATTCAGGACATTTATGGGAATGACTCCTAAGAAGTACATAAAACTTATCAAGAATTTCTGATATACATGCTAAAACAGGTGACAATCTTCACAATCAGACTGCCACCTGCTTTTCTTAATCTCCATCAGTTAATATAAAATCACTCATCACTGTATTACATATATCCATGCCATATTCAGTAAGCCTTAACATATCTGCCTGCTTTACAAGAAGACCTTTATTAATATTCTGTTCTGTCTCTTTAGCATAAACATCATTAATTGAAACTCCAAACCTGTTCTGAAAATCCTTCACATCAACTCCTGCAACCTTTCTTAGTCCAAGAAACATGAATTCTTCCATTGCATCTTCTTTAGTCAGTATTTCAATATTTTCATGAAGTTTTCCTATATCACCGTTAAGCTCTATATACTTCTTGACATCTCTTATGTCGGAATACCGCACATTCTCTGTAAATCCTGCTGCCGAACACCCAAAGCCATAATACTCTCCTCTGTTCCAATACAGAAGATTATGCCTGCATTCGAAGCCCCGTCTGCTATAATTGGATATTTCGTATCTTTCATACCCTGCATTTCCAAGAATCTGCTTCGTTATATGGTACATGCGCCTGTCCTCTTCCTCATCAGGAACCGGCGGAAACTTGTCAATATTATCAGCCAGATAAGTGCCTTCCTCAAGAATAAGGCTATACGCCGATATATGCTCCGGCTGTAATGCCGTCACCTTGTCAAATGTATTTTCAAGAGTTGCTTCAGTCTGCCCCGGAATAGCCGACATAAGGTCAACATTAATATTATTAAAGCCTGCAGCCCTTGCCAGTCTGAAGCTTTCCTCAAACTGTTCAAATGTGTGTATTCGCCCAAGCATTTTTAATTCATTATTATCAGCAGACTGTAAGCCAAAGCTTAACCTGTTCACTCCTGCGGCTCTGTATTCTGAAAGCCTGCTTTCATTAACTGTTCCCGGATTGCATTCCATTGTTATCTCAGCATCATCCAAAACATCAAAGCAATCCCTGACAGCAGCTAATATATCAGCTATACAGCCATCAGGCAGTACTGACGGAGTACCTCCGCCAAAGAATATGGATGTTATCTTATCTTTTACCTGCCCATCTGCTGTATTTCTGATTTCATTAATAAGTGCCTTAGTGTAAGCATATTTTACAGCATCACCAGCCGGAGCAGACAGGAAATCACAATATATACATTTGTGTACACAAAAAGGGATATGTATATATATCCCTTTTTCATATGTTTTATTCATCATCTAACTTTAATACGCTCATAAACGCCTTCTGTGGAATCTCTACATTACCAATCTGGCGCATACGCTTCTTTCCTTCCTTCTGCTTCTCAAGAAGTTTCTTCTTTCTTGAGATATCACCACCGTAACATTTTGCAAGTACATCTTTTCTGAGTGCCTTGACAGTTTCTCTTGCAATTACCTTGCTTCCGATAGCTGCCTGAATAGGAATCTCAAACTGCTGTCTTGGAATCTCTTCCTTGAGCTTCTCACACATTTTACGGCCTCTCTCCTCAGCATTGCCGGCAAATACAATGAATGAAAGTGCATCAACTTCTTCTTTGTTAATAAGAATATCAAGCTTGACAAGCTTAGAACGCTCATACCCCTTCATCTCATAATCAAATGATGCATAACCTCTTGAGCGTGATTTAAGTGCATCAAAGAAATCATATATAATCTCATTAAGAGGAAGGTCATACTTAAGCAGTGCCCTTGTCTGCTCAATATATTCCATTCCATTATATATGCCTCGTCTTTCCTGACAAAGCTTCATAATAGGTCCGACGAATTCTGTTGTAACCATAATCTCGGCACTTACCATAGGCTCTTCCATATAATCAATCTCAGAAGGGTCCGGCATATTAGACGGATTAGTAAGGTCAATTACATCTCCGTTCGTCTTGTGAACCTTATATATAACGCCCGGTGCGGTTGTTACAAGGTCAAGATTATATTCTCTCTCAAGTCGTTCCTGTATAATCTCTAAGTGAAGAAGTCCTAAGAATCCACATCTGAAGCCAAATCCAAGTGCAATAGATGTCTCCGGCTCAAACTGCAGGGCTGCATCATTAAGCTGCAGCTTTTCAAGTGCATCTCGTAAATCCTGATACTTGGCGCCATCTGCCGGATATAATCCGCAGTAAACCATAGGATTAACCTTCTTGTAACCAGGAAGCGGCTGCTCACATGGTCTGTCATTATCAGTAACTGTATCACCAACTCTTGTATCTCTTACATTCTTGATACTTGCTGTAATATAACCAACCATTCCAGCTGTAAGCTCATCGCATGGAATAAAACGACCTGCACCGAAATATCCAACCTCAACGACCTCTTCTACAGCTCCGGTTGCCATCATTCTTATCTTAGTACCCTTCTTGACAGTACCTTCTTTAATTCTTACAAATATGATAACACCCTTATATGCATCATATAACGAATCAAATATAAGCGCTGAAAGTGGTGCGGAAGCATCTCCTGATGGTGACGGAATCTTAGTTACAATCTGTTCAAGAACCTCTTCAATATTAATTCCGTTCTTGGCTGATATAAGCGGTGCATCCTGTGCCTCTATTCCTATAACATCCTCAATCTCTTCAATAACTCTTTCGGGTTCTGCACTTGGAAGGTCAATCTTATTAATTACAGGAAATACATCAAGATCATGGTCTAATGCAAGATATACATTAGCAAGTGTCTGTGCTTCAATTCCCTGTGCTGCATCTACTACAAGTATAGCACCATCACAGGCTGCAAGTGCTCTTGATACCTCATAATTAAAGTCGACATGTCCCGGAGTATCAATAAGATTAAATATATATTCCTGTCCATCTGATGCCTTATATACAGTTCTTACTGTCTGTGCTTTAATTGTAATTCCTCTTTCTCTCTCAAGATCCATGTTATCAAGAATCTGCTCCTGCATCTCTCTTGATGTGAGAAGTCCAGTTTTTTCAATTATTCTGTCAGCCAGTGTTGACTTACCATGATCAATATGTGCAATAATACAAAAATTTCTTATGTTCTTCTGATTAATTCCTGCCATTAATATAACCCCGCTTGTTTTAAATAATCTTTTATGCCATCTGCTATGGCTTGTGCTGTCTTAGTTTTATCAGTTGTTACTTTCTTTAAATCTGATACATTAGTTATAAAACCCATGTCTATTACTGTGCTTGTACATTTGCTATGAGCGTTAATATAATAATTATCCCTTGCATCTCCAACTGTACCGGTTTTCACTCCACGATTCTTAATTCCAGTACTTTTTTCCATGCTCTTAAGAATAATCCTTGAAAGCTCTGCTGCCTCAACAGGCTTTGTCGTGTGAATATAACTCTCCGCACCGGAAACTGATGTATCTGCATTATATGAATTCATTCTAAGTGACACACATATATATACTTTTGACGAATTACATATCTTTACACGTTCTTCGTCTGTAACATCCCTATCTGATGTTCTTGTCATGACAACCTCAATCCCATCGGATTCAAGCTTTGACTTAATATCAAGAGCCATTTCAAGATTTATATCCTTTTCCTTCCTGCCTGATGACGACACTCCAGTATCCTTTCCACCTTTTGATGGATCAAGACAGACTACTGCCTTTGAAGACGCCCCTTTAGATTCAACATTCTTATTATCATTAAGATATCCACTTGTTCTGGTTTCGCTCTCGGTTTCTTTGCCAATAACGTTTCCCTCACTTACAGTATCCTTAAAAAAATCATTATACACCATTAAAGTGATAACCAGCAAGCAGACAAGCGTAGCCAGTCCGAATAATTTATCTATTCTAAATGTTTTACGATGTTTCATTATAGTACCCCATTAATATTTCTTGTACTATTGTCCATAAGGAAGGGGTAAATGTCAACAACTTTTAACCATTTCTTTTCTTAACTGACGCATTATTTTCTTTTCAAGCCTTGAAATATATGATTGTGAAATTCCTAACATATCAGCAACCTCTTTCTGTGTCTTTTCTTCTCCATCCTCTGAACTCAAACCAAATCTCAAATCAACTATTATTCTTTCACGCTCCGGAAGCTGGTTTATAGCCTTTTTAAGCATTTTGCACTCAACCTCTGTTTCAATATCCCTATATATAATATCCTCATCCGTTCCAATAATGTCTGACAACAGAAGTTCATTACCATCCCAGTCAACATTAAGCGGTTCATCAATTGACACTTCTGCTTTTATCTTACTATTTCTTCTAAGATACATAAGAATTTCGTTTTCTATACACCTTGATGCATATGTTGCAAGCTTGATATTTTTATCCTTATCATATGAATTAATTGCTTTGATAAGCCCTATTGTTCCAATTGATATCAAATCCTCTACACCAACCCCTGTATTGTCAAATTTCTTCGCAATATAAACAACAAGCCTTAAATTATGTTCTATCAGGGTGTGCTTTGCTTCAGCATCAGAAGCTGTCCCCAGTGCTTCTATTGCGTTCTGTTCCTCACTTGCCCCAAGTGGTGCCGGCAATATATCTGTCCCACCTATATAATGTACGTCACCCTGCTTTAATAAACAAAAATTCTTTATAGAAGGCATTACCTTAAACTGAAAATGATCCGCCATCGCAACCTTTACTACCATATTTCTATCCATCCTTTTATTTTCTTCAAACTTCCGATTCTTCTACATAATCATGTCCTTCCCCAAAAGGGCATGATAATCCCCATTCTTATTAATCTGCCTAAGAGACATACCTATAGCCGCATGCTCCCTTTTCACAACATTTTCTCCCTCGTATATATGTATATAATCTGCTGTTATGATTTCCATCATCCCACCTGAATTTCCCACACTGTTATATGGAATCAGATGATATCCAAGCTTTTGTAAGTTATCTATGTCACTGAGAATATCGTTGAAATACGTTCTTTCAACCACTGTAACAGGTCTTTTCCCAACATAATCAATAAGGCTGTTGCCTGTATCAATTATTGCGTCCATTTCAAATTCCCGTTCCGCTACGCCAATCACAATGTGTCTTTTCAAACCATCTGTTATCCTGATAGTTTTAAGTGTCTTAAGCACAATGACAACAACTATAACCGTCACAGTAAGAAAGATTACAAGCTCACTGTCAGACAGAATTACATTTCCAATAAAATACCCTGCATATGTGTACTTTAACCAATGCATTATCCCACCTGCAAAAAGTGCAATAAGAATCATTCCTGCACCTGCTTTCAACAGATTCCTCATATAAAGCTTTAATTGTTTTGATGTTTTCTGCTTAAAGTCTTTAGTACCGGAAAGCATTATCATAGCCATGATTAATGTTACCGGAACATATGTAATAAACTTTTCAAGCAGTGCAAATCTTAGTGGAATACACACACATATGACAGCCCATACAGCTCCTAAAGTGGCAGAAATAATCATTCTGGATATTCTGGCAGAAAATTTAAATATCCAGTCTGTTATAAGCAGCACGCACAGGTTTGCCACAAGGTTTATTCCAAACAGAACATCTGCATATATAACCGTTTCGTACATCACCTCCTTGTTTTGAATCCGTTTCTTTGTTACAAGTGGAATTATATACGACATATCATGCAAAATTTGCCAAAACAACAGAGTGGGCACAAAAAAACACCGCCAGCAAACTGACGGTGTTAAATATACTTATATTAAATTATTACTTCTTATTCTTCTGTAAAAATGTTGGAATTGTGATTCCTCTGTCCTTAACCTGTGGTGTAACAGGTGATGGCTGCTTAAGTCCTGGAAGCGGAGCATCATTTGATGCCGAAGATGTTCTTGCTGCTGGCTGTGAATATGTATACTGTGGCTTAACATTAACAGTTGGTCTTGTTGCCTGTGCCATACCTGCAAATCCTGCCATAGCCTTATTAACATTACCGTCCTCAAGACCTGTTGCGATAACAGTAATTGTAGCCTGATCTGTAACGCTCTCATCATACATAGCACCAAAGATAATGTTGGCATTATCTCCTGCAAGTTCCTGAACGTAGCTTGCAGCTTCATTAGCTTCGATAAGACTGATATCACCTGAGATATTGATGATAACATGAGATGCACCCTCAATAGTTGTCTCAAGAAGTGGGCTTGTAACAGCCTGCTTAACTGCTTCGATAGCCTTGTCATCGCCTGTAGCTGTACCGATACCGATATGTGCAACACCCTTGTCCACCATAACAGTCTTAACATCAGCAAAGTCAAGGTTAATAAGACCTGGTACATTGATAAGGTCTGTAATTCCCTGAACAGCCTGCTGTAACACTTCATCAGCCTTCTTTAATGCCTCTGGCATAGTTGTTCTTCTGTCTACTATCTCTAAAAGCTTGTCATTAGGAATAACAATAAGTGTATCTACGTTCTCCTTAAGCTTCTCAATTCCTGATTCAGCATTAGCCATTCTTGTTCTTGCTTCAAACTTGAAAGGCTTAGTAACAACACCTACTGTAAGAATTCCCATATCCTTAGAAATCTTAGCTACTACAGGAGCTGCACCTGTACCGGTTCCGCCACCCATACCACATGTAACGAATACCATATCAGCACCTTTAATTGCCTGTGTAAGTTCTTCAACATTCTCCTCTGCTGCCTTCTCACCAATCTCAGGCTGTGCGCCTGCTCCAAGTCCCTTAGTGAGCTTCTCACCTATCTGGATAGCAGTTGGAGCCTTACATAAAGTGAGTGCCTGACTATCAGTATTAATACCAATAAATTCAACTCCTCCGATATTCTCATCTATCATTCTGTTAACCGCGTTATTTCCCGCTCCACCTACACCAACAACTATAATCTTTGCTGATGACTCCTGGTCATTAGTCATTATCTCTAACAAGGTTGTTGCCTCCTTTAATATCTAAAAATTGCACTACATAATATATTATAATTTTTCGTCTAAAATATCAACCGTTTTTTTACTTTTCACGTTTAAAAATTATAGAACTTTCATCGCCATTATAATCATCAAGATACAGTGTTCCTTTAAGTGTTCCGAATCTGGATGATAACTGCTTTAATTCAAAAAGCCTGTCTGTAAAATCCTTGCTGCTTCCAAGGCTTACCTTAACATCGCCAATATAAAGCGTAATATTATAAGAGGCATCAAAATACACTTTGTCCACATCAATATCATACTTATCAAAGCTCTGTATAAGATCAAGAATTGTATTGTATATATCTGCATTTCCCACATCAAGCTTCGTATTGATTACTATTGAATCAAACTTAAGTCCGTCAATCTGCGGAACATTTTCATATAAATCCGTTGAGCTTTCTACTACAATTCCATCTTTATCAAAATACATATTACAGCCCATGTACCTGACATAACCTACTATTGCCTTTTCATATACTGTTACATAAAGCCTGTCCGGCCAGTCCGTCTCAACATCATATTTCTGGATAAATGGTATTTTGGTGTCTTTTTGTCCAAAAATCCTGAAATATAGCAGATTAACATAATCACCACCAAATATATATTTTTTAAGTTCTTCATCCGAATAATGAGTTGAACCCACAAATTCTATTGTATCAGCCTCAAACACCTTATATGTAACACCAAAAAGCATTCCGGCAACAGCTGCAATAACTGCAAATATAATAAGGGCTTTCTTTCTTTTTCTGCCCCGTCTTTTTTTCTGGTTTACACTGTTACTATTCCTACTACCCATTATCTTTCCAACTTAATCTGACTGCTTATATTAAATACAACCCCAAGTTCAAGCAGCAAAAATACTGCCGCCGTACCTCCATAACTTATGAATGGAAGTGATACTCCCGTATTAGGTATTGTATTAGTTACAACTGCTATATTAAGAATTACCTGTATGGCAATATGTGCAAATACTCCTGTTGCAAGCATTGAACCAAACAAATCAGGTGCATTCTGTGCTATATGGTTAATTCTCCATAACATTACAATAAACAGGGCAATCAGGCAGAATGCTCCAAAAAGTCCCAACTCCTCACATATAACAGAGAATATCATATCATTCTGTGATTCCGGGATATATCCAAGCTTCTGAAGACTTTTTCCAAGTCCTTTGCCAAAAAGTCCTCCTGAGCCTATGGCATATAACGCCTGAACTGTCTGGTATCCCTTGTCATCAATGTATTTCTCAGGATTAAGCCATACAAGTATACGGTTTAACCTGAATTTTCCAGTCATGTTACCCGATGCTGCCATCTTCTTTATCCATGAGTAAAATGCGCCAAAAGCCACCGCTGCCAACCCCGTCAGTGCAACATATATTTTATATCCCGGATATGCCACAAATGTCATAACAACTGAGATAAGTGCTACAATAAGTGCGCTGCTCATATTAGAAGACAGCACATAAACAAGCAGTGCCGGTGCAAAACCGGCTATTATACATATCACTATAACAGTCCTGAATTTCTTTATGTTCTGCCCTGCTTTCACTATAAGAAGTGCAGTCATGGCAATCGTTCCAATCTTTACAAGCTCCGCAGGCTGGAATTGTCCCAAACCCGGAATCTTTATCCATCTGGTAGCTCCATTTCTTGTAATTCCAAGAGGAGTCTTTAAAAGGAACATGCAAAGAAGTCCGCCTATATATATTACAACTGCAAGCTTCTTAAGATAATGATAATCTAAAATCTTAGTTTCAACTATCATTAAAGCAAAGCCTATTATAGTAAATATAAGCTGTTTTCTGAAATAAAATTCCGGATCACCCTCTTCAATCTGCGCTGTGTAAGAGCTTGTGCTGTAAATCATTGTAAGTCCAAAGCCAACTATGAATACAAGCACAAAAAGAAGAGTGTAATCAAAGTAAAATCCATATTGTTTTCTCTTTTTTCTGTTTCTGTTATTTCTTCTATTTCTATTATTCCCCGGCATAAAGCACCGCCTTTTTACAGATTATTGACAAGATCCTTGAATATTCTTCCTCTCTGTTCGTAGTTATCGAACATTCCCCAGCTTGCACATGCAGGAGATAAAAGAACCGCATCTCCACTCACCGCATTTTTAGCACATATATCTACTACCTGTTCCATTGAATCAGCATATTCGATATTATCAAAGCCATATTTCTTACATGTATCAGCAATCTTGGCACTTGTCTGTCCTATAAGCACAAGAAGCTTAACCTTATCCTTAAATGCCTTTACATAAAGGTCGAATTCTGAGCCTTTATCATAACCTCCGCCGATAAGAATTGTAGGTTTAACCATAGCTTCAATAGCCTTAACTGCTGCCTCTGGGTTAGTTCCCTTGGAATCATTATAGTAATCAACACCATTCTTAGTTGCAACATATTCAATTCTGTGTTCAACAGCCTTAAATTTCTTAACATGTTCTATTATAATATCATCAGGAATTCCGGCAGCCTTAGTCATTGCAATTGCTGCACATACATTTTCATAGTTATGCTTTCCTAAAAGATTCATGTCATGAACATTCAACATGTCATAATCATTAGTTCCATCTGTATACTTAATCATCTCACCATCTACATATGCTCCGACTGATGGCTTTCTTTCACTTGAAAACCACACGACATCAGCCTTACACTCAGGTGCAAAGTCTGTAAGATACTTATCCTCAAGATTAAGCACACATGTATCTGCCTTAGTCTGGTTCTCACTTATTCTTTCCTTGGTCCATGCATAGCATTCCATTGTATGGTGTCTGTTAAGATGGTCAGGTGTAATATTAAGAATTGCAGATACAATCGGATGGAATTCATGTACTGTCTCTAACTGGAAGCTACTTATCTCAGCAACTGTATATGAGTCCTCACTTGTCTTTAACACTTCACCTGTATATGAATTGCCTATATTACCAACGACAAATGTTTTCTCATTATATGCAGCAATTATCTGTCCAACAAGTGCTGTAGTTGTTGTCTTTCCGTTAGTTCCTGTAATTGCAATAACCTTACCCTTATCATAATTATATGCAAGCTCAATCTCGCCCCATACAGGGATACCGGCATTCTTAAATGTAAGCACTATCGGACTGTCAATAGGAACACCCGGACTTATTACAAGCAGATCAATCTTCGGAAGAAGTGACTCATCAAATGCTCCGATGATAATCTCTGCCTTGTTATCTCCTAACTTCTCCTGCACCTTCTGTCTGTCAAGCTTTTCATTGCCATCATACAGTATGCAGTCAGCACCAACTTTATTCAAAAGGTCTACGGCTCCAATACCACTTATACCTGTTCCCACGACCATTACTGTCTTATTCTTTAAATCCATCGTCGTTTACTTCCTTTCATACAAAATGTATACAAAAATATATTACTATCAATCATCGTTTTTTTCAAGTTGAACTGACCTTTCTATACCAATATACGGCAATATATTTTCATACAGTGTCTTAACAACAGGAGCAGCAATTGTTCCACCATAATATACACCTGTTGGTTCATCAATTAAGCACATCGCTATAACCTGTGGATTATCAGCCGGAGCAAATCCTATGAATGATGAAATATATTTTCCTGAGCCTCTTGGCAGCTTCTGTGATGTTGCCGTTTTTCCTCCTATCGAATAGCCGTCAATATATGCTTTCGTTCCTCCGCCTTCTGACACCACACCCTCAAGAATCTTTTTCATCGTTTCACTCGTTTGGGATGATATTGCCTCATCCTGTGTTGAATATGCAAACTCATTTACCACTGAACCATCTGATGAACCTGTGTATAAGCCAAAATGTGGTGTAACAAGTCTTCCACCATTTACAATCGCCGAAACAGCCCTTAACATCTGAACGGG
>OGXY01001861.1_pt1 | contig 13792 bp, 9 predicted proteins | sample 1576411 | NCBI WGS metagenome assembly OGXY01 (sample SAMEA3541498, study PRJEB24748) | human gut metagenome | biome: human gut; feature: human-associated habitat; material: faeces | place: China | collected 2012 | reverse complement strand
ATTTGGCTCGCGATTCCTCCGGCATTAAAATGCCTGCGGAATGGAGATTAGTATGGAAAACAGCAGCAATAAAAAAGATGAAAGCACCTATGTATTTGATAAATCCATGAACTGCCCGGTCTGTGATGCGGATTTTAAGACAAAGCAGGTAAAAACAGGAAAGGCCAGATTTTTAGGAACTGAGGCAGATTTAAGACCGCTGTATTCCGGAATTGATACAATCAAATATGATGTATGTCTGTGCCCGAAGTGCGGATATGCATCAACACTGCGTGAATTTAACAACGTTACGCCGAAGCAGAGAGCGCTGTTAAAGGAAATGATTGGAAGCAAATATACGGCAATGGAGGATTCAGCAGATTATTATACGTATGATATTGCGATTAAACGGTATAAGATGGCATTGCTGACCGCAATGACAAAACCGGCCAGAGGAAGTGAACAGGCTTATTTGTGCTTAAAGCTTGCATGGCTTTACAGAGGGGCAGCAGAAGAATTACAGCAGGATGATACAGCCAATCTGGGGCAGATTGCAAAGTATAACAAACTGGAAGCGGAGTATATCGAAAAAGCATACAAAGGCTTTACCGAGGCACTTTTAAAAGAGTATCCGCCAATCTGCAATATGGACGAGGTGACGATCAACTCCCTGCTTGCACAGCTGGCGCATAAATGCAATGATGACGATACAGCACAGAAGTTTGCCTATATGGTGATGGGTTCAAGGAATGCATCTTCAAAAGCAAAAGACAAGGCACGTGAACTGATGGAAGTTATCCGTGAGTCACGTCATGAAACGACAAATGAGTAAAAAAATGAAATGCAGATAACAGGTGAGGATTATGAATCGAATAAAGGCAGTTTTACAAAAATGCTGGCAATATGAGATTGTACATGCTGCCGTATATTCGGCATTGCTGAATATGCTGGTTGAGTGTTTCAACAGGAGAAGTTTAATCGGATTGGTAATGATTTTTACCAATCCGGTTCTGTTTTTATATAATACGCTGATTATTCTGGTGACGATGTCTGTCGTACTGCTGTTTCACAGAAAAGTATTTGTGTACTGTACGGTGAGTGTAGTGTGGTTATTGCTTGCAATTACAAATTTTGTGGTGCTTTGTTCCAGAAAAACGCCATTTACGGCAATGGATATTTATTTAATTGAAGATGCCATAAAAGTCATTCCGGTCTATCTGAATGCTTTTCAGATAATTCTGATTGTACTGGCAGTTGCCGCAGGGATTGCGGGACTGGTATGGCTGTGGATAAAAGGTCCGAAACAGCAGGAAAAAATACACTATATCCGTACAACAGTAAAAATTGGATTACTGTTGTTATGCTGTATGGGAGTTACCCACTTTCTGCTTCTTACCGGAACAATCAGCAGTTATTTCGGCAATCTTGCCAATGCCTATAAACAATATGGATTTGCTTACTGTTTCACGTGCAGTGTTGTGGACAGAGGAATCAGCAAATCGGATGAATATACACCGGAGTATGTTAATAGTCTGAAAGAGGATATTGAAGAAATAGAAGTCGAAAATTCGGAAAAATCACCGAATATCATTTTTTTGCAGCTGGAGTCTTTTTTTGATCCGAATCTGGTAAAAGGCATCAGTTTTTCGGAAAATCCGCTTCCGTATTTTGAACAGCTTGTGGCAGATTATCCGTCAGGCTACTTATCTGTGCCGTGCTTTGGTGCGGGAACAGCCAATACGGAATTTGAAGTGCAGACCGGCATGAATATGGATGATTTCGGACCGGGTGAATATCCGTACAAGACGGTTTTACAGTCCAAGGTCTGTGAATCCATGGCATATGACTTAAAAGAAAAAGGGTATGCCACCCATGCACTGCATGACAATGACGGAACGTTTTATGACAGATATAAGGTCTTCTCTCATTTGGGATATGAAGATTTTACATCAATTGAATATATGGACAATATCGAAATGACACCGATGGGCTGGGCAAAGGATAAGATTCTGACCGGGGAAATCGGAAAAATACTGGATTCCACAGATGGTTCGGATTACATTTATACAATTTCCGTACAGGGACATGGCGATTATCCGTCAGATTATCCGGAGGGCTTTGTGCCGGAAATTACGGTAACAGGATTTTTTGATACGGCAAAGGAAAAGGCATTTACCTACTATGTCAACCAGATTCATGAAATGGATAATTTCCTGCGGGAGTTGACGGCGATGCTCGAAAGCAGGGATGAAGAGACAGTGCTTGTTATGTACGGCGACCACCTGCCGGGATTTTCATTTACAGACGAAGTACTTAAAAATGGCGACATTTATCAGACACAGTACGTTGTCTGGAGCAATTTTTCACTGCCGTCCGAAAAAGAAAATCTGGAAAGCTATCAGTTGGCAGCGCATGTACAGCAGATGCTTGGCATGTCGGAAGGTTATCTGACGAAGTTTCATCAGAAACGTAAGGACACGCCGGACTATTTAAAAGATTTAAAGATTCTTGAATACGACATTTTATATGGAAACTGTGATTTGTATGGCGGGGAAAATCCATTTCAGGCAACCAATCTGATTATGGGACAAAATGATATTACAATCACCAATGCATATAATTATAAGGATTATGTATGCGTGGAAGGCAGTAATTTTAATGATTACAGTGTGGTCTATATTAATGACAAAGCCTATCCGACAGAGATTATCAACAGCCATCTGCTGCGGGTGGAAAAAGCACAGGTTACAGCCGGAAATATCGTGTCGGTAGTTCAGCAGGGCGATGATAAAATTGAGCTTAGCCGTGTGTATTTACAGGTTGGGGAGTCCGAAAACAAATAGTGAGATTTCATTGACAACAATTGCCGCAAATGCTAAGATAAAGAAGGTGTTTGGCACCATATATTTTTTTGGAGGTACTTGAAATGAAAGGTACAGTAAAGTGGTTTAATAACCAAAAGGGCTATGGCTTTATCAGCGATGAAGAAGGCAAGGATGTGTTCGTACATTACTCAGGTCTGAACATGAGCGGATTCAAGTCATTAGACGAAGGCGCAGAAGTAGAGTTTGACGTAACAGAAGGCGCTAAAGGTCCTCAGGCTATTAATGTAACAAAATTATAATCCAAATGGTTTACAGTGTGCCTTTTTAAATATACATTTCGTTATTAAAAAAGATATATTGTTATGCAATTAAGATTATGAGAGGAGCAGCCGCAGCTATGTGGCTGCTCTTTTCGTCTGTACAGAACAAACTTTAATAGATATTTTATTGGCTTTTACAGACAGAAATGATATGATTAAGAAAGATAAAAAGCCGTGGCAGATGGAAACGGCGGAATGGAGATTTTATGGAAACAATTGATTTGACACAGACCCTGCCGGCAGGAACGTCATCCATGCTCTCGGCGGGTGGAATTCTTATGCTTTCGGCAGTTATTGTACTTGTAGTTGTCATTATGAAAAGATGGAAAGCAAGAGTTATGCCGGGGATTTTAGGTGTGATTGCCTATGCCGTTTTTGTATTTATTTTTGCCAATCTGGCAACATCGGCGCTGGCACTGATACCGAGTATAGACAATACTTTTTATAACAACCCGGCAACGTATAATATTGTATATGCGCTGTTTGCGACAGCCGGATTTACAGCAGCAAGAGTTGTTACCGGCTATATGTTAAATGAACGTTTTGAGCGTAAAGGCGATGTCTATCTTGCAGGAATCGGTCTTTCAATCGGCGACAGCCTTTTATACGGTATGACAGCGATTTCCTACATTACGTGGTGTACCGCAATCCAGGCAGGACAGGCACAGGATATGCTGGCACAGCTGGCGGCGGAAGAGGTGACAACAACCTATGAAACGGTTTCGGCACTGTTTACAACACCATCCGTTTTATGGCTGTTACTGGGTGTCAACTGTATTTTCGATATGGTTTTAAATATCGCATTAATGAATGTAATTTTTGGTGTTATTAAAGGAAATCTGGCAAAATGGTGGTACGGCGTTACAGCGGCAGTGACATTTTTTGCAATGATTTCATTCCAGCTTTATAATCAGGAATCCGTTGCAAGCATAGCGGTAAGCTTTGCTGTAAAGCTGGTTATTTTTGCAGTCACTATTTATTATACGTTCCGCGTTGCGGGTAAGGAGATTGAATATTCAGATGACTAATGAAAACCGTGGATTAAGCTGCGAAGAAGCAAAAAAAAGGCTGTATGCCGGTTATGGAAATGTACAGGTGAAAAATCAGTCCAAATCTGTCGGACAGATTATTGCCGGTAACATTTTTACATACTTTAACTTCATATTTGCAGTGTTTACGGCATTGTTAGTTTTTGTAAGGTCATATGTAAATATGACCTTTTTGCCTATTATTGTGTGCAATACAATGATTGGCATTGTTCAGGAAATCCGGGCAAAACGGGTGTTAGACAGGCTGACGCTGATGAATGAACCTAAAACGCAGGTTGTGCGCAGCGGGCAGATGCTGCAGGTGGATTCAGAACAGCTGGTGCTTGGAGACCTTTGCGTTTTTCAGGCAGGAAACCAGATTTGTGCAGATGCAGTTGTTGAGAAAGGCAGTCTGCGTGTCAATGAAGCACTGATTACAGGTGAAGCGGATGAAGTGGTAAAAAATCCGGGCGATATACTGTATTCCGGCAGTTTTGTTGTTTCAGGAAAAGGATATGCGACACTTACAAAAGTGGGACTGTCATCTTTTGCGGCACAACTGATGTTAGAAGCAAAAGCATCGCGTAAAAATACACAGACGGAAATGATGCGTTCCTTAGATCGTCTGGTGCGTATTATTGGCATTGCCATTATACCGATTGGAATCCTGCTGTTTTTGCAGCAGCATTTTGTCATTGGTTCGACCATACAGGAAAGTGTCGTATCCATGATTGCATCACTGGTCGGTATGATACCGGAAGGACTGTATCTTTTAGCGAGCATTGCACTGGTTGTCAGTGTCATGCGCCTTGGCAGAAAAAAAGTGCTGGTTCATGAAATGGCATGTGTTGAAACGCTGGCGCGGGTCAATGTCCTGTGTGTGGACAAGACGGGAACGATTACGGAAAATAAAATGTCTGTCCGGGAAATTATTCCGCTGGCAAAAGAGGAAGAAGAAACTTCGCTTCATGCCTTAATCGGAGATGTTGTAGCAAATCTAGATGCGGATAATATCACGATGCAGGCATTAAAAGACTATTTTGACGGAAAAAGTGAACGAAAGGCACAAAAAGTCATTCCGTTTTCTTCACAGCGCAAATATTCCGGTGTACGTTTTGAAGAAGGACTATATCTGATTGGGGCGCCGGAGCGGCTTCTGGCAGAGCGTTACGGAAAATATGACGTGCAAATTTCGGATAAAATCGACAAAGGTGTACGTGTGCTTGTATTTGGCAGGTATGGGGAAGAACAGCATTTGTTTGAACCGCTTGCATTTATTTTAGTGAGTAATCCGATCCGAAGGGATGCGCGGGAAACATTTGAATATTTTCAGAAAGAAGACGTCTGTATTAAGGTTATATCCGGCGATCATCCCAAAGCAGCGGCGGCAGTTGCAAAAAAGGCAGGGATTGCAGAAGCAGACAGATATATTGATGTTTCACAGCTTTCTGATGAAGAACTGGAAAAAGCTGCACCGATTTATACGGTATTTGGCAGAGTATCGCCGGAACAGAAAAAGAAACTTCTTTTGGCACTCAAAAAAGCAGGCAATGTTGTTGCAATGACAGGGGACGGTGTCAATGATGTGCTGGCATTAAAAGAAGCGGACTGCAGTATTGCGATGGCATCCGGCAGTGAAGCGGCATCCAATGCGGCACAGATTGTTCTTTTGGATTCTGATTTTGCAAGGATGCCGTCCGTGGTATTAGAGGGCAGACGCGTGGTCAACAATATCCAGCGATCTGCTTCGCTGTTTCTGGTGAAAAATCTGTTTTCTATGCTGATGACACTGTTTACATTTGTGGCAGTCAGTAAATATCCGCTGTATCCGACACAGTTGTCTTTTTTGGGAACATTCACCATCGGTACACCGGCATTTTTACTGGCAATGCAGCCGGATAAAAGCCGCATAGAAGGACATTTTTTAACCAATGTCGTGCTTTTGGCACTGCCTGCGGCACTGACGGATTTTATACTGCTGGCAGTGCTTAACGTTGCAGGAAATTGTGCCGGCATCGGACATGAGCAGCTTTCTACAATGTGTATCATGATATTGCTGGCTGTCGGAATGGCGGCACTTATAAGAATCTGTATGCCGCTGGATAAAATCAGAACAGGCATCTGTATACTGATGGCATCCGGGGCAGTATTCAGTGTGCTGTTTTTAAAGCCGCTGTTCGCATTGTATCCGTTGTCACCGGTATGGGTAATGGTTACGGGGATTTTAATGGCAGCAGCAGTTCCGGTCTTTGCAGTGATGTGCCGGCTGGTGCTGTTACAGGTTCAAAGGCATGCAAAGCACAGCAAAAAATTCCGCGAACGGCTCGGACGGCACTTTAAATCATGAAATGAAAAAGCGGCAGAGTTAAATCTTACATGTGGCTTAATATGAAACAGATTCGGCCGCTGCCTGTTTGGAATATGTTGTGGTGACAAGGTCTTCATAAGGAACATCCGTGTCTGACTCGCCGCAGTTTCGTAAAATATCAGTCAGCAGTGTGAAACTTTCTTTGGAAAATACCGTATCGGTTTTCCATGTGTCCTGATTCTGATATCGTGCAACAATGACGGCGATATCGTTTTGGGTATTTTCCGGGAACTGTGGTGTAATTACCGCAGCAATTTCTTCGGCGGAGTGGGAATTACAGTAGTCAAGCCCTTTTTGAATGGCTCTGGTAAAGGCAGCAATCACATCGGAGTTTTTAGAAAGAAAGCTCTTTTTGGCACAATAGGCAGTATATGGCACATAGCCGCTTTCCACGCCCAAAGAAGCCACGACAAATCCGGCGCTTTCCTGTTCCAGAAGTGTTGCGGACGGTTCAAATTCCACGGTATAATCGGCAATGCCGGACGAAAATGCCGCGGCAGTTGAGCCGAAATCTACGTTCTGAATAATATTGACGTCTTCTTTAGTCAGTCCGTTCTTTTCTAAAATATATTCCAAAAGCATCTGTGGCATACCACCTGCCCTGCCGCCAAGAATCGTTTTTCCGCGCAGGTTTTCCCATGAAAAATCATCTTCTGCCGTTCTGGATACCAGAAAGTTGCCGGCGCGCTGTGTCAACTGGGCAAAATTGACGGCGTAATCCGATGCACCCTGTGCGTATACATAGATAGAAGATTCAGAACCCATAAGGCCAATCTGTGCATCATCTGAAATCAGGGAAGTCATAACGTTGTCAGCGCCGAATCCGGTCACAAGTGTAAGGTCAATGCCTTCTTCCTTAAAATATCCCAATTCAATTGCCACGTACTGTGGTGCATAAAAAACGGAGTGCGCAACTTCATTTAAAGTGATGGATGTGCTGCCGGTGCTTTTTGTTTTGCTGCAGCCCATACATGTACAGCACAGGCAGACAACAGAAATACTGCATAAAATTTTAAGACAGTTCCGATAATTCATAAACAAAATCCTTTGATAGCAGAGTTATTTTAATATATGAAATAAGGGACCGGAAAGTGAAAAAATATGGAAAAAAAGGTGGCGCTGTGTTATAGTGTAGCTGGTTATGAAATTGTCAAATGATTTATAATGATAGGTAATATAAATGTTAAAATTTGTTTTTGACACTGATGTTAAAAAATACAGAATGGAGAATAAAAATGAAACTGGATATGCATTGCCATACAAAAGAGGGGTCAATTGATGCAAAGGTGCCGATTCAGGAATATATCACGAAGCTGGTAAAAGAAGGCTTTGACGGAATGCTGGTAACAGACCACAATTCCTATGACGGCTACCGCAAATTTGAAAAGATTGCAAAGAATCTGCATCTGGAAAAGCCGTTTACGGTATTAAAGGGCATTGAGTATGATACAAGGGATGGCGGTCATGTGATTGCGGTACTGCCGGACTGTATAAATGATGCTTTTATGGAAATCCGTGGAATGACACTGGCACAGTTAGAAAAAATTGTGCATGAAAGAGGTGGTATTTTAGGACTTGCACATCCGTACGGACCGGGATTTTTTGCATTTACCAATACGCGATTTGGTAAAAAACACAATGAATTTCTGGAAAAATTTGATTTCGTGGAAACATTTAATGCCTGCACCAGACCGTGGGCAAATGCCTGTGCTGATAATCTGGCAGGCTGTCTGCATAAGCCGAAAGTGGCAGGGTCGGATGCACATAAGATGCGCGTAGTCGGGGCAGCATATACAGAATTCACACAAAAAATTGCAAACAACAATGATTTAATCCGGGCAATTAAAGAAGGATGGGTGCAGGCACAGGGCGGCAGTGTTTTAAAAGAAATGGAAGAGGAAACAAATTTTCTGCTGCAAAAGGCGGCAAATGCAGGGTACTGGGTTTACAATAAACTGGGAGCATTGTGGAACTGGAAGAAATTGCGCTGGATTCGGAAAAAGATTTTGTAATATATGCAAAAAATAAGCAAAAATAAGTATTCTTTTTTGTTATTATGTGATAAAATACGACTAAGATAACAGCAAATCAGAGAGGTAATAGATATGTTTGGAAAAAAGACAGCAAATGGTTATTCAGAAGAAAAGGACTTGCAGTTGCTTATGCAGGCAATGGATGGTGTGATTGGCGGTAATTATGAGGATATTGATACAAGCGCATTCCAGAATCCGGCATATGGAGAAAAGTTTAATGAACTGATACACGCATATAAGCGTTCCAATAACAATTTTGTAATGCGTCTGAATCAGGCAATGGGTTCAATCGGTGATAACTCTTATGTAAAAAAGACATTAGATCAGGTTCAGTCCCAGACAGAATCCATTCGGGATATGGAAAATGCAAGCCGTGACATGGAAACATCTATTAACAATATTTCGGAAGCAATGTCACATATCCGTGAGAATACACATGATGTCATTGCAACCGCTGACAGTAGTACGGAAAATATGAACAACAGCATACAGGTTGTCAATGAGTCTTCTGAAAAGATTCAGGCAATCAATGAACAGGTACAGGAATTTCAGGGCAAGATTGATAAAATCGGTGAAATTGTCGATGTGGTAAAGAAGGTTGCAAGCCAGAGTAATCTGCTGGCGTTAAATGCATCGATTGAAGCTGCAAGAGCAGGAGAAGCAGGAAAGGGCTTTGCAGTCGTTGCTGATCAGGTAAGACAGTTATCCGGCAATACTGCGGAATCTGCAGAAGACATTGTTAAATATGTGACAGAACTGCGTACGGATATCGGGGAACTGGCACTTTCCATGAATGAAACAACCTCCAAGCTTGCAGAGGGCAATGAAAAGGTAGAACAATCGTTGGAATCAATCCGACAGATGAATCAGCAGATGAATCAGATTAAGGATCGTGTTGACAATGCTTTTGAGGATATTGATACACAGACAGACGTAACAAAAGACTTTACAAGGCAGATTGAAAGCATTTCCAAGAGTTATAAAGAACTTTCTGATGACTGTACGGAAATGGGAACGCATGTCTATAAAATAGGACGTTACATTGATACAACAAGAAGTGATATGGTACGTGGATTTGCTGAGATTACACAGCAGGACTGGCTGGATGTATTTATTAATGACCACTTTATCCTGATGTGGAGAGTTTATAACAATGCCGTTGATTTTGAGCGGTTAAGAAAAGAACAGCTGAATAATCCGAAGACCTGTAAAATCGGTAAATGGATTGCGGCACAGACCAATCCGCAGATTACAGGCAGTGCAGAATTTAAAGAAGTTATTGAAATGCATAATAATATCCATAAATATGCAACACTTTCATGGGAAGCAAGAGACCGCGAGGATATTCAGGGTGCGATGGATTACTTCCAGCAGACATATGATGCATTTTATGTTTATAAGAGAGCGGTTGAGAATCTTCAAAAACTGCTGGCACGTCTGGGAGAAACAGACAAGACCAAGATTGTTGTTTTCACAAATTAGTGCAGCGTGCTTACAGGCAGATAAAACAGACAAAATAAAGACAAAACGGTTGAAAACCATAAAGAACTGTTATAGTATGTATGTTAGGTAGAAACGGTACAGCTATAACAGTTTTTTAAGTGGAGAGGTGGATATGGAAGGAAAGGAAACAGTTTATGTGATTGGACATAAAAATCCGGATACAGATTCTGTATGCTCAGCAATTTGTTATGCAAGATTAAAAGAAAAAATAACAGGACAGCATTATGTGGCTAAACGTGCAGGACATCTGAATGAAGAAACACAGTATGTGATGGATAAACTGGGGATACAGCCGCCGGAATATATGAAGGATGTCAGACCACAGGTACGGGATATCCAGATTCGAAAAACACCGGGTGTTTCTAAAGAGATTTCAGTAAAAACGGCGTGGACCCTGATGAAAGGGCAGAATGTCGTGACACTTCCGGTAACAAAAGAAAATGTGCTGGAAGGACTGATTACGATTGGAGATATAGCAAAATCGTATTTTCAGGTTTATGACAGCACCATCCTTGCAACAGCCCAGACACGGTATCAGAATATTGTGGATACATTGGAAGGAACGGTTGTTGCAGGGGAAGCAGACGGTATTTTTAGAGAAGGAAAAGTTGTGATTGCGGCGGCCAACCCGGATATGATGGAAAATTATATCGGGACAGGGGATATTGTTATTCTGGGAAACCGCTATGAGGCACAGCTGTGCGCAATTGAAATGGAAGCAGGATGCCTGATTATTTGTGAAGGCGCACAGGTATCAAAGACCATCACAAAAGTGGCAAAGGAACACAACTGTCTGTTAATTACAACTAAATTTGATACATATACGGTAGCAAGACTGATTAACCAGAGTATGCCGATACGTTTTCTGATGAAAGAAAAAGAAGGAATTGTCAAATTTCAAACCGAAGATTTTATTGAAGATATCCAGACGGTTATGGCAAAGCTTCGCCACCGGGATTTTCCGGTCGAGGATACAGAGGGCAATTATGTGGGGATGATTTCCAGAAGAAATTTACTGGGAGCAGGAAAGAAAAAATTGATTCTTGTTGACCACAACGAAAGGGGTCAGGCAGTCAATGGCGTTGAAACAGCGGAAATTCTTGAAATTATCGACCATCACCGGCTGGGGGCAATTCAGACGGTATCACCGGTATTTTTTAGAAATCAGCCGCTTGGCAGTACGGCAACGATTATTTATCATATGTATCAGGAAAATCAGGCGGATATTGATAAAAATACAGCGGCGCTGCTGTGTTCGGCAATCATTTCCGATACATTGATTTTTAAATCACCGACGTGTACGTCGGATGACGTGGCAGCGTGCATGCAGCTGGCAAAAAAGGCAGAGCTGGATATTGAAACATATGGGCGGGAAATGTTCCGTGCCGGAAGCAATTTATCCGGTAAATCTGCAAAAGAAATTTTTTATCAGGATTATAAAAAGTTTTCCGTTAACAATGTTGCAATTGGTGTCGGACAGATTAATTCTATGAGTGCGGAGGAGTTAGAAAAAGTAAAACCGCGTCTGGCAGAATTTATACAGGGCGTTGTACAGGATAACAGTGCGGGAATTGTTTATTTTCTGCTCACTGATATTGTATCGGAATCCTCTGAGGTACTTTGTGCGGGTAACAATGCCAATGCTGTGATTTATCAGGCGTTTGGCGTAGAAGTAAAGGATGCTTGTGTAAAGCTGCAGGGTGTCGTATCCAGAAAGAAGCAGTTTTTCCCGGCAATTGTGGAGGCATTACAGCAGTAACGGATTTTAGAAAAGCAGAAAAGAAAAATAAAAAGAAAAGAGGAAAACAATTGAAAAAGCTGACAAAGGACCAGCCATGCTGGTGCAAGAGTGGAAAGTTATACGGTGAATGCCACATGGATTTTGATAAAAAAATTGAAATGTACAGAAGAAAATTTCATAAGGTTCCACCGCGGGAAATTATTAAAAATGAAGCACAGTTACAGGGAATGCGTGAAAGCAGCAAGATTAATATTGCAGTACTTGATTATGTGGCAGAACACATTTGTGCAGGTATGACGACAGAAGAAATCGATCAGATGGTTTATCAGAAGACAACGGCAATGGGGGGTATTCCGGCACCGTTAAATTATGAAGGGTTTCCAAAGAGCGTATGTACTTCCATTAATGAACAGGTGTGCCATGGAATTCCTTCCAATAATGTACAGTTAATTGACGGCGATATTGTCAATGTGGACTGCTCAACCATTTATAATGGATATTTTTCAGATTCATCCCGGATGTTCTGTATTGGACATGTTTCCGAAGAAAACCAGAAGCTTGTGCGTGTGGCAAAAGAGTGTGTGGAGCTGGGCTTACAGCAGGTAAAACCATGGGGACATTTAGGTGATGTGGCACAGGCGATTCAGGACCATGCAAAGGAAAACGGATATTCTGTTGTCCGTCAGGTCGGTGGTCACGGTATCGGACTGGAATTCCACGAAGCCCCATATGTCAGCTATGTGATAAAAAAAGGCACTGGAATGGTGATGGCACCGGGCATGGTATTTACAATTGAACCGATGATTAATATGGGAACAAGTGAGATTTACATTGATGAACAGAATGGCTGGACAATCTATACGGATGATGAAAAGCCGTCAGCACAGTGGGAAATTATGGTACTTGTAACCAATGACGGATATGAAGTGATGTCGTGGTAATAAAAAATGGATAAAAAAGCTCCGGATAATGCCGGGGCTTTTTTTGATGGGTGCGCCTGGCGGCGCACGTTTCTAAGTATGACGGACAGAAAAGTCCAAAAGGCAACCGTAACCCATGTATGTAGATCAGGCAAGTAGACGAGGAAAGACTGGCAGGCTTATCCCGTGAGGTCTCACAGGCTGTGAAACCCGCAGTAGTAACAACGAACTGTGAGAAGTCAGCAGAGGCCGTAGTAGGCAAAGCCCTGAAATGGGCGTTGCTGAAGGGCTGAACAATGTAACCGTGTAATCAAATGTATGCTCCATGGAATACCTGACAGCAGGAAGGGCAAAACGTAAATGAGCAGATACTGCACAACTTAGGGCGAATTCATGGAAACGGAAAGACTAACTATTAAAAGTCAAGTCTAAAATGGAGATTTTAAGAATGAATTGCGGTAACGCATTTCAGATATCGTTGTACCTTGAAAATCGCATGACAAACAGAGCATCGTATATCGGTGCTCGAAGAGAGTGTTATAGGGCAGAAAAAGTTATTCCGCTTTTATGTAAGGCTTGCCAGATTTTTCCATTGCGTAGATCAAGCGCACAAGTTTCTTTGTGACGTGAGTAATGGCAACGTTGTAGTGCTTCCCTTCGGAAATCTTTTTCTGAAGATATGCACCGAACGTTTCATCCCAGTGGCAGACATACTTGGCAGCATTAATCAGGGCAAAACGCAGATAGCGTGATCCCCGCTTTTCCATATGGGAATAAGAGGATTCCAACTGCCCGGATTGATAGGTGGATGGAGAAGCTCCGGCATATGCCAGGATCTTATCCGGTGAATCAAAGCGGGAGAAATCCCCGATCTCGGCAAGGATCATGGCGCCCATGCGGTAGCCTATTCCTGGAATGGTCAGGATGGGAGAATGGATTTCATCCATGATCCGTTTGATCTCGGATTCAATTTCAGAGATCTCGGAATCCAGTTCGCCGATCAGTTTAAGCGTATGCTTCAGTTCCAGGGATTTAGCAGGCATGTTTGAGCCGATGGAGACTCTGGCAGCCTCCC
>OGXY01001836.1_pt1 | contig 13927 bp, 7 predicted proteins | sample 1576411 | NCBI WGS metagenome assembly OGXY01 (sample SAMEA3541498, study PRJEB24748) | human gut metagenome | biome: human gut; feature: human-associated habitat; material: faeces | place: China | collected 2012 | reverse complement strand
CTCTAGGCAGAAGGAAGTTCTGGAAATGCCAAACTTAATTGAAATTCAGAAAAACTCTTACCAGTGGTTCCTCGACGAGGGCTTACATGAAGTGTTTGATGATATTTCCCCGATCGCGGACTTTGCGGGCCATTTAAGTCTGGAATTTGTAGATTTTACGCTTTGTAAAGATGACATTAAATATACAATCGAAGAATGCAAGGAACGCGACGCGACTTACGCTGCGCCTTTAAAGGTGAAGGTAAGGCTTTGCAACAAGGACAAGGACGAGATTAACGAACATGAGATTTTCATGGGTGATCTGCCGCTTATGACAGATACAGGTTCTTTCGTGATCAACGGAGCAGAGCGTGTTATCGTCAGCCAGCTGGTACGTTCACCTGGTATTTATTATGATATACAGAAAGATAAGTATGGTAAGATTTTCTTGTACAGCTGTCAGGTAATTCCTAACAGAGGTGCATGGTTAGAGTATGAAACAGATGCTAATGATATATTCTATGTTAAGGTTGACCGTAATAAGAAGGTTCCTATTACTGTTCTTATCAGAGCATTAGGATTTGGTACTAATGCGGAGATTCTTGATATTTTTGGCGAGGAACCTAAGCTTCTTGCTACTATGGAGAAGGATACTTCTACTAACTATCAGGAAGGTATTCTTGAACTTTATAAGAAGTTAAGACCAGGAGAACCATTATCTGTAGAGAGTGCTGAAGCACTTATTTCAGGTATGTTCTTTGACCCAAGAAGATATGATCTTGCACACGTAGGAAGATATAAGTTTAATAAGAAGCTTTCTTTCAAGAGCAGAATTACAGGACAGGTTCTTGCTGAGGATGTTGTTGATGAGAACGGAACTGTTATTGCAACAGCAGGTGAGAAGCTTACAAGAGAATCAGCACAGGCTATTCAGGATGCAGCTGTTCCTTCAGTATTCATTACTGTAGAAGTTAAGGCTGCTGATGGTACAGTATCTGACAGAGTTGTTAAGATTCTTTCTAACCGTGCAGTTGATATTACCAAATGGGTTGATATCAGCGAAGAAGAAGCTAAGGAGCTTGGTGTAACAGAGTATGTATACTATCCTGTTCTTGCACAGATTCTTGCTGAGAATGAGTCTTTAGAGGATATTAAGGAAGCTATTACTAAGAATATTGCTGACCTTATTCCTAAGCATATTACAGTAGAAGATATTCTTGCTTCTATTAATTATAATATGCACCTTGAATATGGTGTTGGTACTAAGGATGATATCGATCACCTTGGAAACAGACGTATCAGAGCTGTAGGAGAGCTTCTTCAGAACCAGTTCAGAATTGGTATCTCAAGAATGGAAAGAGTGGTCCGTGAGAGAATGTCTACACAGGATCTTAGCGGAATATCTCCACAGTCACTTATTAATATTAAGCCTGTAACAGCTGCTATTAAGGAATTCTTCGGAAGTTCGCAGTTGTCACAGTTCATGGATCAGAATAACCCTCTTAGTGAGATTACTCATAAGAGACGTCTTTCAGCCCTTGGTCCTGGTGGTCTTTCAAGAGATCGTGCAGGTTTCGAGGTTCGAGATGTACACTATACTCATTATGGTAGAATGTGTCCTATCGAGACTCCTGAAGGACCTAACATTGGTCTTATTAACTCTCTTGCATCTTATGCAAGAATTAATGAATATGGATTCGTTGAAGCTCCTTATCGTATTGTAGATAAGTCTGATCCTAAGAATCCAAGAGTTACTGATGAAGTGCGTTACTTCACAGCTGACGAGGAAGATGATTTCCATGTAGCACAGGCTAATGCTGAGATTGATGAGAATGGTTATTTTGTAAGAAATACTGTATCTGGACGTTACAGAGAAGAAACTTCTCAGTTCGATAAGAGCCAGATTGATCTTATGGATGTATCTCCTAAGATGGTATTCTCAGTTGCTACATCAATGATTCCATTCCTTCAGAATGATGACTGTACACGTGCCCTCATGGGTTCTAACATGCAGCGTCAGGCCGTACCTCTTCTTATGACAGAAGCTCCTGTTATCGGAACTGGTATTGAGAATAAGACTGCTGTTGACTCAGGTGTATGTGTAGTTGCAGAGGCTGATGGTGTTGTTCTTTCTTCTGAATCTAACAAGATTGTTATCAGAGAAAAGGATGGCAAGGCGCGCGAATACAAGCTTACTAAGTTCTCAAGAAGTAACCAGAGTAACTGCTATAACCAGAGACCTATTGTTTTCAAGGGTGATGAGGTTAAGGCAGGAGATGTTATTGCTGATGGTCCATCTACATCTAATGGAGAGATTGCCCTCGGTAAGAACCCTCTTATCGGTTTCATGACTTGGGAAGGTTATAACTACGAGGATGCTGTACTTCTTAGTGAGCGTCTCGTAAGAGATGATGTGTATACATCTATTCATATTGAAGAATATGAGACAGAAGCAAGAGATACTAAGTTAGGACCTGAAGAGATTACAAGAGATCTTCCTTCAACAGGTTCAGACGCTGTAAAGGATCTTGATGAGAACGGTATTATCCGCGTTGGTGCTGAGGTAAGAGCCGGAGATATTCTTGTTGGAAAGGTTACTCCTAAGGGAGAGACAGAGCTTACTGCTGAAGAGAGACTTCTTAGAGCTATCTTTGGTGAGAAAGCAAGAGAAGTAAGAGATACTTCACTTAAGGTACCTCATGGTGCTTATGGTATCGTCGTTGCTGTTAAGACATTTACAAGAGAGAACGGAGATGAACTCTCACCAGGAGTTAACAAATCTGTTCGTATATATATTGCACAGAAGAGAAAGATTGGCGTTGGTGATAAGATGGCTGGTCGTCATGGTAACAAGGGTGTCGTTTCAAGAGTACTTCCTGTTGAAGATATGCCATTCCTTCCAAACGGACGTCCGCTGGATATTGTCTTAAACCCTCTGGGTGTGCCTTCACGAATGAATATCGGACAGGTGCTTGAAATTCATTTAAGTCTTGCAGCAAAGGTGCTTGGTTTTAACATTTCTACACCTGTATTCGACGGTGCAGACGAAAATGATATTATGGATACACTGGATATGGCAAATGACTATGCCAATACACCTTTTGATACTGAAGAATTACAGCGTGAAAAGGCAGCTGCACAGGAAAATGGCGAAGATTATCCGGAAGATATGGTAACATTTACAGATAAATATAAAGAACTGCTGAATCCTGACGTATTCAAGTATCTGAGTGACAACAGAGCACACAGAGAAGAATGGAAGGGTGTTCCAATCGGACGTGACGGTAAGGTAAGACTGCGTGACGGACGTACAGGTGAATATTTTGACAGTCCTGTAACAATCGGTTTCATGCACTACTTAAAGCTCCATCATCTGGTTGATGATAAGATTCATGCACGTTCAACAGGTCCTTACTCACTTGTAACACAGCAGCCGCTCGGTGGTAAAGCACAGTTCGGTGGACAGCGTTTCGGTGAGATGGAGGTTTGGGCACTGGAAGCTTACGGTGCATCATATACATTACAGGAAATCCTGACTGTGAAGTCCGATGATGTTGTGGGACGAGTTCGTACTTACGAAGCAATCATCAAGGGTGAAAATATCCCTGAACCGGGTATTCCGGAATCTTTCAAGGTACTTTTAAAGGAACTCCAGTCTCTGGCATTAGACGTAAGAGTGCTTGATAAGGATAACAATGAAGTGAAACTGCTTGAAAGCTCTGAATACGAAGTAACTGACTTCAAGAAAGTTCTTGATGATGGCAGATACAGACGTGACAGCAGAGAAGAGGAAGCAGAATATGCTAAGAATGGTTCAACCATTCAGACAGTCGGTGAAGACGGCTTTGAAGATGCAGAGGATGTAGAGTATGCCGGCGATGATGCATTTGATGATGCAGATGATTATGGCGATGGCAATTCAGATATGATGGATTAATAGAAGGGAGCACGATCATGGCAGAAGAATCAAAAAGAGATTTGACCAGTCAGTCTATGAAGTTTGATAAGATTCAGATTAAACTGGCTTCTCCGGAGGATATTTTAGAGTGGTCTCACGGTGAGGTTACAAAGCCGGAGACAATCAACTACAGAACTTTAAAACCGGAAAAAGATGGTTTATATTGTGAAAGAATCTTTGGACCGAGTAAGGACTGGGAGTGTCACTGCGGTAAATATAAGAAAATCAAAGATAAGGGTATTATCTGCGATAAGTGTGGTGTCGAAGTAACAAAGGCCAGTGTCCGTAGAGATCGTATGGGACATATCCATTTAGCGGCTCCTGTTTCCCATATCTGGTATTTTAAGGGAATCCCAAGCCGTATGGATCTGATTCTTGATATCGGACCGAAGAACCTTGAAAAAGTATTATACTTTGCAGCATATATTGTTATTGATCCGGGTACAACAGAAATTCCGTTCAAGAAGATTTTAACAGAACAGGAATACCGTGAACTCTACGATCAGTACGGCAATACATTCCGTGTCGGCATGGGTGCGGAAGCAATTTATGAACTGCTTAAAAATGTAGACCTGGAATCAGAAGTTGCAAAGTTAAAGGAAGAACTTGAAAATACAACTTCCCAGAAGGCAGCAAGACTCATTAAGAGAATTGAAGTCATGGAAGCGTTTTTAACAGCCGGAACAAGACCAGAATGGATGATCTTAACTGAAATTCCGGTAATCCCACCGGATTTAAGACCAATGGTACAGTTAGACGGTGGACGTTTTGCAACTTCCGATTTAAATGACTTATATAGAAGAATTATCAACAGAAACAACAGACTTGCACGTCTGATTGAACTGGGCGCTCCGGAAATCATTATCCGTAATGAAAAGAGAATGCTTCAGGAAGCTGTTGATGCCCTGATTGATAACGGACGCAGAAACGGCCGCCCGGTAACAGGTCCTGGTAACAGAGCATTAAAATCTCTTTCCGATTTGTTAAAGGGTAAGCAGGGACGTTTCCGTCAGAACCTCCTTGGTAAGCGAGTTGACTACTCAGGTCGTTCCGTTATCGTTGTAGGTCCTGAATTAAAGATTTACCAGTGCGGTCTTCCAAAGGAAATGGCAATCGAGCTGTTTAAGCCGTTTGTTATGAGAGAACTGGTAAGACGCGGATTGGCTGACAATATTAAGAAGGCGAAAAAGAGCGTAGAACATCTTGAAAACAGCGTATGGGATGTTTTGGAAGATGTTATCAAAGAGCATCCGGTTATGTTAAACCGTGCTCCTACACTGCACAGACTTGGTATCCAGGCATTCGAACCGATTCTGGTAGAAGGTAAAGCTATTAAGCTGCATCCACTTGTTTGTACAGCGTTCAACGCCGACTTCGACGGTGACCAGATGGCAGTTCATCTTCCTCTGTCCGTAGAAGCACAGGCAGAGTGCCGTTTCCTGCTGTTAAGCCCGAACAACCTGTTAAAGCCATCTGATGGTGGTCCTGTAGCCGTTCCTTCACAGGATATGGTACTTGGTATCTACTATCTGACCCAGGAACGTCCTGGCGCTAAGGGCGAAGGCATGATCTTCAAGAGTGTAAACGAAGCAATCCTGGCATATGAGAACCAGGAGGCAACTCTTCATTCCAGAGTTAAAGTAAGAGTCAATAAGACAATGCCAGACGGCACTGTTAAGACTGGTGTGATCGAATCCACTATTGGACGTTTTATCTTCAATGAGATCATTCCTCAGGACTTAGGCTTTGTAGACAGAAGCATTCCTGAAAATGAATTAAAGCTGGAAGTTGACTTCCACGTAGCTAAGAAGCAGTTAAAGCAGATCCTTGAAAAAGTTATCAATGTTCATGGCGCTACCCAGACTGCTGTTACACTGGATGATATTAAGGCAATTGGTTACAAGTTCTCTACAAGAGCAGCTATGACCGTATCTATTTCCGATATGACCGTACCTGCAAGCAAGCCGAAGTTGATCGCTGACGCTCAGGCAACTGTAGACCATATCGCAAAGAACTACCGCCGCGGTCTTATTACCGAGGAGGAGCGTTATAAAGAAGTTATCGAAACCTGGAAGACCACCGATGATCAGCTGACCCATGACCTGTTAACAGGACTGGATAAGTACAACAACATCTTCATGATGGCTGACTCTGGTGCGCGAGGATCTGATAAGCAGATCAAGCAGTTAGCTGGTATGCGAGGACTGATGGCAGATACAACCGGTCACACCATCGAACTTCCTATCAAGTCTAACTTCCGTGAAGGTCTTGACGTACTGGAGTACTTCATTTCCGCTCATGGTGCACGTAAGGGTCTGTCTGATACGGCTCTTCGTACGGCTGACTCCGGTTACCTGACCAGACGTCTGGTAGACGTATCTCAGGATCTGATCATCCGTGAGGTAGACTGCTGTGAAGGCAAGGATATTCCATTTATGGAGATTAAGGCATTCACAGACGGAAATGAAGTAATCGAGGATCTGCAGGAGAGAATTACAGGCCGTTATATTGCCGAAGATATCGTTGATCCCGATACGGGAGAGCTGGTAATGAAGGCAAACCATATGTGTACGCCTAAGCGTGCTGCAGCTGTTATGAAGGTATTGGATAAGCAGGGACGCAAGTCTGTGAAGATCCGTACCGTATTAAGCTGTAAGTCCCATATCGGTGTGTGCGCCAAGTGCTACGGAGCCAACATGGCAACCGGCCAGCCGGTACAGGTTGGTGAGGCAGTCGGAATCATCGCGGCACAGTCCATCGGTGAGCCCGGTACACAGCTTACCATGCGTACTTTCCATACGGGCGGCGTTGCCGGCGGCGATATTACACAGGGTCTTCCTCGAGTTGAGGAGCTTTTTGAGGCCCGTAAGCCAAAGGGTCTTGCCATTATCACTGAGTTTGGCGGCGTTGTAACTATCAAGGATACAAAGAAGAAGCGTGAGATCACAGTTACTGACAATGAAACCGGAAATTCCAAGACCTATCTGATTCCTTACGGTTCCAGAATCAAGGTTATGGACGGACAGGTTCTTGAGGCCGGTGATGAGCTGACCGAAGGTAGCGTAAATCCTCACGATATCTTAAAGATCAAGGGCGTTCGTGCCGTACAGGATTACATGATCCAGGAAGTACAGCGTGTATACCGTCTTCAGGGTGTAGAAATCAACGATAAGCACGTTGAAATGATCGTTCATCAGATGTTAAAGAAGATCCGCATCGAGGAAAGCGGCGACAGTGATGTACTGCCGGGCGTATCCATGGATGTTCTGGATTTCAATGAGATGAATGAGGCTCTGATCGCAGAGGGCAAGCGTCCCGCAGAGGGCAAGCAGGTTATGCTGGGTATTACAAAGGCATCTCTTGCTACAGATTCCTTCCTGTCAGCCGCATCCTTCCAGGAGACCACCAAGGTTCTGACCGAGGCCGCTATCAACGGTAAGGTAGATCACCTGATTGGTCTGAAGGAGAATGTTATTATCGGTAAGCCAATCCCGGCAGGTACCGGTATGAAGCGCTACAGAACTGTAAAGCTGGATACGGATGATAAGATCGCAGCGGCAGCTGAGGAAGAGATCCTTCTTTCTGAAGAGGAAGAGCTGACAGCTGAGGAAAGCAGCGAGCTTACAGAAGATAATGTAGCAGAAGAGGTTCTGGATCTGGACGATACTGTAATCGAGGACGAGGATGCAGAGGAAGAAGAAAGCTCTGAGGATGCAGAAGAATAAAATACAGGTCTGAATGACAGATTGAATCATAAAAACACCGGACGGACAGGGAAAACTGGCCATCCGGTGTTTTTTATGCATTTTGTGTTCTGAGCCATTCGGCCCAGACCGTATAATACTTTCCCATAATGTGGGCATTGTCTACAGAATATTTGGAATCAAGGTTTCCCTGGCCGTCGTCAAAAAGACTGTTTACATCTATATAGCCGCAGCCTTTTTCTACAGCCATCTGGTAAATAGCTTGATTTAAAGAATCAATTTTTCCATTTCCATAGACCGGGTCGGAATCGGACTTCTTTTTTGTTACATGGAGATTAGCCTCCAGAATGATTCTGGCCTGGGGCTGAAGCTGGTGGATCCAGTCTACGATAGAGGCGTACTTCTTTGTTACGGAGGAAGGAGGGTATCCCAGTTCATTGATGCCCAGCATGAGGTAAATCCGCTCATAGCTGTGTTGGGAGAGAAGTTCTTCCAGTGTTTTTTTGCTTCCATCCTTTACGGTAAGATTGGTTGAGAGAAGGTTAAAGCTGCTCATGCCGGAATTGGCAAAAAACTCTGCTTCTTCCAGACCTCCGTATTCCTTTAAGCCTTCTGTCCGTGAATCTCCGATAAAAAGGGAGGTGCTTAGGTCAACGGGAACAGAGGTGTCAGCAGGCGGCAAAGTCTCCGCCGGAGGCGCTTCTGTGGAGGACTCTGTGACAGGGGGAGCTTCAGGGGCAGACCCGTCAGTGGGCGGCTCCGCAGGGGAGGACTCTGGAGAGGGGAACTTTGCTGTAGGAGTTTCGGTGCTGCCTTTGGAGGCAGCACTTTCGGAAATGGAATCAGAGGATAGGGGGATGTTAGATGGCTGTTTATCCTCAGTTTCTGCCAGCCGCTCGATTTTATGTTCACCTGAAAACGTTTCTAGTTCCCATATCCGGGGAATAAGGGAACTTCCTTTTACGGCAATCAAACTTCCAATAAGCATCATAGTATACCAGTATTTTTTCATTTTATTCACATAATTTCTCTTTCTATCTGTTTCTTAGAACTTTCCTTAGAACCGGAAGTATAAAAACGGGTCATCCATTCCCATTTTAATACAGTAAACACAGAGCCAGAACAGAACTATAAGTATAACGGCAGTCAGAAAACTGCGGCGGTGCCGGCTGTAGATCCGCCTTGGCAGATCGGTCATAAAAATCAGGCCTGCAAGAAGAGACAACCCATAGATGCGGCCGTATTTCAGATAGTCTCCCTCAAACCAGGTGTAGGTTCCGGGGGCTGTGAAAAACGGAAAGAGCCTCTGTAAATAAATAAGGATCTGTGGCGGCTGTGAAATGGCAAAGACCAGCCAGTTTAAAGGAATCACAAGAGCCATATACAGGTGCCCCGCGGTTGGAAAACGGTTTAAGATACGTCCCAGTCCCATTTTTTCAATAGAGATCAGAGCAAAAAGCAGAAGACCCCAGAGAAGAAAATTCCAGTCAGCGCCATGCCAGAAACCAGTCAGAAGCCACACGGTCAGTAGATTGCGCACCATAATGACAAAGCCTTTTCGATTGCCACCAAGAGGAATATATACATAGTCGCGGAACCATTTTCCAAGGGTTATATGCCACCGACGCCAGAACTCCGTCATTGTCAGAGACTGGTAGGGATAGGCAAAGTTTCTGGGAATCTGAAATCCCAGGATCCAGCCGATTCCCTGGGCCATGAGGGAGTAGCCGTAAAAGTCAAAGTAAAGCTGAAGGCTGAATGCAATAATTCCCATCCAGGCAAGCGGCGTGGAGATGCTTTCGTATCCAATGGCTCCGACCTGGCTCCACAGCCTGCCGAGCTGATTGGCAAGCAGCACCTTAAGGCTTAAGCCAATAGTAAACTCTCTAAGACCGGTTTCCAGACGGTCCATGGAAAAACGGCGCCGGATCAGCTGAGAGCGGATTTCCTGATAACGGGTAATGGGGCCGGAGGTTACCTGGGTAAACATGGAAAACCAGGTACAGAAGCGAAGGAGGGAATGTTCACTGCGGATTTCCTTCCTATATACATCGGCCAGATAGGCGATGGCCTGAAAGGTGTAAAAGCTGATTCCAAGGGGGAGGGACAGGCGGATGACGGGAAACTGCAGACCTGTTTTTGTATATGATAGGAGCAGGTTTAAGTTTTCCGTTATAAATGTGCTGTATTTAAAAAGGATCAGCCAGAACAGGTTATAGAAGATCCCGGCATTCAGCCAGAAGCTGCGTTCTTTTGCATCCCGTTTTCTTTCAATAAGCTGTCCGATGAAAAAGTTTACAGGTATTGAAAGGAGAAACAGGACAAAATAAAGAGGGGAGTGTCTGGCTCCATAAAAATAGAAGATCAGGCTTCCGGCAAAAAGGCACTGATTCCGCCATTTCTCCGGACATATGAAATAAAGAATCAGAAATAAAGGAAGAAAACGAAATAAAAAGTCAAAGCTGGAAAATATCATTAGTAGTCCATCCTGTCTAAATCATATTTAAGTTTAGGATGCAAATGGCTTCTGCACCTCATATAATATAAATTAGACGAACGGAAGCATATAAAAGTTTCATAGAAACAGAAAAAATTTAAGAAAGTGGGAACACATGAAAAAAGCCGCAGGCTTCTGCGTCAGCATTTGCCATGCGGCTTTGAGCCGGGGATGGTCACTGTCTTACAGAGAACGGATTAGTCGTCCCAGTGGTCATCATCATCGTCGAATCTGTCGTCATCCCAGCGGTCGTCATCATCCCAGCTGTTATCGCGGTCGTCATCCCAACAGTCATCCCGCAGATTATCCCAGTCACGGTTGTTTTCGTAATCAGCCTTGATCACTTTACAGGTATAAGCGTTTACTTCCACATCATACTCAAACTTTCCGGCAGTGAATTCCAGCTCATATACGCCGTCGTCCAGTTCGCATTCCTGTTCTGTGAACACAGCATCCGCTTCTTTAATTTTCATAGCCTTTAAAGCGGCTTCCTTTGCCTGCTCAATGCCGATTATCTTTTTGGCAGTTCTGGGGGATGCTGATGCGGTAATCGTGCTGCCGATTACAGTTACAAGTGCCATTGCTGCAACAACTGCTGCCATCATAGCTTTTTTCAGGTTCATCTTTCTCATTATAGTTTCCTCCTTGATCTATCACCTGTGCTTGGATTGTTTTTTCTTTACATAGACAGAATACGGAGTGCATTTGAAAAAAACGGGGTCGAAATGAAAAAAATATAATTTTTTTAAAAGTTTAATATGTCCCTGATATCAGGTTGATTTTAATCATTGCTGTCATCATCTGCTGCGTCATCCCAGTCGTCCTCCTGATTATCGTCTGAGCCATGATTGGTGGTATCATCCCAATCCTCACCTTGCTGTTCATCTGAATCCTCATTCCAATTATCATTCGGGTGGGCTGTCGGGACAGTTTGATGTGCCGCCGGGGCAGTCTGCACAGCGGCAGGCACTGTTTCGGAAACGGGGGGAGCAGCAGGAAATGCGGTTTCGGCTTCACGTGCCGTACCAGATTCCGGACTCTCATCAGGTTTGGGATCAGCACTTATATGGATATCCGATCCAAGGCGACCGTCAAGCTCCCAGGTGAGATCTCTTTTCATCTCATCCACCCAGTCCTCATGAGCAGAGGAAACGCCTACATAGATCGTCCCGCCTGGAGCCAGATAGTCCATATCTATGGCCCGCTCGGCCAGATCTGCCGCAGCTTCTTCGACTTTCTTCCTTTTATAGTCATATCCCCGGATCAAGTCCTCTCCATCCCGGTTGATGCCGGATAATGAAAGCACATAATCCAGCCGGTTTACAGACAGCTCTACTTCCGGGTTGATGGACAGCCGTACTGTTCCGTAAGGGCTCATAATAAAATAGTGGCCTCCAGACAGCAGAAGGCAAAGGGCTGCGGCTGCGGGAAGAGCAGACTTTAACCAGCGGGAAAGGCGGCTGATCCTTCGGACGGCAGGCTGTACTTCCACCGCTTCCTCAAATACTGTATCGTAAAAAGAATCAGACTGGCAGTCCGCTTCCGAAAAGGCGGCTCCGGGTTCTACGATTTCCATAATGGTATCTACCGTCTGTCCTACCTCATAATCCATATTGGCGGCCTTCAGAAAACGCCCGTCCTCATCCAGCACCACTGCATAAGCCATATGACATTCCATGATCAGATATTTCATTCTGCTGCGCCTCCTTTTTTCATCTGTGAGAGATGACCGCGTATGATTTCAAATCCGTTTGTAAAAGCAAGAAGAATGGCAATGAGATATTTCCGGTGACGTTCCAGCGTCTTTTTTTCTGCCCCTGAGCCCAGAACCAGCTGGCTTAAGGGGAGTTTACGGCTGCGGATCATCTGTTCCAGAAGCTCCGGATGTTTTTTTGCATAATCCAGAACCTTCATGCAGGCGTCCAGGGTGCGCTCCTGGCGGGGGCAGCTGTCTGCCACATCAGTGAGCGAAAGTCCAAAACCTGCAAGCTCTGCGGAAAATGTTTCGATTTCCGACTGAGCGGCAGCCAGATCCTGATAATCGGAAATATCATCAACTCCCGGATCGGTCTTTTCCAAAAGAGTGCAGCCGTCCTCCTCCGCAGGCTGGTCTAAGGAGAGCTGCCCACTGTGCTTTTGCTCCTTCCGGAAATAGTCGATCAGGCGGTTTCGGATTCCGGCTGCTGCAAGAGGAAGAAAAGGACCTCTGTCCGGATTATAAACCGTCATTGTTTCATAAAAAGCAAACATGGCCACAGACAGCTCATCATCCCGTCCCTCAACCGGAGGACGGTGGATAAAGCGTGCGGTTTCTGCTTTGATAAATGGCATATAGGATCGGATCAGCTGATCCGCTGCCTCAGGATCCTGCCTGGAGCGCATGACCTGCTGAACGATTTTATGTTCCTCGAATTTCATAGTAATCCTCCCAAAGATAGAATACGCAGACAAAGAAATGAAAAACGGGGCAGGGGCTGCGTATATTTGATTATCCATGAAAATACCAGATGATGCAATAAAAATTGCGTAAATGTTTTATAGAAAAATGCAAAAGAGCGCCCTCAAAAAAATACTTGACAGATTTACGCCTTATGCTATAATGAAAAAGTGTGTTCAAAACACTTATGTTTTGGTGCACAAAAGCTGAAAGACACAGCAACCAACAGTCAATATCACAGGAGGTGAAAAGGATGCCAACATTTAACCAGTTAGTTAGAAAGGGAAGACAGAGCAGCGCAAAGAAGTCTACTGCACCAGCTCTGCAGAAGGGTTACAACTCTTTACAGAAGAAGGCAACAGACGTATCTGCACCACAGAAGCGTGGCGTTTGTACCGCTGTTAAGACTGCTACCCCTAAGAAACCTAACTCTGCACTTAGAAAGATCGCCAGAGTACGTCTTTCCAATGGTATCGAAGTAACAAGCTACATCCCAGGAGAGGGACACAACCTTCAGGAGCACAGCGTTGTTCTGATCCGTGGAGGAAGAGTTAAGGACCTGCCAGGTACCAGATACCACATCGTTAGAGGTACACTGGATACAGCAGGCGTAGCAAACAGAAAGCAGGCTCGTTCCAAGTATGGCGCTAAGAGACCGAAAGACAAGAAGTAATTTCAAAGCAGTTTGGAACAAACCAGATTAGTACCACTAACAGCAGTAAAGTGACGGCGGAAGATATTTCCGCATTTGTTAGTGCCGGATCCGTGATATTGTACCTGTGGTTGCAGGAAATATATAGACCGAGCACGAACACATTTTATGGAAACATGTGAGTACCGTTGAGTTAATGGAAACTGCCTGTATCATTTCAGATAAAAGGCAGCATATTAAGGAGGGAAGTAACGTGCCACGTAAAGGACATACTCAGAAAAGAGACGTATTAGCAGATCCAATGTACAACAGCAAAGTAGTTACAAAGCTTGTTAACAGCATTATGTTAGACGGTAAGAAAGGCGTAGCTCAGAAGATTGTATACGGAGCATTTGCTACAGTAGAAGAAAAGACAGGAAGACCAGCTCTTGAAGTATTCGAAGAAGCTATGAACAATGTAATGCCAGCTCTCGAAGTAAAAGCAAGACGTATCGGTGGTGCCACATATCAGGTACCGATCGAGGTTAGAGCTGACAGAAGACAGGCACTTGCACTTCGCTGGTTGACTATGTATTCACGTCAGAGAGGCGAGAAGACACAGGAAGAAAGACTGGCAAACGAGATTCTCGATGCAGCTAACAACACAGGTGGAGCTGTAAAGAGAAAAGAAGATATGCACAAGATGGCAGAAGCAAACAAA
>OGXY01001821.1_pt1 | contig 14009 bp, 10 predicted proteins | sample 1576411 | NCBI WGS metagenome assembly OGXY01 (sample SAMEA3541498, study PRJEB24748) | human gut metagenome | biome: human gut; feature: human-associated habitat; material: faeces | place: China | collected 2012 | reverse complement strand
ATCCAGCTTACATGGACTGATATTTTGTTTTTAATCTGTACATCGGGAGTGTCACAACGAATTCAGCTCCACCATATTTTTCACTGTTACCAGCCTTTATGCTTCCATGATGTGCCTGCACAATAAGCTTTGACAGATTAAGTCCTATACCCGCCTTAAAATCCGCCGCACTGCCATTAGTTTCAAATCTGTTAAATATACTGATAAACTGCTCCGTACTTAATCCTTTGCCATTATCAGCAATCGTAACTACGCAGTCATCATTCTTTCTTGTTACATCAACATATACCTTAGTATTGTCATCTTCTAAATATTCTGCACAATTGTCGAGAAGATTAATGAAACACTCGACAATCCAGCCTTCATCTGCATACATACACAATTTTTCGTCACCATAATCTGTAACAATTCTATTTCTGTCTACAACACTGCTGTTAATGCTTTCCTGAAGTATTGCCGCAACATCAACCTCATCACTTGTCATAACAACTTTTCCAGCCTCAAAGCGGCTTATGTCAAGCAGCTTCTTTATAAATGTTTTGATTCTGAACGCATTACCTGTACAATCAGCTATCTCCTTACACTGCGGACTGTCATCACATTTTTCCTCAAGCATTTCCAGCTTCATAGTTATAATTGCCAGCGGCGTCTTAATCTGATGTGCAATATTCTCAATAAAATCCTGCATCTTCTGATGCTGCTCTTTATTATAAATGTGTTCGTTATCTAACTGCTTAGAAAGCCTCTCGTTATCTGCATATACATCGCACACTTTCTTTACAAAGTCCTTATGTCCAAGTCTGTAACAGTTATATAATCCTGAACCGAGTGCAATTAAAAGGACAGCTATTATTGCTATTAAAGCGTACATTTCCCCATTAAGTCTGCTCATATACGAAAAACCATGGCTGCCGTATCCGGCACTTTCCATGGCTGTTCTACCCGCTCTGATATTGTTATCCGTTATCCCTGATGAAAACATTTTTCGTACAAATGTTTCACCATATGCATTATCATGTAAATACAATGCACCTGCCAATGCCTGCTCTTTAAGCCTGTAATACACTATAATTCCGGCTATAACAGCCGCATTAATCAATCCATATATAACAACGAAAACAGTCTGTCTTTTCCTGAATGCAGACAGTTTCTTCTTAACCATATTATCCATAAATCCCCCTGAAAGTTATTAGTCAATCCACCTGTAGCCCACATTTCTTATAGTCTCAATGTATTGCTGATGCTTCTCACCATATGTTCCAAGCTTTGCTTTTATTCTGCTCATCGCAACGGTAAGTGTGTTATATTCAACGAAATTACCGTGAATATCCCATATTTTCTCATATATAGCATCACGCCTTACGACTCTGCCTTTATTCTCTATAAGCATTTTTACAATATCGAATTCATTAGTCGATATATTTAGTTCATCACCCTGACGGCTTATCTTATATCTGTCAAAATCAACGACAATATCACCTTTCTTATAGATATTGCCTGCATTAAACTTGCTTCTTCTTAAGTTGGCACTTATTCTTGAAAGCAGTTCCTTTGTATAAAACGGCTTTGTTATATAATCATCTGCACCTATAGCAAGCCCTGTAACTATCTCTTCCTCATTATCGCATGAAGTTAAGAATATAACCGGCACTTCTTCGCTTGATTTTCTTATCTTCCTGCATATGTCAAATCCGCTTCCATCAGGCAGCTTGACATCTAACAGAAACATATCTATCTGCGGATTGCCAATAAATTTATCTGCCTCACCGCAACTTCCGGCAGTAACTATCTCATACCCCTTATCAGTCAGCAAAAGCTTAAGGCTTTCGCATAATTCCTTCTCATCTTCAACAACAGCTATCATAATTTCCGTTCCTTTTCGCATATCATGTCATACTGCTTATACATTTTCTGCACCTCATTTTCAAGCAGGTAATAATGCTTGATATATGGAACAAGCAGAATAAGAATTGCAATAGCAAGGACGAGCAGAGGCATGCTTAATGCAGAGTCTATCGCCCCTACTATCACATATGCACACACTGTCAGCAGCTCCAATATTGCAAATGTTATGGTTACAATCAAGTGTACAAGCCTTTCATGCTGAAAGAATGCCACCTGTGTAAGATGCTCCTGTTTAATGTATTTCCAGTCGCAGTCCTTATCTGACTGTAATAATGAATCTATGTATTTTCTGTATGTTAAAATACGGTTTTTCATGGTTAGCCTTCTTTCTTTAAAATGTCTATCTTATATTTCATCATCTACACTATTTAGTAAACGATCAAAATCACTCTGATATAAAGAATCCTGAATAACCCTGTATTTCTCAAATTCACTCTCTGCAAATTCTTTTGCTATCGCAGCTGTCACCTTTCCTTTATCTTGCAACACATCGGCATCATTAAATCTAAGAAATGCATCCAGCTTAGTTTTCCAGTCTTCCATAGTCATTGGAATATGTCTTCGTGCCTGTCTTGTAGCATAATCTAAATACATTGTTACTATTTCATTCAATTCTGTTATCTCTTCTTTTGCCAAATAGTTCTTGGCAATCGTAACATCTGTCTTTACAATCTTTCCGTCTGGTGCATTCTTCCAAGATGTAAGCCCCATATGTTCTTTATTATGATCAGCCCTTGCAGCTATCACTTCTGCTGCCGTATTTCCATGTACAGCATAGTGCATCTTATTCTGAACTGTCGCATAAAACTCCTTTGTTACTACAGAATTTTTATCATAATCAACAGCAGTTGCATATATATCTGTAATCTTTTGATAAAACCTCCGTTCACTTGCTCTGATTTCTTGAATTTCAGCTATTAAATGTTCAAAATAATCTTCATCAAAAATCTGACCATTAATCAGCCTGCTTTTGTCTAACACATATCCCTGTTTTGTAAATGCTTCCAAAACCTTTGTCGCCCAAACTCTAAACTGTGTCGCCCTTTCAGAATTAGTTCGATATCCCACAGCTATGATTGCAGCCAATGAATAAAACTTATACTTGTATTCTTTTCCATCATCTGCAGTTTGTGCAAATTTTGCACAAACTGAATTTTCATCAAGCTCTCCATCTTTAAATATGTTACTTAAATGCTTTGAAACGACACTTCTATCAACATCAAAAAGTTGTGCTATCGCCTTCTGAGTAAGCCATACATCATTATTCTGCACTCTTACTTCAATTCCATCATCTCCTGCATCTCGGGTAAATACCAGAAAATCCACTGTACTATTTCTTATTTGTATTTTTTCGCTCATTCAGACATACCTTTCTTTTCTATATTGCACTAATAAGAAGCATATTTAAACTACCTTCCCGATATCGCACTCTTAAACCATCTTCCCGTCTCAGACAAATCACCATCACTCCAGCCGCTCTTGGCACTGCAGCCAGATGATATAAGTGCTGATGTCTCTGCCTTATTGCTAAGACTCCATGCAATAAAACTCAGCTGATTGCTGTTCATGAATTCAAGCCACTCGTTGGCAGATGCATAATCTATTCCGCCGTTGCCTGATGCGTCACATATACTACATTCACTGATAAACACTGGAACTCCGGCATTAAGTGCTGTGCTTATCTTATTTCTTATATTTTCCTTATGTGTTCCTGCATAAAAATGTGCCACATACATAACATTTCCATCATCAAGCGTATTGCCGACAACGCTGTCAACATCCTGTGACCATGTATTAGTTCCTACAAGTATAAGTGAATGATCGTCGAATTGTCTTATTGTGCCTATTACAGTCTCAGCATATGGCTTAATGTCTGAATTCCAGTCAGCACCAACAGGTTCATTACATATTTCATATATTACATTGTCATGGCCTGAATACTTAGATGCCATCTCTGCAAAAAAATCACACGCCTCCTGAGTGTGTCTTGATGGTGCATAATTAAGCACATGCCAGTCTATAATTACATACATTCCAAGATCTGTTGCATAATTAACTCCATTATCAATTATCTGTTTTAATGCTGCTTTGTCTCCACCTGAAAGATATCCATTATATTCTTCAGGATACATAGCAATTCTCACTACATTTGCACCCCAATCGTCCCTTAAGGTTGCAAATGCATCATAATTAACATAGTCCGGAAACCATGATATTCCATGTGTACTTACACCTCTCAGCTGGATAATGTTACCTGATTCGTCAGTTAATTTCGTGCCGGATACCTGAAGTCTTCCTGTTGGAACCGTTGTTACTATGCCTTCATTGCTTCCCGTATCAGAGTTATTTCCTGAATCATTTCCAGAATCACTTCCACCAGGCTGTGCTGTATCATCTCCTGATGCTGTATTTTCCACCACTGTTGATTCTTCACTTGAATCTGCAATTTCTTCTCCCGCTTTATATGCCTTTCCATCATCAGCAAGCACTATCTCCATTCCCGATTCCAGCTTGAAATCAAGTGTATATTTCTTAAGCTCCTCCTTAGACGCAAAACTGATAATAAAGCCCACATTATTCATCTGCGCCTGACTCTCAATTATCTTATTATAATCAACCGGCACGACACTCCACTCTGAATCAGATGTATCAACTGTACAGTTCCAACATTGCTCTAAAGTTGTATTACTTATTGTATTAAACTTAAATGTCCAATCCGATATCTTTACCGCCTCTTTATTATCAATAACAAGGTCGTACTGTGCATAGAATCTGCCATTGCCCTCCCACGAATTAAACTGCTTAAACTGCATTGTTACAGATGTCTGTACCTGTTTTCTTTCATCTGCCTTAGCTGCCTCTGTCACAGAATCTGTCTGTTTCTCATTATTCACCGTACTTTCTGCATTAACACTTTCTTTATGTTTCCCTGATTTTGATAATACTGCAAATGTAACAGCTAATCCTGTTACAATTATAGCTATAACTATTATTATACATAATTTCTTTTTATTCATCATATGTTTTTCCACCCCCCATTTTTTATTATAGCAAAATATACAAAAATACACCATATCCTGCATTATAATCAGAATATGGTGTTAAAATTATCTTTTTTCTCTGTCAATATATTCTTTTTTAGTTACAAGACTCTTATATGCAGGACGTATTATCTTATCTGTAGTTATTAATTCTTCCAGTCTGTGTGCACTCCAGCCAACTATTCTGGCTATAGCAAATAAAGGTGTATATAACTCTCTTGGTATATCAAGCATATCATATACAAATCCACTATAGAAATCTATATTAGGACTTACTCCCTTATATATTTTCCGCTGTTCTGCAATAAGCCTTGGTGCAATTTTTTCAATATTATTATATAAAAGCATATCTTCATTGCGTCCCTTATCTGTTGCAAGCTGCTCCACGAATCCCTTAAACACTTTCTCTCTTGGGTCTGAGATAGAATATACTGCATGTCCCATACCATATATAAGACCTTTTTTATCAAATGCCTGCTTGTTAAGCAATTTATCCAGATATGCAGCTATTTCTTCTTCATCTGCATAATCTTTAACATGCTCCTTAATATCATCCATCATATTCATAACCATAAGATTAGCGCCACCATGTTTCTTTCCTTTTAATGATGACATAGCTGCAGCAATAACAGAATATGTATCAGAACCAGAGGATGTTACAACTCTTGTAGTAAATGTAGAGTTATTACCACCACCATGTTCCATATGCAACAGTAATGCGATATCAAGAACCCTTGCTTCCAAATCCGTAAAACATGTATCTGGTCTAAGCATTCTAAGGAAATTCTCAGCTATAGATAATTCCTTTTCTGGTCTGTGAATATACATGCTCTGATCCTTCTCATAATGATTATAAGCATGATATGCATATGCTGCAATCATCGGAAATGTTGCAATAAGCTGCATACTCTGTCTTAACACATTAGGTATATCCAAGTTATCTTTTTTCTTATCATATGAACCAAGAGTCAGAATGCTCCTGGTCATTGAGCCCATTATATCCGCTGTAGGAGCCTTCATTATAACATCTCTTGTAAAATTAGTTGGCAGCTTCATACACTCTGATAACTCGTCACGGAATTCCTTTAACTGGTCATTGTCAGGAAGTTCTCCAAACAAGAGCAGATATGCACCTTCTTCAAAAACATATTTTTTCCCCTTGCTTCCTGCAACAAAATCCCTTATATTGTATCCTCTGTATGACAGTTCTCCATCACATGGACACTTTTGACCATCACGGTATTCAAAAGCCTTTATGTCAGATATATTAGTAAGCCCTGTCAATACTCCCTGACCATTTTCATCTCGTAATCCACGCTTTACGCCATACTCCGAATACAGGTTCTTGTTAATACTATCATTGTTTTCACAAAGAACCGCCATCTGCTCCATGTAATTATCCATATTGTTCATTCCCATTACCCCTTTCCTGCTACTCATTAAAAATTTTTATATTATTCATTTTCAGATAATATATTATTAAACTTAAACATAAATACTATCGTTGTTACAATAGCCGCAATAATATCACTTACCGGCTCTGCAAGAAATACAGCAAATACTTTATTTGGAAAAATCAATGGTAATATGAATATAAGCGGTATCAACAATATAAGCTTCCTTAAACATGCCAGTATAAGACTGACTTTTGCCTGCCCCAACGCCATAAAACTCTGCTGGCAGCTTACCTGAAATCCCATGGCAAATATTCCTGCCATATATATTCTCAATGCCCATGCTGTATAATTCACAAGTACTTTGTCACTTGTAAATATGCCGGCAAACAGCTGTGGTGTAAGCATCATAATTGCCCAGCTTATACATGTGAATATTACACATGCTTTAAACTGCGTAAAAAATGCTTTCTTAACCCTGTCATTATTCTTTGCTCCATAGTTGTAACTGATAACCGGCTGTCCACCCTGACATATTCCCTGTAACGGCATAACAATAAGCTGATTAGTGCTTGTTATAATTGTCATTGCTCCTACCGCAAGGTCTCCGCCGTATCTGGAAAGACTTGATGTAAAGCTGATTGACAAAATACTCTCTGTAGATAACATTACAAATGTTGATATTCCGAGTGCAAGACACGGTCCGATTATCTTCGCATCAAGTCTTAGGTTAGCTTTCTTAAGACGAAGGATTGTCTTGTTACCAGTCAGGAAATGCAGAATCCACACAGCTCCGACAGCCTGACTAAGCACTGTTGCCAGTGCTGCTCCTCTTACTCCCATATTAAATACAAATATAAATATAGGATCCAGAACAATATTAATCACTGCACCAATTACTGTAGTCAGCATGCTGATCTTAGCAAACCCCTGTGTTGTGATAAACATGTTCATTGCCATAACAATCAGGACAAATACGCTTCCGAGAATATATATTCTTGCATATGACAGAGCATATGGAAGCGTTGCATCACTTGCGCCAAACCATCTTAAAAGCTGTGGTGCTGATACATAAAACACCGCCGTCAATACAACCGCACATATCATTATAAATGTAAAACAATTTCCTATAATTCTCTCAGCTGTATCATTGTCCTTCTTTCCCATAAATATTGCTGCCCTTGGTGCTCCTCCTGAACCGGCAAGCATTGCGAATGCATTAATAAGCATAAGTATGGGAGTGAAAAGTCCGACCCCTGTAAGAGCATTAGCCCCAATACCCGGAATATGTCCTATATATACACGGTCAACTATGTTATACAACAGATTAACAACCTGTGCTACAACTGCGGGAATTGCAAGCGAAGCAAGAAGCTTTGTTATATTTCCCTCTCCCAGATTTCTTGTCATATTATTATTCTTCATAATAAACCTCTTAGTTCTGTTTAATTGCCAGATGTCTTTCTCACATATACTGACCATTAATTTATTTAACTATAATATCATTAATTATTTACATAGTATATAGATTTTTATCTGTTTACGAAATTTTCATAAATATCCACATTATAAAAGCTGCCACTCATTTACTATAAAGTGGCAGCTTTTGTATGACATTTTTATTATAATAATTTATTTTGTCTTATAACCAAATTCAGGAATTGCACTCCATCTGTTACGGAAGTAATGAGCAACCATCTTTGGTTTTCTGTCTCTTGTGAACAGTCCCTTCTTATTGCCTTGTACTCTTAACAGGCTCTGGCTTGTTGCAAAGTCTGCGAAGTTCCATGCCTGTTCACCTACAACAAAGTCGAATTCATCAAATACTTTATTATTCATCTCATAATATTCTACCTGATATTCTTCTGTATACATAACAGATGTTGTATCATGGAGTCCGCTCACTGTATCAGCTCCATATTCTGTGAAAATAACAGGCTTTCCAAGTTTGCCCCAGTCTGAGAGTTCTTTACGAAGTCCAGTCTCTGACACCTCAAGATCAGGACCACCAAAATACCATCCATAATATCTGTTAAGACAGATTACATCACTTAATTGAGATGAGCAGTCTGTATCAGCAGTTGTTCCCTGAACACTTACTAATGTACATGGTCGTTTCTGAGGATCTAATTCTCTTGCAAGATCATATAAAGGCTTAAAGTAGTCATATGCACCTTCTGCTGCTGAATCAGGTTCGTTAGCTATGCTCCACATAACAACACATGCATGATTCTTATCTCTTGATATCAAATCACGGATAACATCCTTATGATGTTCCTGTGTCTGCACTCCATGCTCCTTATCAAATGTTCCTATTCTCTCTCCACCAAAATTAGCTCCTCCGCCGAACTGAAGATTGACTCCTACTGCTGTTGTTTCATCGATAACAACAATACCTTCTTCATCACAAAGTCTCATCATCTCCTCACTATAAGGATAATGACTTGTTCTGAAGCTGTTAGCATGCTGCCACTTCATAATTGATATATCCTTTGTATTCATAGGAAGATTTATTCCACGTCCATTAGGAAATGTATCTTCGTGCTTTCCGTAACCTTTAAAGTAAAATGGCTTTTCATTAATTAAAAACTTTGTGCCATCTACTCTTACACTTCTTACACCATATGGAAGTGTATACACATCCTGTCCTGCTGTAACCTTTATCTTATAAAGATAAGCATTTAATGGCTGCCATAATCTTACATTACTTATCTCAAATGTGCCTTCTGACCCTTCTGTTTCTGAAAGCTTTGTGCCTTCTTCATCAAATAATTCAACTTTACATGTTATGTTGTTGTAATCTTTTCCTTTAATTTCAACATTATAATTAAGTACTGCCGATGGTTCTTCTTTTGTGAAATCAATGTCAGCTGTAACTGTAATATCATTGATATATGTCTCAGGTGTTGTGTAGATTTTTACAGGTCTTGTAATTCCACAATAATTAAAGAAGTCAAAGTTAGGATTGTTCTGTGGTTTGTCAGATGCACCTGCACCCATGCCACCCATCATTCCACTCATCATGTTAGCCTTACCACCAACTGGCAGAGTTGTGTAATCAATAACATTATTAACCGCAATGGTAAGGAGATTATCACCATCCTGTAAATGATCATTTAATTCTACTTCAAATGGAAGAAATCCTCCTTTATGCTCACATATCAGTTTACCATTGAGATATATCATGGCATAATGTGTAACTGCTGCACAACGTAGTACAATTCTCTGGCTCTTTACATATTCTGGAACTGATATATTTCTCTGATAAAATACCCATCCATAATGATCTCTGAAATCTATCCCCTCCTTAAGATCATTATAAGAAGCTGGCACAGGCATAGTATCTGCATCTTTCAAAGGTTTCTCATACCACTTTTCTTCAAAACCTTTTCCGTTATCTAACTTAAAATTCCAAACCCCGCTTAAATCGCTTAATAATCTTGACTGTGTTAAAACTGGATATAACATAATTAATTCCTCCTGATTTATATTTATAATATTTTTACTGCTGTTCCTTAGCTGCTCTAATTTCTTTTAACTTAGCTGCATTTGCTTCTACTCTCTTTTTATTCAAAGGATATATGAATATTAATGCAAGCAATAATAATGTCATTCCGGCTGCCGGCATAAGACATGTTACATTGTAGATTCCGTCAATAACCTTAGGATCAAATGCTGTAGCTGTTGTATAACCAACAATCGAAAGAAGTACACCCGCTAAGCCTGATGAACATGCCTGTCCTAACTTTCTTGCAAATGAATATACTGAGTAAATTGTTCCATCCTGACGTACACCATTCTGGACTTCTGATTCATCGATAACATCCGTAATCATAGCCCATATAACCATGTTAAACATTGAAGTACCGATTGTTGCTATAATTATTAAAGCTATCCATATCCATACATTATGTGTATGAATTATAAATAATGTTATAAATGAAGCTGCACTGATAATACATCCTATAACTGACAATTCTTTCTTTCCAATTTTTGATGCAAGCTTTGTAATAAATGTTGAAAGTAAAAGTATTACTATTGTTCCTGAAAGACTTGCAATCGACATTGCTTTTATATTGCCAAAATAATTTGGATAAATATATGCGTTCATGTTACTTAATGATAACTGTGCAAGTAAAAATACCAGTGCACAAACAATAATACCTATTAATGATCTGTTATGTGCAAGTTCCTTTATAAGCTCGCCAAACGAGAATTTCTGTGTGTTCTGTCCAACCTTAACTCTTTCCGTTGTCATTTTGTAGCAAAGCATATAGCAGATCACTGCTCCTATTGAACATACCAAAGCACCAAGCATCATTTTCTGACCTGATAATACTGAATTTCCTGCTTCATCTGTATAATATACTACAAGTGGTAATACAACACCTATCGCTGTCTGAGCAAGTGTAGCTCCTATTGTTCTCCAGTTAGAAAGAGAAGTTCTGTCTGTCGGATTGTCTGAAATCGCTGATGCCATTGAACCATAAGGAATATTAATTCCTGTGTAGCATATACTTCCCCAAAGAAGGTAAGTGAAAAACATCCAGAAAATCTTAAATCCCATCGGCATATCTTTAAACCATGTCGCATACATCAGAAATGATGCTAATGCAACAGGACCGCACATTCGTCTGAGCCATGGTGCGAATTTACCTTTCTTTCCCGGCCTGCTCCTGTCAACTATCTGTCCCATTGTTACATCAGTTATAGCATCAACAAATCTTGCCGCCATCATCATAAGACCGACCAGTGCTGCTGAAACCCCCATAACATCAGTATAAAACTTCAACAAAAACATAGCCGATAACAAAAAAGTAAAATCGTTACCGAAGTCACCAAACATATAACCAAGCTTGTCTTTTATACCAAATGGCCTCACCTTTCCATTGTTATCTGTCATAATAAAACCTCCATCACTTTATTAAATATTATAGATATTTTTTCTTTAAAGACCGTCCTTAAATATTATGTGCACTATTGTGTGCTCTCTTTTCTATGTCTTTATATTAACCTATAAATAACATACCCGTTATTACAGATTTTAGTATATCTAGTATTATTTTTACCCATACATTTTTTATAGCAAAAATTGTACTATAAAAAACCAAGCTATTACTAACATGTTAGTTTTTATTAGCGTAACATGTCAGTTTATTTTTATGCTTTGAATTTTTGTTTTCTTCTGTTATTATAATATAGTAATAAAAACTGATAGAGATTGGAGGTTTATATGGACTATAAAGTATATCTGGACTACACCATGGAACTATTATCTAAGATAAAAATACCATCTTATATAATTGACACACCATTTCTCTGGGATGACAGATATGATGGTGAATTAAGAAAAACTATCCTCAGTGATGCATTTTTAATTAATCATAAAGAAACATTTCAGAACTTTATTAACTGTTCTGGCAAAAATAATACAATTCTTCTGATTCATGACAGTTTCGCCTGTGATTATATATATATTAAATTGCCCGACTCAAAAAAAGCTTTCTTTGCCGGACCTTTTTCATTTGAAAAGTTTACCAATCAAAGAATTGATGATTTATGTTCATACAATTCAATACCACCAAAATTCACTGATTTTATGCAGCTTTATTATGCCGCACTCCCGGTATTTGCAGATGAACGATGTATAGAAGCAATTATAAACTGTTTATGTAGTAAATTATGGAGCAGTTACACACTTGAGAAAAAACATTTCCTTAATAAAAATGCTTCTGAATACATGTACAATGATTATACCCCCGAACCGACAAAGCAATCCATTGAGGTTCTAGAACAACGCTATAATGATGAATCTCTTCTGATGGAATATGTTGCTCATGGTGATTTTGAATCAATTGACAAGCTTGCTCATCTTAATTCATCTGGAATTAAGCCCCGCCTGTCAGATTCAATCCGCGATAGAAAGAATTTCATGATAATTCTTAATACCCTTTGCAGGAAAGCTGCCCAATCAGCATATGTTCATCCTATTCATCTTGATGAGATATCACGCAAATTTGCTATCAGGATAGAATCCTGTACCACAATTGCCCAGCTTGAAACCCTGGAAAATGAAATCACGCGTAAATATTGTCTGCTTGTTCAATCTTATTCTTTAAGAAAATATAGCAAACCTGTCCAAAATATTATTAATTACATCTCGTTTAACCTTACTGATGATCTCAGCCTTAATACTATTTCTGCTGAATTTGCTTTAAACAGCAGTTATGTATCTTCTCTGTTTAAACGTGAAACCGGCTCAACGCTCACTAATTTTGTTAATAATAAACGTATTGAACACGCTATCTACCTGCTCAATACAACCAAGCTTCCTATACAGGACATTGCTGTACAATGTGGAATTACAGATGTTAATTATTTCACCAAGCTTTTCAAAAAAATCAAAAACATGACTCCTTCTCAATATAGAGAAATGATTCAATAAATAAAAACAACCATCTGGATACCTGTTGATTTCCGGTATCCAGATGGTTGTTTTTAATTGTTTTCAAAATAATCAGGATAAATTATTCTTAACTTATCAATCTCATTAAAAATTCTGTTAATATGTCCTTTAATAACACGAAGATACATTCTTTTATCTTTTTTCCTTATTGCATCTATAAGCATTTCATGTTCCTCATTAGTTTTAGCACTAATAGAACTATTAAGTTCTGCTAAGAAACGTATTCTGTTATAATGACTCATCTGCATTTTAATTATATTAGCAGCAAGCTGTTCTCCTGAGCTTTCATATATAAGTTCATGAAAAGCATTATCGATTTCAATCCTTGGAACTTTTTCGTTACATTTATCATAATTAATGAGACGGCTGTTTAATTCTTCCATCTTATCAAGCATATCATTGCTGACATGCTCAAAAACCGGGTCTACCATCCCCACTTCAAGACTTTTTCTGACAAACCATTCCTGTTCAAAACGTCTGCAATTAATACTTGCAACATACGTGCCTGACTGAGGTATTATTTTGAGAAGTCCCTCCTTTTCAAGATTAACAATTGCCTCTCTTGCTGGTGTTCTTGAAACATTATACCTTACAGCTATCTTCTGTGCACTTATTGAATCCCCAGGTACAAGCTTGAAATTCATGATATCGTATTTTAATTTTTCGTATGTGTCTTCGTTTAATGATTTTTCCATAACCCTGCGGCCTTTCTTATACTATGAGCCTGCTTGTTATATATATTAAAGGTATTTTTTAAGTGTATTTCTTACAGCACCCTTTCCTGCTATCTCTTCAACAAACATCTCTTCTATTTTATCGCCAATTCCTGCTTCATATAAATTTATACCAAATATATTAGCATTTGACAATAAATTCTTAAGCTGTCCTGTATAAGATGATATGTCACCTATTTTTATACCTGATAAATGCTTCTTTAATTCATCTGCCATCGGATCTGGAGACAATTCGAAGCTTTCGCCATTATCATCAATTCCAAGAAGATATCTGCACCATCCTGCAATTGCCAATGGAATCGCTATTAATTCTTTGGCACTTCCGTCCTTTGCGACATATGACTTAATTGTTTCACCATATCGTATTCCTACCTTCTGTGAAGTATCTGTCGCTATTCTTTGCGGTGTATCAGGCATAAAAGGATTAGGTATTCTTACATTAAGAACTTCATCCACAAACTTCTGTGGT
>OGXY01001783.1_pt1 | contig 14269 bp, 7 predicted proteins | sample 1576411 | NCBI WGS metagenome assembly OGXY01 (sample SAMEA3541498, study PRJEB24748) | human gut metagenome | biome: human gut; feature: human-associated habitat; material: faeces | place: China | collected 2012 | reverse complement strand
AGATAGTGATTGACGGAAAAGCGGTGCAATCTGGAATAACCACCGAATTGACGTTATTGGCTGTACAATAAGAATCATTACATAAATAGGAAAAGAGAGAGCATGAGGTAATAATCATTCTGACCGTGTTAAGTAAAAATTATCGGTTTCTAGTGTGATAAAATCTCTTTCCCTCTCTTTTTCCATTTATAAGAAAAAGCAGTTACGTAAACGTTACATTAATATTACGTCGCTTTCTTATTCTTGTTTCCATTGCCGTAGTGGAGTTGTCGCTGGTTGCGTTCGGATTACTTCCTGCTCCATATAATATGTTTGCGATGTTCTTCAACGGATTCTCATTGGGATGTATGCGGGGAGTGATTTTCAGCTTTATCGAAGGACGCCGGACGACGGATATTTTGGCGAGTCTGTTGGGAATCCAATTTATTTTCTAGACGCAAAAGATAATATTTGAGAAAAACAGATAAGCTGATAGGTAAGTCTCCTTTTATGTTCGTAATAGACTGTAGCTGCAATAAAATGACATAAACAGTTTATATGATGAATATGGTAAAAAAGATAACGGGAAAAAGAAAATGGCTGCTGACATTTTCCATAATTCTTTCGACAGTTTCAAATGCCCAGCTGGTAACTTATCCGGATGGAATGAACGCGGGTATGCCGCACAATGATGATTATACGGTCAGAGTCCGCGTGCCGGGAGGGGAGTGGAAAGACTTGTTCGAGTACAATGTCAGTGTAGATATGGATAAAGTACAATCCGCCTCAATGGTACAGTTTGATATGGGCAGTCCGGTGGAAGTAATGGTAAAAAAGAACAATGGATTGATTCAGGATGTGAATATTCGTCCGCTGGCGAAAGGGATCAGGCATACGGTAAATCGTAATGCTATTCTTTTTACATTGGAAGAACCACAATATTTATCTGTCGAGTTCAACGGTGACCGTCTGCATAATCTTCATCTTTTTGCGAATCCTCTGGAGACTGAAACGTATACGGAGAGCAATGATACGGTGATGTATTTCGGAGCGGGCATCCACCGCCCGCTGGATTTGCCGAATACACAAATCCGGATTCCTTCCAACACGACTGTCTATCTGGCTCCGGGAGCAGTGGTAAAGGCGAAGTTGCTGATAGACCATTCGGAGAATGTACGTATCATAGGTCGGGGAATACTCGACCATCCGATTCGTGGCATCGAAGTCACTCACTCTAAAAATGTATTGATTGATGGAATCACCGTAGTGAATCCCGACCATTACACAGTCTTTGGCGGAGAAGTTAATGGATTGACTATAAAGAATCTGAAATCTTTCAGTTGCAAAGGATGGAGCGACGGAATTGATCTGATGTGTTGTAATGACGTGCTGATAGATAATGTCTTCATGCGTAATAGTGACGACTGTATCGCCATTTACGCCCATCGCTGGAACTTTTATGGTGGAAGCAGGAACATAACTTTGCAGAACTCCATTTTATGGGCGGATATAGCTCATCCGATCAATATCGGAGGCCACGGAAATCCGGAAGATGAAGTCGGTGAAATAATAGAGAATATAACAGTCCGTAATGTAGATATCCTAGAGCATGATGAGGATGATCCTCTTTATCAGGGATGTATGACGATAGACTGCGGCGACAAGAATCTGGTACGTAAAGTCTTGTTTGAAGACATTCGGGTAGAAAGCATTCAGGAAGGAAGGTTATTTCATATCAGTGTCCGTTTCAATCCCAAATATGATAAACAGCCGGGACGCGGTGTTGAAGATGTGATTTTCCGCAATATTACTTATGAAGGGGTAGGCGAGAATCCGTCGTTGATCAAGGGATTGGACGAGAAACGTTGTGTGAGGAACGTTACTTTCGAGCAAGTGATGATAAATGGAATCAGAATGAAGAATATCAATGATTTCGTCAGCAATGAGTATATAGAGAATATAAAGGTTAAGTAGTTCTCCGGATTTGCTGTTGTTGCGGATGGCAGATACTTTTGAAAAATAAGTTCTGGTAGTGGTAAATAATGTTAGGCAGAAAATATATATCTTTGCTTTCATCCGGAAAAATAATCGTAAGGCAGGATACGGGGATTTGACTTCTGCTTCGTATTATATAAGTATATTAGCTAACGAAAAGCAACCGCCATGAAGACACGAATATATCTGTTTGTCATTTTATTGATAGGTTTTCTGTTTGCGAATCATTTGCATTCGCAGGAATCCCCTTACGTCTTTCGGTACATTGGAGTGACCGATGGACTGCCGGATAATTATGTGAAAAGTGTTTTCCCCCTTCCCGACGGGCGGATAGGTATCCGGACTACCGTATTGCTCAGTCTGTATGACGGATCGAACTATTCAAACTTTCCTTTCAACCTTCGTGGGGAATATCCGATTTCCTACAATCACATTATTCCCGAACAATACGTTGACGCTGATAAGCGTTTGTGGATGAAAGAACGGGGAGCATTGCGCGTTTTCGATTTAACTACCGAACAGTATATTTATAATGTAGATTCCTTACTGCTTCAATTTGGAATAAAAGAACGGATCGCTGATGTCTTTATTGATTCGGAAAAGCATTATTGGTTTTTGACACCCGCCTCTTTTGTCTATATGTATGACGGAGAGACGGATACGCTGGAACTGATCTGCAGGAAAGATGAATTTATCGAGTATTATGGCGGATTACTGGGAGTGGAGAGTCATGGCAAGTTTAGTTGGATGGTTCATCAGAAGGGAGTGATGCGTTGCTACGATCATGAGAAGAAACGCTTTGTCAAACAGGTTGACTTTCTGGAAGGACAGCTCAAACCGGATGATCGGGTGATATTGAAGATACTGGATAATGGGGACTTTTGGGTAATGTGGGATCGTGGAGTAGGCTACTATGACGTCTTTAACAAGAAATGGAATCAGATATCGAATATTCAGCTGGGACATTATTCATGGTTTACGTCGATGGATGTGGACAAAGGAGGAAATGCTTGGGTCGGCACGGTTCTGGATGGATTTTATGTGATTGATATGCACAACTTTTCTGTGAACAGCATCATAGATATTCCTTTGTTGTCCGGCAAAACGATCCGCAATGGCATTCATAGTATTTATTGTGACAAGGAGAATAACGCTGTATGGATAGGACTGTTCAATCAGGGAGTCTGCTATTATCATCCCAGCATGAACAAACTGACTCTATGCAACAAAAAGCTGCTTCGGGGAGCATGGGGCGGAGAAGAAATCCGTTGTATGCTTGAAACCTTCGGAGGGGACATTCTGATGGGGACTGCACAGGGACTTTATCGGTATGATCCGAAATCACATAGCATGGATATACTTTATAAAGAATTTAATCAGAAGAATTGCCGTGTACTCTATGAAGACAGTAAGAAACGAATTTGGGTAGGTACCTATCACGATGGTTTGTACTGCATTGAAGCCGGTAAAGTGCGGGCATATGCTTATCCGGATACTGATTATCAGAATGAATTGGATTTCAGTAATATACGGGCTATTATAGAAGACCCTTCGGGACGTTTGTGGATCAGTATCTACGGATATGGCGGAGTCGGTCAGTTCAACCCCGAAACGGGTGAGATCAGTTTGTTGTCCGAGCGATTTCCGGAACTGAAAAAATATAAAGTTGTGAATGCGCTGGCCATAGACAAGCAATCCAGGCTGGTAGTCGGAAGCGATAACGGATTGTACATATACGATCCTGCGAAGGATCAAATATGGATTCCGGAGCAGGACGGACAATCTAATTCTATTTTCAACCGGGGCAGTATTAAATACAATCAAATCCTGAAAGATCATGAAGGAACACTTTGGTTCGCTACCCAATACGGATTGAATATTCTGACTCATGATGGCAAGAGTTACACATTGGGGAAGGAGGAAGGATTTTCCAGTGTGATCCTGAACGTGATAGAAGATCAGAATCATGATATTTGGATTTCTACCCTGACTTCTATTTACAAAATCAAGGTAGAGCGGGGACAGGATAAGTATGACTTTCACGTCATCAGCTACTTGTCGGAAGCGGAAATCCGTCAGGATGATCTGTTTAATTTCCCTTCAATGGTTACCCGCAAGAATCAGCTCTTTTTCGGATTGATCAATGGCTTCATCACTTTCTCTCCGGAGAATATGATTGATAATCATTATATTACTTCGCCTTTGATCACTTCCTTCCGGCTTTTTAATGTTCCGGTTGTGTCGGGAGAAGAGTACAATGGACGTGTCTTGTTTGATAAAGCTCTTAGTTATTCGGATAAAGTACTGCTGGACTATGACGAGAATTTCATTACATTGGAGTTCTCCGGACTGAACTACTCGAATCCTTCTCAGACTTCTTTCCGCTATCAGCTTGAAGGCTTTGATAAAGAGTGGACCGAGTCATTGTTTGAGAATGGTCTGGGACGTGCTGTGTACAACAATCTTCCTTCGGGTGAATATGTATTTCGGGTGTCGGCAGCGGGAAATGACCGTGTATGGGGACCGGAGTCTGAATTCATTATCGTGATCCGTCCTCCGTTCTGGGATACATTGGCGGCTCGTATCTTTTATGTTATTCTTTTTGTCTTGATAGTGGCCGGCTTCATTTATGCCCTCAATCGTCGTAATCACCGGAAGATGGTTCGTATGCAACAGGAGGAAGCGTTGAAACAGAAAGAAGAACTGGATCAGATGAAATTCCGATTCTTTACAAATATCAGCCATGAACTTCGTACTCCGCTGACGCTGATTATCACTCCGCTGGATATGATGATCCGTCGTATCTCGGACGAAGCGGTAAAGAAGCAATTAGGTACTATTTATAAGAATGCGCAGAATTTACTGTCCTTAGTGAATCAGCTGCTTGATTTTCGTAAGTTAGAAATGAAAGGGGAAAAGCTGCATCTGATGAATGGAGATATGGAAGAGTTTATTAGTTCCGCTTATAATAACTTTGTGCCGATGGCGGTAGAGAAGCATCTTAACTTTGTCAGTCAGACGGTACACAGACCTCTTTATATGTTCTTTGACAGCGATAAGGTACACAAAATAGTGAACAATTTGCTATCCAATGCCTTTAAGTTTACCTCCGAAGGTGGTACGGTGAATCTGATTTTATCCACCGAAGAAATAGAGCAGAGAAACTATGTCAGAATAGAAGTCTCCGATACGGGTATCGGCATTTCGGAATCTGATCTTCCTTATATCTTCAATCGTTTCTATCAGGTCGGTAATCAAGGAGATGAGAAGATGGGGAGTGGCATCGGACTTCATCTGGTCAGAGAGTACGTGAATATTCATGAAGGCAGGACCACCGTGAGCAGCCGGATGGATCGCGGTTCTACATTTGTAGTATGGTTACCTATGGACTTGAAACCGGAGTCGGGAGATATCTTTGAAGAGGCAACGGATGAGAAGCCGGATGACAAAGAGAAAGAAGCCTCCGGCGTGCTGCTCTCAGCGGACGACAGCCGGAGAAAAGTATTATTGGTGGAAGATAATAAGGAATTCCGTACTTTCTTAAAAGAGCAGCTGGAAGACTTCTATCAAATCGTGGAGGCAGCAGACGGGGAAGAGGGGGAGAGATGTGCCATTGATGAGAATCCGGATTTGATTATCAGTGATATAATGATGCCGAAAGTAGATGGCATTGAGCTTTGCCGCCGGATTAAAACGAATATGCAGACTTCTCATATTCCGGTCATCCTGTTGACAGCCCGCACGGCGGATGATATTAAGATCAACAGTTATGAGGTAGGTGCCGACTCCTATATGTCGAAGCCTTTCAACTTTGATATGCTGATGGTACGCATTGAGAAGTTGATAGAACAGCAGGAAAAGCGGAAACAGGAATTCCGCAAAAACATAGAAGTGAATCCGAGTGCTATCACTATCACGTCACTGGATGAGCAGCTTATTCAGAAATGTCTGGAGTATATCGAGAAGAACATGGATCATCCCGAATATGGCGTAGAGGAACTGAGCCGCGATTTGGGAATGGTGCGCATGAGCCTTTATCGGAAGCTGCAGTCCATAACAGGCAATACCCCTACGGACTTTATCCGGAGCATCCGTCTGAAGCGTGCGGCGCAACTGTTACAGGGAAGTCAGTTGCCGATTGTTGAGATTGCCAATCGGGTTGGTTTCAGTTCATCCAGCTATTTTGCCAAGTGTTTCAAAGAAATGTTTGGCGTGTTGCCCAAGCAATATGCAGAGGATTATGGAAAAAAAGATTGAAATAATGATCATTGTGATAATATAAATTACTATTTTTGTGCAGTTTGTTATAAGATGCTCATTTATCTTGGTAACAATGTCATTCAAAATCGTTAGTATAATAAATAATAGTAGTATGAAAGTCTTAGTTTTAATTTCATTGGTAGGAGGATTGATGTTATCTTCTTGCGGTGGTAGTAGTTCACAAAAAAACACGAGTGATCAGGTAGTTAATGCGGCAGATACCATCTATTTAGGTGATTTGCGTGAAAAGTTTGCCGGAGATAGTATATTCTTTAAAGTGGTAGCACCGGATTTGATGCTGATGGATTATCAATACTTCTGGGCAGCCACAGAATCGGATGCGGTAGAAAAAGGCTTGACGAAAGAATACTATAAGCGTGTGAAGAAAGAAATTACTGAAACCAATGAAGCGATTAAAAAAGGCGTGATGAAAGGTGCGGACGTGAAACGTATACCGGACTTTCAGGCAGAGTCAAAAAAGTAAGCCATTGTTTTCGGAATGATGTAATATCATTCATAACATTTAGAGCACAAAGGAGACGTTAACCGTAACGATCTCCTTTTTTTATTCTTGTATTCCATTGGGAATCTTCGATGAAATGGGGTGTTTTGATGAAAAAATACACTTGTTACCATTGTGCTGTCATCTGTTACTTATCTGATATCCGTTTATAAACCTTCTCCCTATTTTTGTACCATCGTTAAACGGATAAATTTAATGCCATGAGTAAACAGCAAGCTACATTTGACGACTTCTTCTCAGAATGTTATCTGGAAAAAAAGGAGTATATCAAGAATTATATTGCTCTCCGAATCTGCCACCCGCATGAAGCGGAAGATCTGGCACAGGACGTCTTTGTTCGTTTGTGGGAGTACAGAGTTTTCGTAAACAAAGATACGGTATGGTCTTTACTTTTCACTATTGCCCGTAACATCGTGACGGATAAAATACGTCGCTATTATAAGCAGGAAGACTTTGTCTCTTATATATATAATAATGTGAAAGACGAAGGACGGAACACGACTGATGAAACACTTCACTATCATGAACTGAAAAAGATACACGACGGAATCATCCGGACTCTTCCTGACAAACGCCGTCGGATCTATGAGTTAAGTTTCGAACATGAACTTTCCTGTCCCGCCATTGCCGGCAGACTGTCTTTATCTCCCCGTACGGTGGAAGGGCAATTGCTACTGGCCCGTAAAACGATACGCACTTATTTGAAAAAAGAATTCTCCAGAGTCGGTTGAATACCGGATTCGGGGGAAGCAGATATTAACTTTAATAATTTAATAGTATTATGGAAATTAAATCCAAATTCTCATGTCGTAGAGGAGTCGTATTGGCTTTTGCCATACTGCTGGGTGGCTCATCCGGTATAGTGCTCTATGCAAACGAATCTGTAGAAGAAAGCATGATTGTCGCCCAGACAGGTCGTACAATCAAGGGTTCTGTTACGGATGCTAATGGAGAACCGCTGATTGGTTGTAATGTAGTCGTAGTCGGCGGAATGGCCGGTGTGATTACTGATATAGACGGTAATTTCTCATTGAATGTCCAGAATGATGCAAAACAGATTAAGATTAGTTATATCGGATACGTGGATCAGGTAGTCAACCTGAATGGACGTTCCGATTTTAAGATTGTATTGAAGGAAGATAATAATGCCTTGGATGAGGTCGTTGTCGTGGGTTATGGTTCACAAAAGAAGGCGACTTTGACCGGTGCGGTAGAACAGGTAAGCAGCAAAATATTAGAGAGCCGTGCCATAACAAATGTCGGAGCAGCGTTACAGGGTGCTACTCCGGGATTGGTTGTGACTCGTTCTTCTTCACGTCCGGGCAATGAAGGGCTGAACTTTCAAATTCGTGGTGCGACGTCGGTCAATGGCGGTAGCCCTTTGATCGTTATTGATGGAGTACCTGCATTGAATGCCTCGGCTTTTCAGAATCTGAATCCTGATGATATTGAGAATATCAGTGTTTTGAAAGATGGTTCGGCCTCTATTTATGGTGCGAAAGCTGCCAACGGTGTAATTCTCGTGACCACCAAAAAGGGTAAAGGAAAGACGACGGTGGATTATAATTTCAATATGCGTTTCACTACTAACGGCATTATGGCTTTCTCACCGAGTATGCAGGAGTATGCTTCGATGTGGATTGAAGCGAATAAAGAGCAGAAAGTGAAAAACTGGTGGAACTGGAGTACAGAAGAAAATATGCTGAAGATGCAACAGGGGATAGAAGGAATCTATCACACGAATGCAAAAGACTGGGGATATGACATATTTGTCGGTAATGCCAATCGCCTGGAGGAAATGTTTGCCCGTCGTTATTCATACCAGCACAACCTGAGTCTGTCGGGTTCTACAGAAAAGTCGGAATATCGTATTTCTTTGGCCTATGCCGATAATCAGGCTAACCTTGCCACGGCTTATGATGGACAGAAGCAATTGAACCTGCGTTTGAACTATGGTATCAGACTGACTGACTGGTTCAAGTTGGAGACTTCGGCAAATATGATTAAGACGGATACCGAAATGCCTTCGTCCGGAATCGATGCCACTATGTATGGAAACGAACCTCCTTTTTTCCCGGCAAAGAATCCGTATGGGCAATGGTATGCTAATTTTGGTGCGGTAGACGACCGCCAGCCGGTAGCTGCTACTTCTGATGGCGGTCGTGACGAAAAAATGAGTTTGATTTCCCGTATAGATGTGAAAGCGATCGTTGATATCTGGAAAGGAATTAGTTTTGAGGGAATGGCTTCGTTTCAAAATGAAGAATATCGCCGCGACCGTTATGTGAGAGAGGTACAGACGTATGACTGGTTTGGAAATCCGGCATTAAATCTGGTTAAAAATACCCAGCAGTCATTGCTTTACCCGGAGGATGTCTTGAATCTGAAAGATATTCATAATCCGGCATATCTGATGCAGGCCAATAACCGGCAATACCAATATTACTCGGCATTGTTAAGATACAAACGCACCTTTGCGGAAGTACACAATCTGGAAGGTATGTTAGGAATCAATGCTGAGAAATGGGTATGGAAAGATATGGTTACTGCCCGTGAAAAGATGGAAGATTCGGGGGTATATGATCTGAATCTTGCCACAGGAAAGCAAGGCAATGGGGGAGGAAAAGGACAAAATGGTTCTTATTCTTACATCATGAGGCTGAACTATAATTATGCTGAAAAGTATCTGATAGAATTGATCGGACGTCGTGATGGAAATTCAAAATTCGCCAAAGGACATAAATTTAAAAACTTTGTTTCAGCATCGGCTGGTTGGGTATTTACTTCGGAAGAATTTTTGAAGCCGGTCACTTCGGTGGTCAATTTTGGTAAACTTCGTCTTAGCTATGGAAATTCGGGTAATGATGCAGGACTGGGGGATTTCGATTATTTAACGGCTATTACACAGGGCACTACCGCTTTTGGATACAGTCCGGCAAAGCAGGTCAGTACAGGATTGGGAAACAATGGATTGATCAGTCTGGAACGTACTTGGGAACGGGTAGAACAAAAAAATATAGGTATTGACCTGCATTTCCTGGACAGCCGTTTGACTACTACATTTGATTATTTTATCAAGGACAATATCGGTATGCTGTCAGAAGTAGCTTTCCCCGGAGTACTCGGTGGTAAGGCCCCTAAGACGAATAGCGGACATCTGAATGTGAAAGGATGGGAATTTACTATCGGCTGGCGTGATCAGATTAAAAGTTTCTCATATTATGCCAACTTCAATATTGGCGACACAAAGAGTATGTTGAAAGAACTGGAAGGTGCGGACTCTTATGGAGCGGGTGTGAATAAGTCTGTTAACGGGTATCCGTTGAACTCTTTTTTCCTGTATTGTACCGATGGCTATTTCAAAGATCAGGCGGAAGTGGATCGCTTCTATGCTTTATATACCGGCAGCAACTCGATGGGAGCAGTAGGAAAAGGAACTGATAATGAGTTGCGTCCCGGCGATACAAAGCGTCTTGACTTGAATGGCGACTATAAAATAACGGATGTCGGCAATGAAAACAGTGACTTACAGTTTATGGGCGACGCCAATCCCCACTTCGTGTATGGTCTGACTGTGGGCGGTTCGTGGAAAGGTATTGATTTCAACGCCATGTTCCAGGGAGTTGCCAAGCAGTATATCATGCGTAACGACTGGATGGCTTATCCGTTTCGGACGCTCTATACCAATCAGAACCCTACATTCCTTGGACAGACATGGACGGAGGATAATCCGAATGCTAAGTATCCACGTATGACTAACAGTACGCAACGCGCGGCATGGAACTATCAGAACAATGATTTCATGCTTCAGAATAGCCGTTATATTCGTCTGAAGACTTTGGTTGTAGGTTACACATTGCCACAGGTATGGACCCGTAAGGTGAAGTTGGAAAAGATACGTGTTTATTTCTCCGGCAACGACCTGTGGGAAGCAACCAGTATTCGTGACGGTTTCGATCCGGAGATGGGAGCCGCTTCCAATACCAGCGGCTATCCGTTTGCCCGTACATGGTCGTTCGGACTGAATGTTACTTTATAATTTGTATTCAATTAATAGATGGATAATCGTATGAAAAAGATAATATATATTATTGCTTGTGCCTGCATGATGGGGTTTTCTTCCTGTGCAGATACCTTCCTCGATCTGGAACCGCTCGATTCACGAACAGATCAGGTTTATTTCAAGACTCCCACACACTTCCGTGAGTTTTCCAACGGCTTTTATTCGCAGTTATTCGGATGGCGCTCCGGCATAACAGGGCATATGGATCTTCAATCCGATCTGGTGACCAGCCGTAACGGAGAGCAGTCTGATATAGGCTACGGAGCATTGGTTGTAAACGATAAAGATGCTTGTTGGGATATTTATAATAGTATCCGCACGAATAATATCCTGTTGCAACGTGCGGAATCGTATGCTGGCGATCCGAGAGAGATTCAGGAATATGTCAGTGAGGCTCACTTCTTTCGTGCTTACAATTATTTCTCTTTATTGCAACATTTTGGAGGAGTACCCATTGTTCTCGTTCCGTATGATACGGGGGACTCCCGATTGAAGGCTCCGCGTAACAGCCGTTATGAGGTGGTAGACCTGATATTATCCGATCTTGACAAGGCAATTGCCGGGTTGCCTATCGAGCAAAATATCGCGGATGCCGACAAGGGGCATATCAGCCGTCAGGGGGCGAAGGCTTTCAAGGCACGTGTTTTACTTTATGAAGCTACATGGAGAAAATATAATGGTACATCGACCGATTTTGAAGGATCTTCCGGACCTTCGCGTGACCAGATAAATGAATTTCTTGACGAAGCGATCACTTTGGCAAAAAGTGTAATGGACGACCCGGCATTCAGATTATGGAATTATAATGGTGAAGATGTAATGAAAAACTTAAGTAACCGCTATTTATTCTGTATCGAAAGTGCGGATAGTAATCCCGGGAAGCATGGACGTGATACGAATCAGGAGTTTATACTTTATTCAGTGTTTGATAAGGATGCGAATGCCGGTGCGATTGAATTGAATAAAAATATTCTACCTTATATATATCCGACCCGTAAGTTTATAGATATGTTTGTATGTACAAATGGACTTCCTATTGCCGGTAACGAGCAGTTTAAAGGATATCATAATATGGGAGACGAGTTCCAGAACCGTGATTATCGTATGAACTCTTACGTCGGAGCACCTACTACAGTTATTAAACTTTCGGGGACTATTGGTTTCGGAGGTTATGGTGTGCAGAAATTCATGTGTCCCGGTACAAAAGATAAAGAAGAATCTGCAAATTATCCTGTACTTCGTCTGGCTGAGGTTTATCTGATTTATGCAGAAGCGCTGATGGAACGTCATGGGTCTATAACGGATGAAGACTTGAATGTTTCGATTAATAAATTGCGCGGACGTGCCGGCGTAGCTTCTCTGACGAATAAGCAGGTAACAGATCATCAGCTGGATATGCTGGAAGAGATTCGCCGTGAACGTGCAGTAGAACTATTCCTGGAAGGTTTCCGGTATGACGACCTGAAACGTTGGGGCGTATTGGAGAGTATGCTTAACCAATCCCGTTTGGGAATGGTAGTGGGCGATCCGGGGTATAGGACTCCGTATAAAGATGCTTCCGGTTCTGTCATCACTGACGCTTACGATAACAAGTCTTACCGTTATGGTGAAGAACAAACAACGACAGGAGACGGAGAATTGTCCTGTGTATTGCTTGCACCTAAATCGAACAGCCATCTTCGTAAAGCGCATTATCTCTATCCTATTCCGCAAAATCAGATTAATCTGAATCCGAATCTGAAACAGAATCCGGGATATAATTGATAATTAATGAAATCTTAAATAGTAAAGGATATATGAAACATTTATCGAAAAATATATTAGGTTTGCTCATCTTGACAACGGTCATTATATGGTTTACCGGTTGCGAGCAGGACCCGCAGTTGAAGAAATATGTGTATCCCATGCCGCAAGTGACAGGGATGTCTCCAAACATAGGGTATGTCACCTCGCAAGTTGTTATTACCGGAACAGATTTCGGAGATCAGCCGAAAGCGGTGAAGATCTTCTTTGGAGGAGTACAGGCTACTGATATTGTTATGTGCAAGAATAACCGTATTGCGGTGAAAGTACCCGAGAATGCGACCAGTGGTGAAGTAACCCTGCAAGTCTGGACCAATGAGGTGGGTACTATCGGACAATACACCGTATTGCCTACACCGTATGTGGAATCCATGCAATCGGATAATAATGCCGGAACAGGTATTGCAGAGCCGGGAAACAAGATCACAATTAAAGGTGAGAACTTCGGTAACGATCCGTCGGTTGTTTCCATCAGTTTTAATGGTACGCCGGCTGCTGATTTTAACTTGATTGATGATAAGACTATTGAAGCAATTACCCCGGAGGATTATTCGACAGGAAATGTGATTGTGACGATTCGCGGTTATGAGATTACAGGCAGTGTGATGTTCAATCCGAATACAAAGGGAGATGTAACAGTAGCATATTTGAAGAACTATAAACAACCGTTTATAGGTTCCGGAACCGGCGACTGGACTGATCCTGATGATTGGAACCAAAGTGTGAAGAATCCGACAGGATGTCTTCAGACACAGAACGGAACAACTTTCCTCTGTTTCCAAAGTGGCTGGGGAAAAGATAAACTTGATAATGCAAGGGTATGGCAGGCGACTACTTTGCGTGCCGGAAGTTACCGATTGGAAGTAACGTATGCGGGTACATACGTGCCGAATAGTGACGGAAACGGTATAGCGGCTGTCTTGGTGAAAGGTACGGACGGAAATAGTATTCCTGACGTGGATAAAGTGTCTGCTATGACACCCGAGAATGGTGTATTTGCGACATTCAGTGATTGGGGGACCGGTGAGGCTGCAGGTACATTGAAAACTTCCACCTTTACATTGGATGATGCTACTGATATTGTGATTGGCTTCGTCGTTACAATTAAGTCAAGTAATACATATTTCAAGGTTACCAATGTGAAACTGATTCTTGAATAATAAAAGTCACAATACGTAAAACGAATATATTTATGAAGAAATTATATAATTATTTGCTGTTTGCTTTGTTTTCTTTATCAATAGTATCCTGTGATAAAGATGAGGAAGAGGTGGTTCATTTGGCCAATCAGGATCCGGTAGTGACGGTTACTGAAATTTCTCCGGTGAAAGGTTATGTTGATACTGAATTTGCGATAACCGGAACTAACTTTGGTGTGGTTCCGGAAGATGTAGAAGTGTATTTGGGAAAAACAAAACTTGAACTGATTTCTTGTGAGGATCAGAGGTTGACGGTACGTGTGCCGGAAGGAGCTACTTTAGGGAATATATCGGTAGTTGTATACGGACAGAAAGTAGATACCCGATTGGAATACGATGTACTCGGTGAACCGGGTGTCAGAGACATTTCTCCTGTTTATGGATTTATAGGTGATGAGATTACTTTTTCATGTCCTGTAATAGGAATCTCATCACCTATAAATCCAT
>OGXY01001771.1_pt1 | contig 14331 bp, 9 predicted proteins | sample 1576411 | NCBI WGS metagenome assembly OGXY01 (sample SAMEA3541498, study PRJEB24748) | human gut metagenome | biome: human gut; feature: human-associated habitat; material: faeces | place: China | collected 2012 | reverse complement strand
AGTGATGATGATATATTAAACTCGGTCAAGCAGGATAACGAGGTCACATTTGACTTTGACAGTGAGGAGGACAATTCGGCGCCGGTGTCATATATCACATATGTTATATATAAGTAGATTAAGGCGTGAATTGTTATTTAATTATAATTAAGAATACAAGTAACTATTCAGTACAGCTGATTCTAATGCGCCTGCAGCTTATAGTTGTGAAGGTATTGAACAGTTACGAATACAAATAAATCATAAGTAAGATAGAGAGGAAACAAGAATTATGGAAAAGACCATGGACAAAATCGTACAGGTAGCAAAAGCAAGAGGATTTGTATATCCGGGCTCAGAAATTTACGGAGGTCTTGCAAATACATGGGATTATGGAAACCTGGGCGTAGAGCTTAAAAATAATGTAAAAAGAGCATGGTGGAAGAAATTTATCCAGGAGAATCCTTATAACGTAGGTGTGGACTGTGCCATCCTAATGAATCCTCAGACATGGGTTGCATCAGGACATCTCGGCGGCTTCTCAGATCCGCTTATGGATTGTAAGGAGTGCCACGAGCGATTCAGAGCCGACAAAATCATCGAGGATTTTGCGCAGGACAATGGTATTGAGCTTGAGACATCAGTTGATGGCTGGACAAACGAGCAGATGGTAGATTTCATCAAGGAGCACAATGTTCCATGTCCATCATGCGGCAAGCACAATTTCACAGATATCAGACAGTTCAACCTCATGTTCAAGACCTTCCAGGGTGTTACAGAGGATGCTAAGAATACAGTATATCTTCGTCCTGAGACAGCACAGGGTATCTTTGTAAACTTTAAAAATGTACAGCGTACATCACGTAAAAAGATTCCATTCGGTATCGGACAGGTTGGTAAGTCATTCCGTAACGAGATTACACCTGGTAACTTCACCTTCAGAACACGTGAGTTCGAGCAGATGGAGCTTGAGTTCTTCTGCAAGCCTGGAACAGATCTTGAGTGGTTTAAGTACTGGAGAGGCTTCTGCCGTGACTGGCTCATTTCTCTTGGAATCAAGGAGGATGAGATGAGACTGCGTGATCATGATCCTGCTGAGTTAGCCTTCTATTCAAAGGGAACTACAGATATCGAGTTCTTATTCCCATTCGGATGGGGCGAGCTTTGGGGCATTGCGGATCGTACAGATTATGACCTCGGACGTCATCAGGAAGTTTCAGGACAGGATCTTACATACTTCGATGACCAGAAGAATGAGAAATATCTGCCATACGTTATCGAGCCATCACTCGGTGCAGACCGTGTAGTACTTGCCTTCCTTTGCGCAGCTTATGATGAGGAGGATATTGGTACACCGGAGAAGCCGGATGTAAGAACAGTATTCCATTTCCATCCTGCACTTGCACCTGTAAAGATTGGAGTGCTTCCGCTGTCAAAGAAGCTCAATGAGAGTGCTGAAAAGGTATTTGCACAGCTTTCAAAGACATACAACTGTGAGTATGATGACAGAGGAACAATCGGAAAGAGATATCGTCGTCAGGATGAAATCGGAACACCATTCTGCGTGACATATGATTTCGACTCAGAGGAAGACCATTGCGTGACAGTACGTGACCGTGACACAATGGAGCAGGAGCGTATCGCAATTGATGAGCTTGATGCTTATTTTGCAAAGAAATTTGAATTCTAATTTTGTGAGAAATGACGAAAAATTTTACGAAAAAAAGCTAAAAAGAAGCGTATAAAGTTTTTTCGGAATATAGATTTGTTAAAACATACAAAATTAGGAATTAAGTAACAAAAAACATATCAGAAATCAAATTTCGTGATATAATATAGATGACAAATGACAACCAAAGATATAGTAAGCTATTCTTTGGTTGTTTTGATATATGGAGATTGTGAATATGGAAGCAAAAGAATTAAAGAAGCTGAGCAGAAGTGAGCTGCTAGAGATGCTTTTAGACAGAAGTAAAGAGGTTGAACACTTAAGAAAAGAGCTTGACGAGACAAAAAAACATATTCAGACACTTGAGCGTGAGGTAAAGACATCTGGTGATATCAATGCTGCAATTAATAAACTCACGTCAGCAACAGAGGAAATCCAGAAATTTGCCGCCGTAATATCCATGGCTTCAAATAATCTGACAAGAAAATAATATAGAAGCAATATTTTGTGGTTATGAAATGGATTATTGGACAAAAGAATGATAGAAAAAATATATAAAAAGGCAATATATGCTCTGGCAAGAGTTGCCGTAAAGTACATTGAGCTAAGAAAAAAAAGAGAACAGAAGAAAATTAAGCAGAATAAATCAGCTAACCTCACAAATTCGACAAAAAGCTGCACAGATGCTGAATACAATAAAAAGGTAGTTGCAGAGATTAATCATAACAATATTGCAGCTGTTGCAGAAAGCAAAAATAATATTGATGTAGTGGATTTAAGCAAAGACGAGGAGCTGAAGGATGTCGAACAGAAACCACTTACCAATGAGGATAAGCTTGATTTACTTTTGGCACAGATGATGGAAACATCTGTTAAGTCATCTGAAAAAGTAACGCAGGTACATAAGCAGACCCAAAATGTTGATGAAAATATATCACAGGAAATAGCGGAAATAATTCCGGTTAAATATGTAACACCGGCGCCAGACATAACTCCTGATATAGAAAAAAATATTGAAATAGAGAAGGAATTTCAGCAGACTAAAAAAGAAAACCGGCCGGAGGATATATCTGTACATATAGAAAAGGAAATATCAAGGAAGGCTTCAGAAGAAAACAGAGTAGAGAATAAAGAAATTGAGAATAAAAGTGCTGAGAAGACTGAAGATACATCGGGCTATCGCAGTATCATGACAGACGACTATGACCGTTATAGCGATGATCTTGGCATAAAGGAGCTGCGTCAGGAACTGAGAAGAGTGAAGTATAACAACAAATTTGCAGCAACACTCTTCAATACCGTAGGAACACTTGTGGTAGTGGCAGCGGCAGCAATATTGGTCGCAAACCTGTGGCTTCCTATTTTGAAGGTGACCGGAACATCTATGTCACCGACGTTACAGGAGGGACAGGTGCTTATGGCATCAAAGGGGCATGACTTTAAAACAGGAGATGTCATAGCTTTTTATTACAATAACAAGATACTTGTAAAAAGAGTTATTGCGATGCCGGGTGACTGGGTCAATATATCAGAGGATGGCACGGTTTATGTAAACGATATCGCAATTGATGAACCGTATCTCAATGAAAAAGCTTTAGGAGACTGTAATATAGAGCTGCCTTATCAGGTTCCTGAATCCAAGATTTTCGTGATGGGCGATAACAGAAGCGTATCACTTGACTCAAGAAATACAGCTATAGGCTGTGTCTCAGAGGAGCAGATAGTCGGCAGAATTACATTTGCCATCTGGCCATTGTCTAAAATTGGCAAAATTGACTAGTGTTATTTGGGATTTTTTGGTAAAAAAGTAGAAAATCCCGATTTAAAGGCTCGTGTGACCGTTGTGTGACCAAAAGTGTGTAATATATTAGCTGTTGAATAACGATTAAGTAAAATGAATTATATATAACTCTATGAAAGGAGGATGCAGAATGGATAAGGATATGGAACGTCTCGGCAAAGAGCGGCTTAAAAGAGTGAGAAGACGTAGACAGCTTGCTACATTTATTATATCGATGGCTGTTATAGTGCTGGGCATTACTGCGTACAGACTTATACAACCTGCATCAGCAGCAGATCAGAATCAGAAGGATTTTACCATAGATAATGTCACAGAAAACTATGTTAATCTTCAAAAACTGCAATCAAATGGCTCATATACCGAAATGTCCAGTGAGGGCAAGTCAGCGGACTGGAACGGCGAGAAGTTCAAGCTTGAGGTTCAGCTGAATTTTGGAATCGGCAAGAATGATACGGTAGATGCCAATGGCAATACTGTTAAGAATTATTATTATGTCTATGATCCATCGGTGACTATTCCGGATGAGCTGTGCAATTACTGGAAGACAAAATGTGATGACAACGGCGATAAGGAACAGTTTCAGTACAGATATATCAAGAATGAGGATGGTACATATGCAATTCTTATCAGGTTTGCAGATGGTTATATTGAAGGTAAAAGCAGCGATATAAAGGGCTGGGCAAAGGCAGAAGCTTTTGGTGAGGGTAAGACCAATGATTCAGGTGATCTTGATATCAATATCGGTGGTGATGTCACCATAACAGTAGACAAGGATAATGTCCACTGGAACGGAAACGATTCCTTAAACTACGATATTTCCGTAAAGAAGAGCAATACAAATAATAATAATATTGCTATTGATGAAAACGGTAATTATTATGTTGAGTTTACTGTAGATGTATCTTCTGAAAAAGGTACACCTGATGATATTGAAATCACAGATGAATTTAACGGCAATGGCATGCGTGTTGATACAACAGGGCTTACCTACAGCATAAAGAAAAACGGTCAGATTATTGACAGCAGCTATAATGCAACGGCGACAGGAAAGAATGACCCGGCAGATGCGGGAAAGGCAACGCTTACTGCAAAGCTTCCGAAATTAGATGCAGGTGATAGCTGTTCTATTACATACAGGTATTATCTGACCAATGCCGGGGATTTGGGAAATAATGCTACATGGCAGGCAACTAATTTCGTTACAGGTAAATCAACAGACCAAAATTCAAAAGAAACTGTCATAGATACGTCAAGCAGCTATGTAAAGTATTACAAAAATCTTATAGAAAAATCCGGTAAATACGATAAGACTAATAACCGGATTATCTGGACGGTTACAGTAAATAAAACCTGTGAGGATATTGCTGGAGCTGTCCTGACAGATGATATGTTTGATAAGATTACAGACATTGATATATCACCTAGTGACGGGTATACAATTAACAAAGACAGCAGTGGCAAGGTGACATCGGTTACATTTAATTCTACAGATGGTAACAAGAACTGCAATAAGTATACTGTCAAATACTATACAGATGCATTGCAGACATTTGATGACCAGAAATTTAATAATAAGGCTACTCTCACTAAGGATGATAAGTCATATGACAGCTCTTCAAGTGTAAATGTTCCAAAAACAAAGCAGGATATTACAAAGAAGCTTGTTGAAGCTCAAAAGACAGATAACAGTCTGTATACTTTAAAATGGGAGGCTAAGTTTACAATTCCGGCATCGGGATTTCCTAAGGAGTTTGGCATTGCTGATACAATGTCATCCAAATCTCAGAAGAATTATCATTACATGACTTATACCCAGATGAATGATTTTGTAAGTCAGGTTAAGGAAAAGTTTGATGGATATATCGGTGACATTACTGTTAAATATCTGGATAAGAATAATAAGTCAAAAACGGCAAAATTTAATGAAGTATCCGAATTTGATGACTACAGATTTACCTCGGTAAATATCGGCTTTAATAAGGATTATCCGACAAGCAACAGTGAAAAGACCGTCGTATTTACATACAGCACAACTGCCGACACAACAGCAAGTGGAAAGCTTGAGTATGTGAATAAGTTTGAAGCTTTAAATTCAAGTGCATCTGCATCTTATAGCCATACGACATCAAAGATTGAAAAGACTGATGGAAACGGTAAAACAGGTCAGACATATTTGAAAACCACAGAAAGTGATGGAACACTCACATGGCGCGTTGATGTACTTATGGATGCTGATGCCACAGAGTATACTATCACTGATAAGCTTCCGGAGGGTGTTACACTGCAGAGTGTAAAGATAATGTTAGCCTATGCTGATAAGGAGGGCTTTACATATCCTGACTTTGACGGTAAATTGCATACCGTAACTAACGGCGACTGGTTCACAAAAGGAATTCAAACCAGTACTAAGCTTGATAAAAGCAAAAATACTGTGGTTACAGAGGTTATAAAGCCTGATAAAGCCAATACAGAAATACATGGCTGGAATGAGAACTCTCACATATATGTAGTATACAAGTGCACGATAGATGATTTTGAGAATTTTGAAGCCGGTAAAACAGTGGCTTATAAGAATACAGCCACAGCATCTTCAAATACAAACAGCAAAATCGGATCGGCTTCTCAGACACAGACCATGTCAAAGCCTGACGAATCGGGCGGTGATAATCCTACTGAGGGGGATAAGGTTATTTCCAAGAACTACAAGTGGGATGAAGACAATCACAGGCTGCGTTATACGGTTATAATAAACCCTGATGGCAAGGACTATCTGCCTGATAGCGATACATTAAAGCTGACAGATGTGCTTAAATTTACGACACGCACATATGGCAATGGTATTCAGACATTATGGTATATCGATTTAATGCCGGCTACAGTTCAGTTTAGAGAAGCTATTAAGCAAAGCGATGGAACTTATAAGCAGGGAGAAACGATAGATGAATGTAAGTGGAATTACAGTACACAGGATGGTACCTATGATTGGAGCGCCGATTCATATAGAACCATAAAAGCAGATATACCTGACGGTAAAGCCATTATGCTGACATATACTTATCAGGTCAATGCACAGGTTATTGGTACCCCTGGTGAATATAGTCCGATTATAATGAATGTCAGCAATACAGCAAAGCTTGAAGGCATTGAAAAGGGAGAAGACCGTAAGGATAACAATACTGTTTACAAAGAGTCTAAATCCTCTGCCGGAGTAATTAAGAGCAATACATTTACCTTGTATAAGGTAGATAAGGCTGATTATGGCAGGCTGCTTAAAGGCGCTGAGTTTGAGCTGTTTGGATACACATCGGATGGTTCTTATGCGTCGTTAGGTGAGTATACCACTGATGAGAACGGCAGAATTGATATCAGTATGAGTACTGACAATCTGGAGTATAATACTCAGTATTATATAGTTGAGACAAAGGCTCCGGAAGGTTATTTACTCTCGGCAGAGCCACATAAGGAGTATTTCTATTTCAGTGCAGATATCTCGGCACATCCTGTTGTAGCTGAAAACAGCTCATTACAGGGAAGTGATATGGCAAAGGTAAATACACCGTACTATTACGAGGATGTAGCAGTTGCAACCACCAGCATTTCAGTTGATAAAAAATGGACTGATTCTAAGAATAATCCGTTAGATAAGACTGATGGAAAGATCTTTCTGCAGCTGCATCAGGTGGATTCGGCTGGTAATGATAAGAAGTATGGCAATCCGGTTGAGTTGACAGCTGATTCGGCAGGTGAATGGTCATATGTATTTAAAAATCTGCCATTACAGAGTGTAGATGAAAATGGTATTCTGACCGGTACCACATATAAATATTATGTGACAGAGGTTGGAATAAATCAGAACAACAGTATGTCAGGCTATGATGTTTCATATATATTTAAGGATATAAATGGTACACAAATCACAAAGACCGATGCAAACGTTGCACCGGGCAGCGCCAATGCAATAGAGTCCGGTACTGTTGAGATTACAAACAAACTCATAGAGTATGAGCTTCCGGAAACAGGTGGAAGCGGTAACAGATGGTTGTATATGTTAAGTGGAGCTGTGCTTATAGCAATAGCTGTAATAACACTTTTCTATAAAAAACATAAAACATTATAAAAAAGGAGAATGCGATATGAAAACAATCAAAAGAAGCATTGCTTTTGTTCTTGCAATGATACTTACACTTGCAATGAGCGTTACAGTATTTGCTGAGGGCGAAGGCGCAAAAAAAACATTTACCATCACGGTTAATGAGGCAAAGGCAGGCCACACTTATGAGGCTTACCAGATTTTAAAGGGAGATCTTTCAAAATCACAGACAACACTTTCAAACGTTGACTGGGGTACCGGTATCAAGGCAGACAAAAAGACAGATCTTGCTAATGATGCAAAAACTTATGTAGAGAAGCTTTCAGGAATGAACTCTTCAGATATTAAGGCAGAGGCACAGAAAATTGCATCAGTTTTAAGCACTACAGTAGCAGGTTCTGTTTCAGTAACACAGGACAATGCAAAAGCTGAGATTACAGGACTTGAGCCTGGTTACTATCTTATCAAGGATAAGGATAGCTCTTTAAAAGGTGACGAGGCTTACACAGAGTATATCCTCAATATCGTTGCTGATACAACAATCACACCTAAGACAGATGTACCTTCTGTTGAGAAGAAAGTAAAAGACACAAACGACACAACAGGTGATACAACAGAATGGCAGGATTCAGCCGATTATGATATCGGAGATGTAGTTCCATTCCAGCTTACAGCTACATTACCTGCAAATGTTCAGTCATATAAGTCATATTACCTCAAATTTGATGATACTCTTTCACAGGGACTTGATTTCAATGAAGGAACTGTTACTGTTAAATTAGGTGATAAGGATGTTACATCATTCTTTAAAACAAATTATGACGCAGCTAGCAAAAAGCTTACTTTTACATGTGACAATATTTTAGCAAAGGGATTTGAAGCTAAAAATGGTGATACGATTGTAGTTGAGTACAAAGCAACTCTCAATAAGAATGCTGTTATCGGTTCAGAAGGAAACCCAAATAAGGTAAAGCTTGAGTTCTCTAACAACCCTAACAATGGTGGTGAGGGAGACAAAGGTGAGACTCCGGAGGATACAGTAATCGTATTTACATACAAGGTTGTAATCAACAAGGTAAATGAGAAGAACGAAGCACTCGATGGTGCAGAGTTTACTCTTTACAAAAAGATTAAAGGTGAAGCAGACAAAGAAATCAAAGCGGTAATTTCCGGTGATAAGAATGATGTCTTCACATTCAGCGGACTTGATGATGGTGATTATGTACTTAAGGAGACAAAGACTCCTGATGGCTACAACACTGCAAACGATATTGAATTCACAATCAAGGCAGACCACTCAATTGAGTCTGATGCTCCTGAGCTTAATTCATTAAGCGGAGATAAGGTGACCGGTAATATTACACTTAAAGCTGATAAAACTGAGGGCAGCTTAAGCACACCTGTACAGAACTTTAAGGGCTCAGTCCTTCCTTCAACAGGTGGTGCCGGACGTGTTGCAATTTATGTAATCGGTGCTATATTAGTAGTCGGTGGCGGAATTGTTCTTGTAACAAAGAAGCGTGTTAAATAATATCATTTTATGATAAAATATATCTGCCATGAGCCACTTTAGTGGTTCGTGGCAGTTACAATAGGCATAATTATATTATGCAAATGATAACAGTAAGGAGAGTGCTATGAGAAGAAAATTATCAACTATTTTGTTTGTCATAGTGTTTCTTGCAGGACTGTCCTTACTGCTATATCCGACGGTGAGTGATTACTGGAATTCATTCCATCAGTCAAGGGCAATCGCAAGCTACGTCGATGCAGTAGACAATACAGATGAACAAAAGCTTGAGGAAATGAGACAGGCGGCAGAGGCTTACAATGAAAGGCTTTTAAGCAAGCAGGACAGATATGATATGTCTGATTCGGACAGAGCAGAGTATGAAAGCCTGCTTGATGTATCTGGCACAGGAGTCATGGGCTATGTTGAGATTCCGTCTATCAATGTCTCATTGCCGATTTATCACGGCACAGACAATACAATACTTCAGATAGGTGTTGGCCATATTGAGGGCACATCGCTTCCGGTTGGCGGAGCAAGCACACATTGTGCTGTTTCAGGACACAGGGGACTTACGTCATCTAAGCTGTTTACGGATATTGACCAGATGGCGGAGGGTGACACATTTAAGCTGTATGTGCTTGGCGAGACACTGACCTACGAGGTTGATCAGATAAGGATAGTTTTGCCTGATGAGCTTAATGACTTAAAGATTGAGGAAGGGCAGGATTACTGTACACTTATCACGTGTACACCGTATGGTGTGAATTCACACAGGCTTCTTATCAGGGGTCACAGGATTGCAAATGATGCACAGGGACTTATTGTCGAGGATGTAAAGCAGGTACAGCCGTTACATGAAGCCATAGTGCTTGGCATTCTGTTTCTGGTTTTGTATATTATAATTTGTAAGATACTTAGTAAAACGATATTGTATAGATTCAGATAGAATCAGGAAGGAGGAAAAATGCACAATAGTTTAAAAAGAGCTGTCAGTATAGCTATAGCTGCGATAGCCTTGTTTTCTCTGCCATGTGGAAGCATTTTTGCAAGGACGCATATTGATATTGATAAGAAATGCTCTATAACAGTTGATATCCCCGATACATGGGAGGATTTGTATACTGTGGATTTTCCCGTAGAGCTTTACAGAGTGGCAGATGTAGATGAGAACGATGTATACACTGCAACGAAGCAGTTTGATGAGCTGGCTAAATCTATATCAGATATCAGCAGTAAAACTACCGCAGATGACTGGGAAAAGATGGCAAAGACAGCTGCGGACATTGCAGACAAAGGTTCTTTGACAGCAGATGAGGTAATAGATGTTTCAAACGGAAGGGGAAACGTCACAGGCGTTAAGACGGGACTGTATCTGGTGTATGCAAAGCCGGCTAATTCGGCAAGATTTGGATACACATTTGTGCCGTATCTGATTTCGGCTCCTAATAATGAGTTTGCTATGACAGGAAGCGGCTCAGATTCATGGATATATGATGATATCGATATCGAGCTGAAGCCTGAACAGACCGGGCTTATGGGAAGCTTACAGATTAACAAGACATTAAAGACATACAATACAGCACTCGGTGAGCCGGTGTTTGCATTTGATGTTGAGGCCTACGACAGGGATGGTAATGTGGTGTTTTCAGATATTGCATCAATCAGATTTGACAGTACAGGGGCTAAGAGCGTAGTTATTGACAATATTCCGGCAGGGTCAAGGGTGATAGTAAAGGAGGTATATGCCGCTGGCAGTTATCAGGTGACCTCCTCAGACAGCATAGAGACACAGATAGTAGCCGGTGAGACCGCAGATGTTGATTTCACAAACGATTACAACGACAAATTGATTTATAGTACCGGTGTCGTAAACCATTTTGAGTATGACGGAACCGGATGGGAATGGGTGCAGAATTAATGAAAAAATTATCAGAGTCTTGTAAAAAACTTAATAGAAATCACCGTATTCTTGTATGTGCAGCCTTTGCTGCAACACTCATTGTCTGTGGTGTTTCAGTTAAACCGACACTGGCATATTTTACAACCTATGCTACGGCAAAGGGCGGTATCTCAGTAGATATCGGTCCTACAACTGATGTCAAGGAGAAGTTTAAGGACTGGAAGAAAACTATTGAGATTGAGAATACAGGAAAAGCAGACTGTTTTGTCAGGGTAAAGGTAATTGCAGCAAGCCAGTTTGATATACAGGCATCAGGCTCAAACTGGAGTCTTTCAGATGATGGCTACTGGTATTACAGTCAGGTAGTGCCGGTTGGTGGTAAAACCGAGCCGATTGTTGCAGCTATCACAGTTAGTGAAAAGGTAAAGACCAGCTTCAATGTAGTTGTGGTTCAGGAGTGTGCTCCTGTCACATATGATGAGAATGGCAATCCGTGTGTCGCACCTGATGCAAAATGGGATGCGACAGCACAATATGATAAAGAGGAGGGCGAAGAGTAATGAAGAGAAAACTTCCAATTATACTTGTAGCATCCTCTGCGATAATGCTTGCAGCATCGACGATTGGATCTACAAAAGCGACTCTTACATATATGAGTGATAATTATCTGGCTCAGATTGACATCAAATCCATCGGTGTTACTTTGACTGAGAATGGCAATGATGTGAGCTGGCGTGATTATAAGCATAAGGATGATGACTGGAGCGAGGCAACAGGAGTGCTGCTTGGAGATATGCTAAAGAATGCCGGAGATGAAAAACTGATTCTCGACAAAAAGTACGATGAGAAGCTTGCTGTCAAAAACAGCGGCTCGATAGATGAGTATGTGAGAGTGACTGTGCAGCATTACTGGGCAGACAAGGAGACAGGTGATAAGCTTTCAAAACTTGATCCATCAAAGATACAGATTGACTTTACAAACGATGGTTGGACAGAGGATAAGAGTGCTGAGACTACAGAGCGAAATGTATTTTACTACAATTCTATTTTAAAAAAAGGTCAGACATCCACTGATTTTACAGACAAAATCAGTATATCCGGCGATATTGCAGCCATTGTGGGTCAGACATCACAGACTGATGATAACGGACTTACAACCATCACTACCACCTATGAATATGATGGTGCGCAATTTGTGCTGGAGGCAACTGTTGATGCAGTACAGACACACAATGCAAAGGACGCAATTAAGAGTGCGTGGGGTGTTGATGTAAATATATCAGATGACGGGGCACTTAGCTTAGAGTAAAGGAGGACAATATGAAAAAATTTATCGCATTATTATCATGCATGTTGTTTATCCTTGGTTCGATAGGCACTGTATTTGCGGATGAGAATACTACTACAGCCGGCTCATGTGAGTTTACCGGCAAGGAGATGGTCAGTTCGTTCGATTCAAATAAAATAGCAGCCTCTGTCTCACAGATGGAGCCGGGAGATTCTGTCACATTTTCCGTTGATATAAAGAATAACAGCAGTATTTCAACGAAATGGTATATGTCCAATGATGTATTAAAGAGTCTTGAGGATACACAGGCTGTTGCTGAAAATGGTGGATACTCATATATTCTTACTTTCGTAGGACCGGATGGAAAAGAGGACACTATATACAGCAGCACCAGCGTAGGTGGTGAGAAGGAGACAACAGCCGGAAAAGGACTCAATGAGGCTACAAACTCTCTGGATAAGTTCTTTTATTTAAAGACATTAGAGCCCGGAGAGGGAGGCAGCGTAAAGCTTTTAGTAGGGCTTGACGGAGAGAGTCAGGGTAATATATATCAGGATACACTCGCAAAGCTTATGATGAACTTTGCGGTAGAGGATAATTCAGATCCAACTTTATCAAATCCACCAACATTTATAACTACAACAAGCAAAGTAAAGACCGGAGATATCTGGTCAATAGCGTCAGCTGTAGTGTTTGTGATTGGTATTATTTTGATGATACTGGCTTTCGTAAGTGACAGAAAGGGGGCTAAGCAAAATGAAAAGATTGCTTAAATATTTTCTTGCAGCTCTTGTTGTCATAACCGGTGTTTTCTCACAGACAGCAGATGCAAAGGCATTTTCATATACATACACTGTTTCCTTCTCAGCCGGAGGTCAGGGAAGCATAAACGGTGGTGTGCAGGTGCGCAAGGCATCAGGCAATGAGGCTTCGGTTTCTGTTTCTGCTAAAGGAGACAAAATAATTGTCACAGGTCTTGAATATGGAGATGTCATCAGCTGTGATGCACAGGGCAGTGTGGCACTTAATGAAAACAGCAAGTACTACGTAAAGGGAATCAGATTAAGCGGCCGTGACAATAATACAGTTGCACAGTCGGCTTTTCTCGTATCGGGAGATCAGGACTATGTTGTTGCATACGGCATACCGGGCGAGCTTGCTGAGTATACAGTCAACTATGTGGATACAGATGGCAATAAGCTTGCTGAAAGCCGTACCTATTATGGTAATGTGGGCGATGAGCCGGTTATAGCATATCTGTATATAGATGGATATATTCCGGACAGCTATAATCAGACAGGAAAGCTGTCGTCAAATGCATCAGAAAACGTGTTCAACTTTGTATATTCAAGGGCTGCATCAAGCATGGCTGCTGCCGGAAATGGAGCAAATGACAATACTGCGGCAGGCGGCAATCAGGCAGCCGCAGGAGCTGCAAATACAGCCGGGGCAGCCAATGCAGCGGGCAATGCAGCAGGAGCGGCAAATAACGGAGCTGCAGATGGAGCAAATGCCGCAAACACAATAGTGCCTGACGGACAAAATGATCCGCAGGATGGAATCCAGGCACCGCAGGCACAGCCAAATACTGATATAGCAGATGAGCAGGTACCGCAGGCGGCAAACGACAATAAGCATGATATAGCAGATGAGCAGGTACCGCTTGCCACCATGATCAGTGAGAGTGGAATGGCCGTTCCGCTGGCTATTGGTGCGCTTGGGATAGTTGCAATTCTTGCAATTATGATATTTGTCATAGTAAAGAATGTTAAGTCTGTCCGTGTTCAAAAAAATAGTATGAAACATAAGGGAAAAGATAATAAAAATTAGTTGATATTTGCTGAAATTATGGTATTATTAATGTGTGCGCTTGTATGAGTGCACACATTAATAAAGTATATGGATGGTTTTTTTTACCATACCAGAAATAAAATTTAGGAGGAATTGCAAAATGGCAAACAAGTGGGTATATACCTTCAAAGAGGGTAACATGACCATGCGTAATCTTCTCGGTGGTAAGGGTGCTAACCTCGCTGAGATGACAGAGATTGGACTTCCTGTACCACAGGGTTTCACAATCACTACAGAGGC
>OGXY01001769.1_pt1 | contig 14333 bp, 10 predicted proteins | sample 1576411 | NCBI WGS metagenome assembly OGXY01 (sample SAMEA3541498, study PRJEB24748) | human gut metagenome | biome: human gut; feature: human-associated habitat; material: faeces | place: China | collected 2012 | reverse complement strand
CTATATGATAAAGGAGAAGCTCAACGAGACGAAGCGCTCTCGAGATGCATATATACTAGGATCCTTTAAACCAACACGGCCTCGTCTGACTGCCTTTGCGACAGCAGAAACAGCCTCCTCCTGTCCTATTACACGCTTGTGAAGTATCTGTTCAAGCTTTGCAAGTCGTCCTGCCTCTGACTCTGTAAGCTTATTTACAGGTATTTTGGTCCATCCCGATACTACATCCGCTATCTCATTTTCGCCGACTACAGGCTGATTTTTGGCTCCTGTGCGACGGTTCTTTCTGATAAGCTTCTGCTGTTTATTTTCAAGCACTTCCTTTTCTGACATAAGCGCGCCGGCAGCTGCGAGATCTCCTTTCGACAAAGCATTTTCCACCCGGTTCTGCATATCTGTTATCTCTTTTTTCAGAGCAAGCAACTCGTCAGATGATGTCAGATTCTTAAGCCTTATCCTGGCTGCCGCTTCATCCATCAGGTCTATCGCCTTATCAGGTAAAAATCTGTCATTTATATATCGTGCAGAAAGGTTTACTGCTGCTTTCACACCCTCATCTGTTATGATGACACCATGATGCTTTTCATAGATTCCCTTTAATCCTGTGAGTATCTCTATTGTCTCATCCACACCAGGCTCTTCAACCATCACCGGCTGGAAACGGCGCTCAAGCGCAGCATCCTTTTCCACGTATTTGCGGTACTCTTCTATGGTAGTGGCGCCGATTACCTGTACCTCGCCTCTGGCAAGTGCCGGCTTTAATATGTTAGATGCATCTAACGAGCCTTCTGCTCCTCCTGCACCTATTATAGTGTGAAGCTCATCAATGAAAAGCAGTACATTTTTGGCATTTGAAACCTCGCTTATCACCTTCTTGATACGCTCCTCAAACTCACCACGATACTTTGATTTGGCTACAAGCCCGGACATATCAAGGGAAACCAGTCTCTTTCCCAAAAGAATATCCGGAACATTGCCACTGACTATATCCTGTGCAAGTCCTTCTACTATAGCGGTCTTGCCCACTCCCGGCTCTCCAATCAGACATGGATTGTTTTTGCCACGGCGGCAAAGTATCTGGATAACGCGCTCCATCTCCTTTTTTCTGCCTATAACAGGGTCAAGAAGCCCTGCCTCTGCCATATCTGTCAAATCTCTGGAATACTGATCTAATACAGGAGTCGCAGAATTGTATGATGTACTGTAGCTTTTCATCAGATCCCTGTATGCAGACGGATCCTCACCCATCGCACCAAGAATATCTATAAACATCTTCTGACTGTTAACACCCATGGTGTTTAAAAGTCTTGCAGCTGCACAGTCTCCCTGCAGTACTATAGCCATTAGCAAGTGTTCTGTCCCTATCTCATTGCACTCAAATCTATCGGCTTCCTCCGATGCACGCTCCAATACTCTCTGTGTCCTTGGTGAATAGCCATCCCTGTCCATCACTTCGATGTTATCCCCCGGTGAAATCAGGTCTTCAATCATCGAAATAAGCTTATCATATTCCACATTGCAGGCTGCTAGAACCTCAGCTGCCACACCGGTGCCCTCTTTTATAAGGCCAGCCAGTATATGCTCTGTTCCAACATAGCTGTAATTCATTTTCTTTGATATACGTGCAGCCAAATCTATTGCTTTTTTAGCCTTACTTGTATATGGTTTCAAGTCATATCCTCCAGTCATATTCACTAATTTAAGTCGATGAACTGCAAATCATCATCCTCGCTGTCATCCTCATTGTCATCCTTTGCACTGCTGTCTATAGTCTCAGACGGCTTATTTCCCTCATTGACAAATCCATCAAGTGCCCTTTGAAGCTGATTCTTTAAAGCATCCTCATCAGCATCGTTTTCTGTGTCAGAAACGTTTTCCTGCCTTGAATCGTCTTTTAAATCAAACTCAGAGTTTTCATTCTCAACAGCTTTCTTAGAATCAGGTGTAATTTCTACGGTTCTTCCGACATAGGATGCATTTGATATATTTTCATCCGTAGCCATCTTTTGCTCATCTGCAGCACCTTCCGCTGTTTCTTCTGCGACTTCATCTGCCGGCTCTTCTACAGCTTCATCTGCTGTTTCTTCTGCAGCTTCATCCACCGACTCTTCTGCAGCTTCTTCTTCCACTTCATCTAACGACTCTTCTGTAACCTCTTCTTCCGGCTCATCTGCTATCTCGTCCGCAGTTTCATCAGTTGTTTCTTCCAAAGCTTCATTTGATACATCTTCTGCTGCATCATCTACATCATCATCGTCATCATGATAGTCCATTGCCTTATATTTTCTGTTTTTCACAGCTGATACAATAAGCAACAGTAACAGAATAATGATAATAAGAACCAGTATTGCAGCTAAAACAAGATATTTATTGGCAATTCCCGGAACAAGCTCACTCTTTACCGCATCGTTTTCCTCCTGTGCCACTGTAGGTGTGCTGAGCTCGGTCCTCATATATGTGCCATCTACGCTATCATATGTGTACCAGCCACTCTCACCATTGTCATTCATGGCATATACGAGGTAAAAATCCTTTGTCTGATCATCGGTTTTTTCGACTTTGGTCTGGTAGGCTGTTGCCACACCCTTGCCCTCTATGGAGAGCGATATCTCATTATATCCCTCAGGTACATCATCCACCTTAGGCAGTAAAACCACTATAAAATGCGACTCTGAATTGATACGGACAAACTCATATGCTGCATTCTGTGCTGCATCATATACAAAAAGTCCATTGCCGCTTTCCGACTGTAAATACACAAGCGTGATATCACCAAAGGTGCCATGAAGGGTATTGTATTCAAGTCCGTCAATCACTGTCTTTGAGTGCTCAAAGCCTTCAGGAACAACATCCTCCGGAATGTCATTTACCATAGTCCACTCTGTGCCATTTATATCAAACTTCTTCCAGTTATCCTGCTTATCTGCATTCTCCGGATCATCCTCGGCTCTTCTGGTAACAACTATATTGTATGTGCTTGTGCTGCCGTCCTCTGCTGTCACAACAACGCTGACCGTATTCTCTCCAACCTCAAGTGAATCATTGCCTGTGACGGATGTCACACTCGCCTTGGAATCAGCCGGATTTGCTGTAACCGCAAGGCTTGAACAGTTGTAATCTACTGTAGCTGTGTAATCCTTTGTCGCAGCAGAAAACTCAGGGGAAAGCGTACCTGCTGAGATAACAAGCGAACCAAGAGATGCGTTTGAGGATTTCTTTTCTTCTTTGTTTTCATTATCTTTATTTGCATTGCTGTCATTGCTGGTATTGCTGCCGGAATTGTCCTTGTTATCCTTGTTGCTGTTTGAATCATTGTTTGATGAAGCACTTGTTACCGTCACCTTCGTGCTGGCACCGGTAATTGTACCTCCGGCATCGTTGCCCTCTGCATCTCCTACAACTGTACAATATGCCTTTATAGTGCAGCTTCCTGCAGCCTTCGCCGTAAATGAAAATGACTGCGATGTGGGATATCCTGCGGCGTCACCAATATTGGCCACACCATCTCCTCCGTTACTCAGTACTCCCTCGTCAGAGCTTGAGATAACTACAGTACCAAAATATCCGGACGGCATGGAAACAGTCACCTTAACTGTTTTTCCAACAGCTACAGAGCTTGAGCTGACACTAAGACCAAGTCCCTGCGCATATACATGCTCGGCAGGTGTGAAAACAAGCATCACTGCCACAACAAGTGATAATATACATCCAAATAATTTCTTCATATCTTTCCTCACATTTCTAATTCTGCGATATCTTTGATTTGCCCAGTATGTGTCTGTTCATGATTATCATATCAAGGGCATTTCCACCATCACCCTTTCTGTTAGCATCAGCTGCCTCCAGATAAGCACCTGTGAGTGTTCCCTTTCCTAAAATATGTCTGTTGAGCTTAATCATATCAAGAGCATTTACAGCACCATCACCATTGATATCTCCATATATAACAATATCGTATGTCTTTTTCAGATTACCTGAAGCATCATAAACAGCCACTTTATTGCCTGTTGCAATCTTTCCGCTGTTTTCTGAGCCTGAGCTTGTCAGAAGCTTTACAGTACCTGATGCTGATACTGCTATATTCTTCACAAAATCAGCTGCACCGGTTCCAGGCTCAATGCCTGTAATATAAGTACCTATACTGTATTTACCTGATGTTATGTTTACATCTGTATTATTTTGGTTATTATTGTTCTGATTATTATTACCACCTGCATTATTTGCAGATGCCGCCTGCCTGTTTATATTGATAGTGTATGTTCTTGTATCACCGCTTTGCGACTTGCATTTTACCTTAATTGTATTATTTCCGACAGCAAGCGAATAGCTTCCTGTGCCTGAAACACCACTGTTTCCTGAAACAGCATCTGCCGAAACAGTCACTGAGCTTATAGCATTTGAAACAACTGCTGAATAGCTTGTTGTCGCTCCATTAAAGGCCGGTGTGAGTGTTACACCACTTATCGCAAGCGACTGCAGATAGTTATTGGTATCACCAGCTTTATCGAAGCCCACTGCTGACGATGGCATATTGTTGTATACAGGTATTTTAAATACAAAAGCCTGATTCTTGTCTGAATATCCTTTAGCCAGACTCTGTCCCTCAGTAAGAGCCGCTGTGGCATTGCCCATGTACTGATGGAAATACAGCGAGCTTGTATTTACTACATTAAACTTCTCAAAATACAGTGTATTTTGACCCTTATTTATATAATTGCTGCCCACCTTTACAGCTCCGCCGCTTATGGACTTTACTCTTGTATTCCAGCCCTGCTTCTTGGCAAAAGACAGACCATTTTTATAAATCTTATCCTTCGTGTTTCCGGTTGCACTAAAATTAAAATAATTATAATATCCTTCGTATCCGGAATATGTACCCGAAATAAGAGGGCTCGTTCCCTTTTGTCCCTGCTCCTGCTTTATACGCGATGCTATATGGTATGCACTTACTCCACTGCTCTTTGCCACATCCATGAATGTGCTAGCATAATTGATTTTCTCACCATTGTTGGAATAGGTCTTTGTTCCCTCCATAAATGTACCTTTTACTATGGACTTGACACCTTCAAGTGCCTCATTCGGACTGTATGCCAGACTCTGAAACTGAAAAATATTGGTCTCATCAAGAAAATTCCTTGGATCCATGAGATAAGCAATATAGGCACTGCTTGCTGACACCCATCCCGGTTCGTACTCAACCCACGTATTTGTTGACCAGTTATATGCTCCGGCAGCTGTGGATTTCTTGGCATTGTCTGCTGATTTGGATACCAGATTAAGTCCGTTTACACTTTCATTTTCAATCACCGTATCCCAATTCAAACCTGTATTTACAGCCTCAAATGTCCAGCTTGGATACTTATTGTGAAGGGCTGTAAGGTTTGGAATATAGCTGTCAGGAAAGCCTGCATTCTTCATAGCCGTGACAAAATCAGTATTGTCTCCGCTATTATTGTATGTCACCTTTATGTATGTACTGATAGTCCAGCCCGTAAATGCCTTGCCGTTTAAAGTACCCTTGACATTATACCAGACCACACCGTTTACCCTGGTCTCTCCAATTATGTCAACCTGATGGTTCCAGTTGAGTGAGACAACCTTGGTAGTGCCGGATGTGCCTGCTGCATTGCGGACATACACATTGCCACCTGTAATCGTACCTGTAGCATATGCTCCCGATGCGGTTGCAAGGGCAAGCTGTTCCTCATTATTCTGCTGTATGGCATCCGCATTGCCGGTGTCTGCTGAAGCATCCCCTGTCTGCGCATTGTCTGATGCAGCTGTGCCGGTACCTGCTGATACAAAATCAGACCTGATATAGCTGACACACTCCTCGTTATTTGCTGCCAGATTGTACTTTGCCTTGTACCACACCTTGCCGTCTGCACCTGTGGTCTGCTCAAGAATAATAATATCCTTACCGTTTGAAAGCTTGTGCTCCAGCTCATACTCTGTGCCCGGTCCGCTTCTCGCCGCTACCCAGTATCTCTCATCACACACAACCTTAGCCGCCTGATCCGCATAAACTGCTATGCTGCTGTATGGTGCCAGGTCACATGCGGCTAATGACAATGTTACGACAGAGGCTGCCAGAAATTTATTTATCTTTATCATCAAATCCCATCTTTCTTATGTGCATTGTTTACATTAATCCATTATCCATTTAATTATAATAGAATATGACCTTTGTATCAATGTATTCGGCAGAAATTTATTATTTTTTTATTAATTAAAAAAACTCCCTTCAACGTGCAGCTCATGCTTACGTTTCAGGGAGTTGCCTGATTCATATTCTGCTTATTCTTACTGTCTCCTGTAGCTTTTCTAGCTGAACAGGGATTTTATCTTATCCCATAAATCCATGAAAAAGTTACCAATCTTTTCCCAGAAGCCCGGGTCATTTATCTTATCGCCAAGCTTTGATGCCCAGTCCTGTGCCTGGTTGATGACTGAATCCCAGTCGATATTGGCATCCTTTAGCTTCATTAAAAGAGATGTAAGCTTTGCAATATCATCATCAGAAAGCTTCAGGTCGTAATCCTTTGCAGCCTCCTTTATCGCATCCTTTATCTGGCTCTCATCCTTGAGCTTTCCATCGGCAAGCTGCTTCTTTAGGTCAGCAATCATTGCCTCGATATCCTGCGAATCGCCGTCAATGCTCTTGTTGAGCTCTCCTGTTGTGACAAGCTCATCCATCGCTGCGTCTGTCACCTTGTCGTCAAGCTTCTTGCCTGTCATCTCCTCGTATGCCTTTAGTGTGCCTACAAGTGCTGCCGTTCCGGAAATAGGGAAAGGGCCTGCGACTATGATTTTAGCATCAGCTATGCCTGCTGTGGCAAGCGCATTCTTGTACATTCCTACCGTACAGTAATTGATATTGTGCGTGGAAACACTAAGACCCGCACCCTTTTTATCCTCTGTAATGAGTACTGATGAAAGTGACCTTGTGCCAATCTCGCTCTTGCTGATGTATGAATCGAGGTACTTGTGCTCCTCATCATTATTTACATAGACCACATCGTATTTGTCCAGATCAGTGAGCTCGATTCCCATAAATCCAAGCACTGTCGCTCTCTGATCCGGTGTGAGGTCTGCTCCAAGACTTAAGTATGGCTTATCATTATTGCTGATGGTCACCTTGTCGTTTGCCTCACTGCCGGCTGTCGTTGTGCTGTCTGCAGTACTGTCTGTGTTACTCTTATCAGCTGCGTCACTGCTGTCACTACCTGATACATCAACGCTTGAAACTGTATCAGTCTGCGTAGCTGTCTCTGTTGCAAATACAGCCGGATTCATTGTAAACAATGTCACCGCAGCAAGCACGCTACATACAATACTCTTTGCTTTTTTCTTTATTAATCTAATCATTTTTCCTCCAATCTACTGCTCTATATCATACGAAATTGCAAAGTTGCTTCCGTCGAAGCTGACATCTGCCATGCTTCCGCATACCACAGGCATCATCGGTGACATATGACCTATATCCAGATCCATGATGATTGGCACATTAAACTCTCTAAGCAGTGATGAAAGCGCCTGTCTGTGGTCTATGCCAAACATTTCCTCTCCGAAGTGCGCCGGACGTCCGATAAGAAAGCCCTTTACATTTGAAAACCATCCTGCATTTTTCATCTGCCACATAGCCCTTCTCATGCCCATCACATTAAGGTCACAGGTCTCAAGGAACCATATGATACCATCATTACTGTAGCGCTCATTAAATTCCCTTACATGGTCAAACGATGTGCCAAGCAGATTGATAAGACAATCCATGCAGCCACCAAGCAGCCTGCCTCTCATGGTAAGCCTGCTTTCCTTTGCCACCGCAGGAATAGAGCTGATGCACGACTTTTCAGTCAGGTTGTAGCCCACAAACGGAGCATTCTCATCCTTTATCGATTCCTTCTCCCACATAGGGTAATTGGTAAATGAAAGCTTCCTGCCACAAAGCAGATTAAATGCATCGGTAAGTGACTCATGCCACACCTCCATGCCAAAGCTGCCCGCACACGGCCCGTAAATACCTGCTGTATCTGCAATAGTAGCCTCCAAAAATGTGAAATTCGTGTTGTCGGAATAGCCCATGTACCATTTCGGCTTTGACTGCTTCACGCGCTCAAAATCAATATAAGGCACTACCTCGCACATCAGCTCGCCACCACCACAGGATATAAGCACATCACTGTCAGCAGAAACATAGCTCTCGTTCAGCTCTTCTGCGCACTTCTTAGGTGTATTGCTGATACCTATGCCACTGTCGCACCTGCAGTTAGGTCCCTCTATCGTCTTATAACCCATGCTGTGAAACCTTTTAATGGCATTGTCAAAGGCACTCCTGTACGGCTCTGTTGTACAGCCCATCGAAGGCGCCACAAAGCCTATTGTTCCTCTATCCTTTAGAAATTCAGGGTATCTCATGTTTCTATCATCCTATCACTATTATTTACATATCTAAGCTTCTGTCTGGAGTAAAATATGTAGGATTTTATCATTTCTGTCAAGGTCATTTTACTGTCATAATTAAATGTCGTCGTGTACTGCACATGCTGTCTGTTGCACCAGTTGTATATATCATGCAGACTTATCGAATCAACATTCTTCATATTGTTCATAAACACCTTAACCTTTGAAAGCTCATCCTCACTGTCAATGTATAGATGAAAGATAGTATTCGGACATTCAATTATTATCTGCTGTTCTTCTATATTTTTCATCACTGTATCCTCTATTGAATGATGTATCCTGTGTGATTAAAAACATTATCGTCTGTCACACCGGGATGTGAGTAATAACAAAATATCGTAACTGTTCAGTACCTTCACAGCTAAAAAATATCACATAACCATAGTACTACACCGGCGTCACAAAATCCAGTCATTTTTGCCTGCCAATTCTTACTATTTTATTAAGAAAAACGGTAAATATTATACTCCCTCACAGTCAAATGCCGGAATGAAGCTGTCCTTTGCCACGTCACCCTCCTGTATAAATGCATTTGTGATTCCTATTTCGAGGGCATAGTCAACAAGCCTTTCATACTCTCTCCTTGTCACTGTGCGGTTTATCTCAGGATAATCCTTTAGTGCAATCGGCGTAAACTGGCTCATCATGCTTATATATACGTGATCATGATATGTATCATACAGGTACTTAAGTACAGCCTTTGCATCATTCACATGTCCCGGCAGTAGAAGCTGTCGCACAATAACTCCCTTTTGTATTAGTCCTGTCGCATCGTCAATCACGACATCCGGCTGCTGCCTGACCATCTCTGAAAGCGCCTGCTTTGCGACAGACGGATAATCTTTTGCCCTTGAATACCTTGCCGAAAGCGTACTGTCCATATATTTAAAATCCGGAAGATACACATCCACTATGCCCTCAAGCAGCTTTAACTCTGTCACATTTTCATATCCGCTCGTATTGTATATAATAGGAAGCTTCATGCCGCGGCTTTTTGCATCGTTTACCGCCCACACTATATCAGGGATATACTGCCCCGGTGTGACCAGATTGATATTATTTGCGCCTTTGTCAGCAAGTTCCATAAAGATATCACTCAGCCTCTCTTTACTGATTAGCTTTCCCGCTTTTCCGTCAGAGATCTCCCTGTTCTGGCAGAACACGCAGTGCAGGCTGCAGCCTGAGAAAAAAACTGCCCCGCTTCCTCTTTTTCCTGATATGCACGGCTCCTCCCAGTAATGAAGCGCTGCTCGCGCCACCTTTATTTCAGATGAAACGCCACATACACCTGTTTGTCCGGTGCTTCTGTTTATGCCACATTTTCTGGGACACAATAAGCAATTCTCGTATTTATTCATATTTTTCATTTTAACCCTTGCTAAAAATAATGTTTGATACTACAATCTATATGATTATGCGGTGCATATGCCATGCGCCTTCATTAGTCATTTTAAAGTTATACCATAACTATTCTTACAGAAGAGAATAGTTAAAATACACAATAAGGAGATTACAATGAATCAGTCAAACTGTATCGTCGCCCAGTCAGGCGGCCCAACTGTTGCAATCAACGCAAGCCTTGCAGGAGTCATCGCAGGAGTAAAAAGCTCTGAGAAATACGATATCTGCTATGGCGCCGTAAACGGAATACTCGGCATATTAAATGAGAATTATCTCAATCTGTCAGATATTTTTGCAGATGATGCTAATCTTGAAAAGCTTAAGACCACACCTGCCATGTATCTTGGCTCATGCCGCCACAAACTCCCTGATTACAAGGATGATGATTCACCATATGTATACATCTTCCACCAGTTCGATAAGCTTTCCATAAAAGCTTTCTTTTACATCGGTGGAAATGATTCGATGGATACCGTATTAAAGTTATCCGATTATGCAAAAAAAATCAACAGTGATGTGAAAATTATAGGGATTCCAAAAACCATCGACAATGATCTGTGCATGACAGACCACACTCCTGGCTTTGGCTCTGCCGCCAAATATATCGCATCAAGCATGCTTGAGATAGCCCATGATACCTTTATCTATGCTGTTAAGAGTGTGACAATCGTTGAAATCATGGGACGTGACGCAGGATGGCTGACCGCTGCCGCTGCTCTTGCAAGAAACGGATATAATTCCGCTCCACATTTGATTTATCTTCCGGAAGTTCCGTTTGATACGGACGACTTCCTGTTAGATGTAAAACGTATGCTGTTTGAACGCAATAACGTTATCATTGCCGTATCAGAGGGTATCCGGGATGCATCCGGCAATTACATCAGCGCTTCTGAGAAGTCAGTCGATACATTTGGCCACAGCCAGCTGAGCGGCGCCGGAAAAACATTGGAATTCCTTGTGAAAGAAAAATTAGGCGTAAAAGTCCGCTCCATCGAAGTGAATGTATTACAGCGGTGTGCAGCCCATTTAGCATCCAAGACAGACCTTATGGAATCTGTCGAATTAGGAAAAAAAGCCGTTGCGCTCTCCGAGGAAGGCGTAACAGCTTCTATGGTCATCATGAACCGTGTATCTGACGATCCATATACGATTGAATATGGATATGCCGAGATAAAAAATATTGCCAACGAAGCCAGATCCGTTCCTGCTGAATGGATCAACGCCGCCGGCAATGATGTTACACAGGAATTAATTGATTACCTCACTCCATTGATTCAGGGGGAATCCAATGTCACCTATGAAAATGGTCTTCCTGTTTATATGGATGTCAGTCATCTGACAAAACATCAATAAATTTTCCAATCTCAGCCCACGCTTTTCTGGATTCTGGCAGCATTTTTGCTGCCATCTGGAAAATGTGGAACATTCCATCATAAATACTGAGTCTTACTTTCACACCCTGATGTCTCGCTTTCGAGGCAACGCTCACCGAATCACTTAACAGCATCTCATAAGAACCTACCTGAATGAGCATTGGCGGAAATCCTCTGAAATCCCCATACAGAGGTGAAATATAAGCATCCATCGGATCATGGTCACCCACATAGTCTTTGTTATAGATCAGGCTGTCCCTCGTATTTCCGAACAACGGATCCCTCTCATAATTGGTATCATATGATTCACCGCTTGCCATAAGATCCGTCCACGGAGACATTGCAACGATCCCACATGGAAGCTGCATTCCATGATCTTTCAGATAATGGCACAGTGCCATTGCAAGCCCTCCTCCTGCGGAATCTCCTGCCACAATGATATCCTCTGCAAACCAGCCCTGACCAAGCAGCCACTGATATGCGCTCACTGCATCTTCCAATGCCGCCGGATATGGATTTTCAGGTGCCACACGGTAATCAATGGTGAGTACACTCATCCCTTTGCTGACTTCATTGTAAAGTCCCGCAAACATTCGGTATGCGTTCCGCATCGCTCCGATATACCCACCGCCATGAAGCTGTAAGATCACCTTCTGCTCATTCGGATTTTCCTTTAATTCAAGCCACTCCATTGTGAAATGTTCCATACTGATAGTCGTCATGGTAAACATTTCCGGACATTTCCATGGTGGCTCAACCATCTTTTTACGCAGCTCACCGCTTTTGATCTTCCTGCCGATCAGGTTATCGTTTGTCACATGCGCGATCAGGTCACGCATGACATTTCCTGCGATGCTCGCTTCGTTTGTCTCATGTTCTCTTTCTTTTTTCAAAGTCAATTTTCTGATCATAAACCCTCTTATTCAAACTTCTGTCGTTTCCTTATCTGATATGGAATCTTCTCTTCAGTTCCACCCTGGCTCTTCTGTCACCGATGATCAGCGTTCCAAGGAACAAAAATACAGACGTTCCGAGTGCCGCGAGCGCCAGATACGGCACATAAATGATTCCGGTCAAATACAGAATGATCGGAACAAAACTACAGAGAATCATAAAAATCTGCCACATCATATAGCTCTGCCAGTTTCTGCGGTTCACACACATCAAGATCAAAATTCCTGCATCGACTAAAATGATTGCCGCCGGGAACACATATCGTACCGACCATCCCCGGTAACCATTCACAAAATCGATTGCTATCAATATCAATATGGCAATTAAAGTCAAAACAATTGTTTTGGCAATATAGCCGGTTTTCCCAAGGATAGCAAACCGGACAACCAGATATCCATAAAAAAAGATCAGACCGGTAACAAGACTCCACGCCGTCTCAAAATCACCGTAATGATTCACTACAACTAAAACCGCCTCTGCCACGATCGCCACGAAAAGATAAATCCGCGACAAAAGCATCATCCGTCTTGTTTTGATCTTGACATCGGGATACATATTTTCCACCTCTATCGTAGGCTCTAATACGGAGTGACAGAGCGGGCAGCGCTCCGTCTCATCCAACACTTCTATATTACATTGTTTACATCTGCTCATCTCACACCATTACTTTCCTGTTTTTTCTATCCTGATCCATTCTTCTTAATCGGCAGTTACACCATTTGTATCTAACTCTACCTCAATTCCGTCTGCTGCGATTTTGCGGAAAAATCCCCGCTGCACGGAAACATCTTTCAGATCAAAGCTGAATGAGAACACCAGCGTACTTCCATAAGAACAGATCGTTCCCTTCAAATGCTGTCCCTTCGACATTGCAAGAAATGCATGGAACATCTCCACATATGGGCGGTATTCCTCATCCACACCGATATTTCCGATATTTGTGATCGTCGTTGTATTGGCAAGTGCAGACTTTGTATACACAAGCTTCATTGCAATATTTTTTAAGAAAAGCGGTACTGCGCGTGCAGCAAGCATTTTCTCATTGGATACATTATAGGAAAACAATTTCTCCAGATGCTCCCTGTTGATCTGGCTTCTCAGATTATCACGCACGATTGCCAGCACTTCCGCAAACGTGTAGACTTCCTTTGTCGGATGAAATTCTGCCGACACCATGACAAAGAAATTCTTTGTTGTGATCGAATTAAAATATGGGCGCAGATTTACCGGAACTGCCACGCGGATTGGACTCGTGGACGGCATTCCCTTCATACACTCCGTATACACACTCCAGATATAAACGGAAACAAGATATTCATTGATACTGCAGCCATATCTGTGACATACCTCTTTCAGCTGCGGAATCTGCATATACCCATGCATAACGCCGAATTCTCCCGGTCCCAGATGCTCTCCCTTTAACAGATATGCCTTTTTTGTCTGATAGCCTTTTGCAGAACTCTTCTTATAATTTTTTAAGAAACTGTCCTCTCTGTTTAAAGATGTACCACTGTTTAAGGAATCCCCCACCTTCTCCTTCAGTTCCGGGTGCGCAAGACGCAGATACTGGTAAGTTAACTCTTTCAAAAAGTTAATGCCGCCCATTCCATCGGTCAGCACGTGGAACACTTCCAGATTAATTCTGTATTTATAATAAGTCACGCGGAACATATAACTGTGGTTTTGATTCTGCTGGATATAGCGGCACGGAAAATTGCTCTCCTCACGTACTTTCGGTGCAGGCTTTCCATTCTCCTCAAAATAATACCAGAATACCCCCATGCGAAGTCTTAAATTAAATCCATCCATCTTCGGAAGGACAATATTTAACGCCTGCTGTAAAACATCGGGCTGCACCAGCTCCGTCAATGTCACACTGATACGGTAGACATTGCTCATATTCTCGCCTGCGATCACAGGAAAAAGATGTGCCGTGTTATCCAGCCTGTCCCAACGGATCTCCCGGTAGGCTTTCTTTTCCTTCTTTCTTTTCTTTTTTTTATTGTCTATTGTAATTTCTTCTGTCTCAGAAGTCACTGTCTTTTTCTTCATTGATTAACTCCACTCTTTTCATGCTTCCTTTGATTATATCTGAATCTGTCTTAAAATACAAGTTTCCGGTTCTGTCTCTGCCAGATAATG
>OGXY01001765.1_pt1 | contig 14359 bp, 11 predicted proteins | sample 1576411 | NCBI WGS metagenome assembly OGXY01 (sample SAMEA3541498, study PRJEB24748) | human gut metagenome | biome: human gut; feature: human-associated habitat; material: faeces | place: China | collected 2012 | reverse complement strand
AGTCGGTAGAGCAGAGGACTGAAAATCCTCGTGTCACTGGTTCGATTCCGGTTCTAGGCACTTAAAGCTGTTTCGTGATGAAACAGCTTTTTTTGCGTTAAAAACATTTATAAACACACATTTTTAATAAACAAAGGAGGATATTATGTCAAAAGGAAACATTAATTATAAATATTTGAAAAGAAGAAAGTCATGGTTCAGGAGAAATCTGCCACTTGTTATTTTTATTGCTGTTGCTGTGATTGCTATTGCAGGAGCATTAACGGCAGGAATTATGTTGTCTCATTCTAATAAGAAAAAACAGGATGATAATCATGGGAGTAATGATGAACAGACAGTTGTTTCAACAAAAGAGACAACAGCGGCAAGAGAAGTTGTGTGGATTGATAATAAAGAGCCTGAATCAAAAGAACAAGAATACATTGCACCAGAAGGAGTTTATCTTCCATATTTTATTAAAGTAAACAGAGCTGCTAACTGTGCTACAGTGTATGGAATTGATGAGAATGGAGAATACACTATACCAGTCAAAGCATTTGCAACATCATGTGGAAAAGCAGGCGACGAAACTATTGTGGGTGAGAATTATGTAACATCAGATAAGTACGAATGGGGATATATGGTTGATGGTACTTATGGACGTTATGCATTCAGAATAAGTGGAGGTTATCTGTTCCATTCTGTTCCATATTATTCAATGAATAAGGGTGATCTGGAGGATGGACAGTACAATAAGCTTGGTGATTATGCTTCTCTTGGATGCGTTAGAATGTGCGTTAGGGATGTAAAGTGGATATATGATAACTGTCCATCGGGAACAGGTGTAACTATATATGATGATGCAGTTAATCCTGGACCACTTGGTAAGCCGGATTCTATAAAGATTCCAGAGGACAGTGCATATGCCGGCTGGGATCCTACAGATCCTGATGCAAATAATCCATGGAATGCTTATAGTGCTAAGATAGCAGGGGCAAAGGACATTCAGACAAATATTGGTAAGAGTGTAGATGTAATGACCGGGGTTACTGCAACTGATACTTGTGGGAATGATATTACTGCAAAGATTGTGACTGTTGGAAGATATACATTTGACCAGACAGGTACTTATGATATTAAGTATGAAGTTACTGATGCAATTGGAAGCCATGACGAAGTAACAGTAAAGCTTACGGTTACAGAATAAGAGATAATGGAGTTGTATTGATGGGAAATATAGATATTCTGGAAAAACTTGAAGAGTATTCAAAAGCTGGTTATGTGCCGATGCATATGCCAGGAGGAAAGCGCAATACTGAATATGCAAGTACTTCAGAACTTGATATTACCGAGATTGACGGATTTGATAATATGCATAATGCGGATGGTATTATTAAAAATGCGTCTGACAGGGCAGCAAAATTGTATGGAGCAGATAAAACACTGATGCTTGTAAATGGAAGTACAGCAGGAATATTATCAGCTATATGCGGTGCGACGAAAAGAAAAGGAAAGATTATCGTTGCAAGAAACTGTCATGTGTCAGTGTACAATGCATTGATTATGGCACAGTTAGAGCCAGTATATGTTATACCGGAGGTTGATAATGATACAGGAATATACAGAGGACTATCATTAGAACAGATTAGAAAATGTGTTGAAAATAACAGGGATGCACAGGCGGTTATTATAACTTCTCCGACTTATGAAGGTGTTGTGTCAGAGGTAAGGGAGATTGCCAGTTATCTGCATGAAAAAGGAATACCACTTATAGTTGATGAAGCGCATGGGGCACATTTTGAATTCAGTGAGGAATTTCCAGAGTCGGCAGTAAAAGCTGGGGCTGACATTGTAATTAACAGTATTCATAAAACATTACCGGCACTTACACAGACTGCACTTCTACATATTTCTGGAAATTATGTAGATTATGATAAAGTGGAAAGATTTTGGAATATATATCAGACAACCAGCCCCTCATATATTCTTATGGCGAGTATTGACAGGTGTATGGGAATTATTGAAGGGCAGGGAGATTATATTTTTAAGGAATATATAAACAGGCTTAAGAATTTAAGAGAAAATATTGCAAAACTTAATAATATAAGATTGATGGATAGTGATGATATTTCTAAGATTATTCTTATATGTGATGAGGGAAAGTACCTATATGACAGGTTATTGGATGAATATAAGGTGCAGCTGGAGATGGCATCATTTAAATATGTTATTGCAATGACTTCAGTTGCTGATAAACAGGAGTATTATGACAGATTTCTTAGTGCATTGAAGGAGATTGATGAAAGCTGGAAAGTTGAAAGCAAAGACAGTGAAAATGCTGTAGGGGAAAGCTTAGGGTATGCGATTAACAACAAGCCGGAAGTATGTATGTGTCCGTCAGATGCAATTGATTTAATGGATGAAAATGGATATGAAGATTTATCTGTTAATTCACCTGATATATGTGGTAGAATAAGTATGTCATCGGTTCTTATATACCCACCGGGAATGCCTGTTGTTAATGTAGGCGAGCGGATTACCGGTGATGTATGCAGAATTATTAAGAGTGCGATAAATGCCGGGCTGGAAGTACCCGGTCTTAAGGAAGGAAAGATAAGATGCCTGAGATAGCATTTATTATGGGAAAAAGCGCGTCTGGCAAGGATAAGATATATAAAAACCTAATTGAAGATGAAAGTCTGAAGCTTAATACTGTTATATTGTATACAACAAGACCAATGAGAGCCGGGGAGACCGATGGGGTTGAGTATTTTTTTGTAAATGATGAGACAGCTGTTAAGATGCAGGAGAGCGGCAGGATTGTTGAACTGAGAGAATATAATACTGTGTATGGTGTGTGGAAGTATTTTACAGCTGATGACGGACAGATTGACCTTAACAGTGGTAACAGGTATCTGGTTATAGGAACGCTTGAAGCGTATGATAAATTCTGTGAATTCTATGGAAAACAGCATATTATGCCGATATACATTGAAGTAGAAGATGGATTGAGACTCACAAGGGCTATCCACAGAGAACAGAAACAGGATAATCCACACTATGAGGAAATGTGCAGAAGATTTCTTGCAGACAGTGAGGATTTTTCAGAAGAGAATATTGCTAAGGCTGGTATTACAAGAAGGTTTAGCAATAATGGAGAGTTAGAGGATTGCATTAGTGAGGTTAAAAGTGCCATATTAGGAGGTATGTATGGATATTAAGGTTAAAGATATAGCACCGGCTAATCAGACCACTCCGGTTAAAGCACAGGAAAAATCAGATGATAGTTTTAAATTTACACTGATTAGCAATATTGAGGAGAAAGACCTTCAGGAAAAACTGGGAAATATGATGCAGGAAATTACCGAGCAGGGTGAAAAGATTGCAAAGCATATGGATATAAGAGATATGAAGAAGTACAGAGAGCTTGTTAAGGGATTCCTAAATGAAGTTGTAAACCGTTCACACAAGTTTTCAAGAGAGAACTTTCTTGACAGGAGAGGAAGACACAGGGTGTATGGAATTGTTAAGATGGTAGATGAGAATCTTGATAATCTTGCCAGAGAACTGGTAAAAGATGAAAAGGATCATCTTGCAATAGTCGGAGCTATTGATGATATCAGGGGATTGTTATTAGATATTTCAACATAGGAGCAATATGTGTTATAATATTACAGATAAGTAATGAAAAGAGGAATAAGTATGGGTAATTTTTCAGATATATATGGATATGAGACTATTAAAGAACATTTGCAGAGTGCAATATCTATGGGAAAGGTATCTCATGCTTATGTAATCAGCGGAGGACTTGGTTCAGGAAAGAAGCTTATTGCCAGCACATTTGCACAGACACTGCAGTGTGAGGCGGGCGGTGTTGAGCCTTGTGGGGTGTGCCATTCCTGTGTGCAGGCAGCAGGCAGGAATCAGCCGGATATTATCTGGGTTGGACATGAGAAGCCGGGAAGTATTGGTGTTGATGATATAAGAGACCAGCTTGTATCGGATATGCAGATTAAGCCTTACAGCAGTCCTTACAAGATATACATTATTGATGAAGCAGACAAGCTTACTGTTGCAGCACAGAATGCAATGCTTAAGACAATTGAAGAGCCACCGGCTTATGGAATTGTTATTCTTCTTGCTAATAATCCGGATGTTTTCTTACAGACTATTCTGTCAAGATGCGTTGTGCTTGATCTTAAGCCACTTAAGGATGATGTAGTTATTAAATATCTTAAAGACCACTATGATAATATCGGTGATTACGAGTGTAAATTTGCAGCAAGATTTGCAGCCGGACGAATCGGCAGGGCAATGACTATGGTTGAATCTACTGAGTTTGCAGAGTTAAGACGTGATGTAATGGATGTTATTAAGAATGCTAAGGATATGGATTCGGCTGATATTATGACATCGGTGAAAAGAGTTACCAATTATAAGCTGACTATTGATGATTACCTTGACCTTATGCTTATGTGGTACAGGGATGTACTTATGTTTAAGAGTACGAATGATACTAATCTGCTCATATTTAATGACCAGATGACACTGATAAAGAGTCAGGCACAGACTATGTCATATGAAGGTTTACAGGATATTATTAATTCTATTGACAGGGTTAAGGTGAGACTTCAGGCAAATGTTAATTTTGATCTGGTTATTGAATTGCTTATTATGGCGATTAAGGAAAATTCATAGAATGGAGAGTATAGATGACTAAAGTTGTTGGAGTTAGATTCAGACAGGTTGGAAAGATATATTTTTTTGCACCTGGGAAATATTCAGTTGAAACAGGACAGCATGTTATTGTTGAGACTGCCAGAGGAGTTGAATATGGACAGGTTGTTCTAGGTGAAAGAGAAGTAGAAGATACAGCGGTTATCCAGCCTCTAAAGGCAATTATAAGGGTTGCAACACCAGAAGATGATGAAAGAGAATTAAAAAATAGAGAAAAGGAAAAAGAAGCATTTAAGATATGTCTTGAGAAGATTGCAAAGCATAATCTTGACATGAAGCTTATTAAGGCTGAGTATACATTTGACAATAATAAGGTGTTGTTCTATTTTACTGCTGATGGAAGAATTGATTTCAGAGAGCTTGTTAAGGATCTTGCTGCAGTATTTAAGACAAGAATTGAATTAAGACAGATTGGAGTAAGGGATGAGACTAAGATTCTTGGTGGAATTGGTTCCTGCGGAAGACCTTTATGTTGTGCCACATTTTTACCAGAATTCAATCCGGTATCTATTAAGATGGCTAAGGAGCAGAATCTGTCACTTAATCCAACTAAGATTTCAGGTGTGTGTGGAAGACTTATGTGTTGTTTAAAGAATGAGCAGGATACATATGAGGAATTAAATAGTCATCTGCCTAATGTGGGAGATTCTGTTACTACACCAGATAAACTGGTTGGTGAGGTTTCAAGTGTCAATGTTTTAAGGCAGAGAGTTAAGGTATTAATAACTCATGATAATGACGAAAAGGAACTTAAGGAATATCCGGTTGAGGAGCTTCGTTTTAAGAGAAAAAGAAGATTTGATAAGGTCCGCATTGATGATGATAAGGAACTTAAGGCACTTGAGGAATTAGAAAGAAAAGAAGGAAAAGCCCATATTAGTGATGATTAATGAACGAATTGATGATTTGATGAGAGATGGACTAAAGCTTATACAGAATACAGATATTTTTTGTTTTGGAATGGACGCAGTGCTGTTGTCTACTTATGCTAGGGCAGGGAAGAAAGACAGGGTGCTGGATATGGGTACCGGTAATGGTATTATTCCGGTGCTTATGCAGTCTAAGAATCCAGGTAGCACATATAGTGCTCTTGAGATTCAGGAGGGAAGCGCACAGCTTGCCAGAAGAAATGTGGAGCTTAATCATCTTGAGGACAGAATCAGTGTTGTTAAGGGTGATATTAAGGAAGCTTCCACTATATTTGGGGAAGCTTCTTTTAATGTTGTGACGAGCAATCCGCCATATATGAATGAAAATCACGGTATTGTTAATCCGGATAGTGCCAAGGCAATTGCAAGACATGAGCTTCTGTGTAGTCTTGATGATGTTATAAGGGAAGCAAGCTGTTGTCTTAAATCTAAAGGGAAAATGTATATGGTTCACAGACCGAACAGACTTGTTGATATATTTGACACTATGAGAAAGTATCATCTTGAGCCGAAGAGAATGAGGCTGGTGTATCCTTATGTGAATAAGGCTGCCAATATGGTGCTTATAGAAGCGGTTAAGGGAGGTAATTCCCAGCTTATTGTTGAAGAACCGCTTATTGTATACAAGACGGACGGTACTTACACTGATGCGCTTCTAAAAATGTATGAATAGATAGAGGTTTATTATGGATAATGAAAAAAATGTAAAGAAAGACGGACCGGGTATGCTGTATCTGTGTGCAACGCCTATTGGTAATCTTGAGGATATTACTTACAGGGTTTTGCGTGTGCTTTCAGAAGCAGACCTGATTGCAGCAGAGGATACAAGAAACAGTATTAAGCTGCTTAATCATTTTGAAATAAAGACACCTATGACAAGTTATCATGAATTTAATAAGTATGATAAGGCAAAGGTTCTTGTTGATAAAATATTAGGTGGAATGGATGTGGCTGTAATTACCGATGCGGGAACTCCGGGAATATCGGATCCAGGTGAGGAGCTTGTAAAGCAATGCAGGGCAGCAGGCATCAGGGTTACTTCACTTCCGGGACCGGCAGCATGCATAACAGCGCTTACAATGTCAGGACGCGAGACAAGAAGATTTGCATTTGAAGCATTTTTACCAGCGGATAAGAATGAGAGAAAAGAAGTTCTTGCAGAGTTAGCATGTGAAACAAGGACTATGATTATATATGAAGCACCGCACAGACTTACTAAGACACTTGCGGAACTACAAGATACGCTTGGCGGTGACAGACAGATTACTATATGTAAGGAACTTACCAAGAGATATGAGAATTCTATGGAATTCACGCTTGAATCTGCATGTGAATATTATGAAAATAATGAGCCGAGAGGCGAATATGTGCTTGTGATTGCCGGAAAGAGCCGTGAGGAGTTAAAGGCCGAGGCAAGAAAGCAGTGGGAAACCATGAGTGTGGCAGAACATGTGCAGGTGTATATGTCGCAGGGTATGGACAAGAAAGAAGCCATGAAAGCTGCGGCAAAGGACAGGGGTGTGTCAAAAAGGGATATATACCAGGAGCTTGAAGGGAAAGCGTAAGCAGCTACCGGATAGTGTGCTCTCTGATGATTGCACGTACTGTCTTGAAAAGATAAGGCTTGATAGTATCTATGTCAGCAGGTTCTTTATAAAGAATTGCGCTGTAGCAAGTTGAACTTACAAGCTCAACAATAAGAAAGAGCATTATTTCAGGCTCTTCAAGTGAGATATCCTCAGCGTTAATCATTTCATAATATACATCTTTAAAGTTAATATCATCAGATGCAACCTTAGTTGTGAGAGCTTCCTTGAAGATTCCCCAGCTAAGGTTTTTTGATATAAATGTGAGAAGAGTCTGATTAGAATTCAGTTCATCTACAATATGATTAATTATAAATATTATTTTTTCTTCGAAACCTAACGGTTCGTCCTTCTTTATAGAAAATTCTTCTAAATCAGCGACGGCATTCTTAAATAATTTACTTGATTCATGTGATATAAGACGGTTTCTTATATCATACTTATCCTTAAAGTACAGATAAAATGTACCTTTAGCAATTCCAGCTTTCTGCGAAATCTCAGCAATAGAAGTCTTCGCAACCCCCTGTGTAGTAAAGAGATTAAATGCAGTATTCAGCAGAGAAGTAAGTTTCTGTTGTTTGTTAGTTTCAAGCTTTCCCATATCAATCACTCACCTTTATTAGTGTTAATTATTAGTTGGTTATAGTGTGTATTATGAGTTGGTATGGTAATTGATTTCAGGTGCTTTGGAGCCACCGGCACTTAACAAGTTGCAGGAACTGCAACGAGTTTAGTGTCCGATGTGAGCGACAAGCAGCGCAAGCGTGCCTGAAATTGATTACCATGCCAACTCATTCATAAATACATTATACACCAACTCAATTATAAAATAAATATTAAAAAATGACTTTCGGTCAATTTTCTATTGACTATGTGTTTTGAGGTGCTATAATGTCAACTGAAATTGAAAATGACTGTTGGTCATATTTGTTAAAGACATGAATACATATATGACTAAGGGTTGTTGGCATTTGCATCTTACAGAAAGGCGTGGTTATTTATATGAAAAAGTTTGGAAAAGTTGTTGTTAAGTTAAGAATTCCTATTCTGGTTCTTAGCTTCCTGCTGTTGATTCCATCAGTTATTGGTTACTTTAATACCAGGGTTAATTACGATATCCTGTATTATCTGCCAAATGATATCGACACTATGCAGGGACAGGACATTTTGCTTGATGATTTCGGAAAGGGCGCTTATGCAATGGTTGTCGTTGACGGAATGAATAAGTCAAATGTTTCTAAGTTGGTAAAGAAGGTTGAGGGTGTTGACCATGTTGCGTCAGTTATCTCTTATAGTGGAGTGGTAGGAGATGATGTTCCTTCAGAAATTCTTCCTGATAAGTTCCGTTCTTATTTTGAAAATGAGGATTCAGGAGCTACATTGTTTGCAATATTCTTTGATGATACAACATCAAGTGACGATACAATGAAGGCTATTCAGGAAGTAAGAGATGTTACGGATAATCAGTGCTATATTGCAGGTATGTCTGCTGTAGTTACAGATACTAAGACAATGGCAGAAAAGGAGACTCCTTTTTATGTACTTGTAGCGGTTGTTCTGGTATGTATTGTACTTGCTATATTTATGGATTCATTCCTTGTACCAGTATTCTTTATGTTAAGTATAGGTATGGCAATTGTGTATAACCTTGGTTCTAATTATTTCTTAGGTGAGGTTTCATACATAACGAAAGCACTGGCAGCGGTACTTCAGCTTGGTGTAACTCTGGATTATTCTATATTCTTATGGCACAGTTACAAGGAAGCTAAGGAAGAAACTCCGGATGATCATCACGAAGCTATGGCGGTTGCTATTGGGAATACACTAACATCAGTTGTTGGTTCTTCCATAACAACTGTTGCAGGATTCATAGCACTCTGCTTTATGAGCTTTACACTTGGTCTTGACCTTGGTGTTGTTATGGCAAAGGGTGTTGTATTGGGCGTTATTGGTTGTGTTACAATACTTCCTTCCCTTATTCTTACATTTGACAAGGCTCTTGAGAAAACAATGCATAGAGAGATTATGCCGAATTTTGATAAGCCGGCAAGATGGATTGTTAATCATTCATGGATATTCCTTATAATATTCGTTCTGCTTCTTGGTCCGGCAATCTACGGATATAACAATACTAAGGTTTACTATGATTTGTCTGATACACTTCCAGAGAAGCTTAACTGTTCGCAGGCTAACAAGATGCTTGCCGAGAACTTTGACGGAACTAATTCCATATATATGATTCTTGCAGACAGTAATCTTTCAGCAGAGGATTCTAATGCAATGATGAATGAGGTAAATGATCTGGACGGAATTTCATTTGCATTAAGTATTGACTCAGCACTCGGTGGAGAAATACCTACGGAAATGCTTCCTGATTCGCTTGTTTCAGAGCTTAAGGGTGATGAATACCAGATTATGATGGTATCAACTAATTACACAATTGCTTCTGATGAAATTAATGACCAGATTAATAAGGTTGATGCAATTGCAAAGAAGTATGATGCTAAATCTATGGTAATTGGAGAAGCTCCTTGTACTAAGGATCTTATCACTATTACTGATAAGGATTTTAAGACAGTTAGTGCAGTTTCAATTGTTGCGATATTCTTTATTATTTTCTTCGTATTGAAGTCAATATCTCTCCCGGTTATTCTGGTTGCTGCTATTGAATTTGCAATATTTGTTAATATGGGTATTCCATATTATACAGGAACAACGATACCATTTATATCTTCGGTAGTAATCGGAACTATTCAGCTTGGTGCGACAGTCGATTATGCAATTCTTATGACTACAAGATATAAGAGAGAAAGAGCCGCTGGTAACTCTAAGAAAGAGGCTATATCAATAGCACTTGGAACATCTATTCCATCTATTATTGTCAGCGCACTTGGTTTCTTCGCAGCAACATTTGGTGTAGGTATGATAGCCAGTGTTGATATGATTGCTTCACTTTGTACACTTATGGCACGAGGCGCAATAATCAGTATGTTTGTTGTTATATTTGTTCTTCCATCACTTTTTGTATTACTTGATAAGGTGATTATTCATACAAGTTTAGGTTTTAAGCCTAAGAAGAACAGTCAGAATTAAATTAGGAGGATTTATTATGGTAAAGAGGAATTTATTCAGATATAGTTCAGTTTTAATGTGTGTTGTTCTTACTGCGGCAAGTCTTGTTGGCTGCGGTTCTAAGACAGCTGCAACAACAGGAACAGATACAGCTTATGTAACAGAGATGGCAGCAGGCAGCACTGAGGCTGCTATTACACAGGCAATAACTAACGAGCTTGCAGTGTCTAACAAGAGCACACTTGCAACTAACACAAGACAGGAAACTGTTTATGTATTCAATGATGCTTCAGGTAACAAGAATCACATCACTGTCAACGAAAAGATTACAGACGCTAACGGCAATGAGACTCTTAATAAGACTGAGTCAAGTGAAAATGCGCCAGTGACAATGAAGGTTACTTACAAGCTTGATGGAAAGGAAATTAAGCCGGAAGACCTGGCCGGAAAGAGCGGAAAGGTTACAATACATTTTGATTACACTAATAATCAGAAGAAAACTGTAACAATTAATGGTAAGAAGCAGACAGTTGCCGTACCATTTACAATGATTACAGGCATGATGCTTCCAACAGATGTATTCTCAAATGTTGAGGTTACTAATGGTAAGCTTACTAAGGTCGGTGATAATATTGTAGCAGTCGGTATGACAATGCCAGGACTTAAGGATACTATGAATCTTAAGTTTAATGATAAGTCACTTGACCTTGATATTCCTGAGTATTTTGAATTAACAGCAGATGTTAAGGATTTTTCACTTGATATGACTATGTCAGTTGCAACATCTAATCTTCTTTCAGATATGAATGCTGATGATATTACTTTAGATGACTTAAAGAAGACAGTTGCTTCATTAGATGATGCAGCAAACCAGCTTGCAGACGGAACTGTATCTTTACAGGATGGAACACAGCAGTTAAGTGATGCAATTCCAGCACTTACTGATGGTGTTGACCAGTTAAATACAGGTGCTTCTTCTCTTAAGGATGGTATATATGCATACGCAGATGGCGCTGCAAGTGCATATGAGGGTTCAGTTTCACTTAATAACAACATGAAGACATATGCTGACGGAATCGGAACTCTTTACAATACTCTTAAGGATAACAATCTTGACAGCAGTGTTGCTTTGGCAGCTAAAGGGGCAAGTGATCTGGCAGCAGGTGCTGTAACACTTGATGCAGGAATTGACAGTGCTTTAGCTGGGGCTGGAGCGCTTGCTACTGGGGCTAATGATTTGACTGGTGGAACAGAACAATTAGCAACAGGTGCAGCAGCATTAGCAGATGGTGCGAATAAAATAGGTAAAACATTAACAGATGGAATGACAGAAGCAAAAGAAAAGTACGATAATGCATATGAAAGCTTTTATCAGTTGGCAGTTGCTGTTATTGGTGGAAAACTTGGATATAATCCTTCAACAATGACTGATGAACAGAAAATAGCAGCTGCTACAGCACTTGCCAATGAGGCTGGTTATGGATTATCAGCTACAGCTGATATTACAAATGAAAATCAGTGCACAAAAGCAGCAGCATTTATAATGCAGAATTATAATGATACAGATATTGCAACAGGTAAAATTGGTATAAGAACAGCAATGGTAAGTGCATTAACTGCTAAATATGCAGCAGCAGATACTGAACACAAATATACATTAGAACAATTAAAAGCAAAGGCAAATAGTGATGCAGACGCAAATCTTGTAGCTATTTCCAGTGGACTTTCACAGGCTTATAAGGCATACGGTCTACTTAATGATACGATGATATCCCTTACAGCTGGCGGAGAGAACAGTTTCTTTAATGGAATTACTAAATTGAATGAAGGAGCAGGTCAGGTTAATACTGGTGCAAATGCCCTTAAAGCAGGAATTGACCAGCTAAGCACAGGTGCAGGACAGTTAAGTGCAGGTTCTAAGCAGCTTAAAGCAGGTCTTGGTACATTAAGCACAGGTCTTAACACACTTAGCACTTCAGTTGGTTCATTCTCAACTTACAAGGAAGGAACTCTCTGCTCAAGCTTATATGCATTAAATCTTAATGCCGGAAAACTCCAGCAGGAAGGAACAGCAGTTCTTCAGAGCGGACTTTCACAGCTTACAGCTAATAATGCTACATTAAAGAGTGGTGCTTCACAGCTTGCAGATGGAACAGCTACATTAAAGGATAGCTCAGGAACACTTGCAGACGGAGTTACACAGTTAAATGAAGGTGCAATCACATTAAAGGATGGAATGGCACAGTTTAACAGTGAAGCAATTGAGCCTATCACAAAGCTTGTAGACTCAGACGCACAGACAGCTGTTGACACAATCAAGGCAGTAGTTAAGGCAGGTCAGGAATACAATTCATTCTTAGACAAGTCAGATGACAAAGCCGGAAGTGTAACATTTGTCTATAAGACAGCAGGCATTACAGCTAATAACTAAGCTTTTTTCTTTCAAACACTTTCATATAAAGATGGAACAGCCACCCGCGGGGAAACCCAAGGGTGGCTGTTTCGCTGTATTATATATGAATAAATGTGAATATTACAAGGCATAATCTATATGAACGGGGATTTCGCAGGAATATGATGATTAACGAATGGGGATTTGCGCAAGAATAGTGTTTACACGAATGGGGATTTGCGTTATAACACATATAAAAACGACTGCCTTTGAAATAGGGATACCGCAATCCCACTGGCTTTAGACGGTGGGTTAAGGTAGCCGGAAGCGGAGGTTTGTGCTATACTTGCGTTATGGGAACGTGGAAATCAAAAAACAGACACAAATAGATGTTGAGAAAATATATAGAAAATCAAGGGTAGGAAGGTGGCGACAGTGGGTGTTAAAAGCATATAAATACAGGATATATCCTAATAGCGAACAAAGAATTCAGATTGCAAAAACATTTGGCTGTTGCCGTTTTGTTTACAATCAGACATTGGCATATCGGAAAGAAATATATGAGAAAGAGAAAAAGTCAGTTAGTAAAACGGATTGTAATAATTACTGTAACAGAGAATTAAAGAAAGATTATGAATGGTTAAAAGAAATAGATAAATTTGCTCTGACCAACGCAATCTATAACATGGACACTGCATATCAAAAATTCTTTAAGGAGCATGCAGGATATCCGAAATTCAAGAGCAAACACGATAACCATAAATCATACACAACAAACTTCACAAATGGAAATATTGCGGTAGATTTTGAGACAGGGAAGATAAAATTGCCAAAATTAAAAGCGGTAAAAGCAAGGTTACACAGGGAATATAGTGGGCAGATTAAGTCAGCGACCGTTTCGCAGGTTTCCAGTGGAAAATACTATGTGTCCATACTTGTAGAAACGGAGCATAAGGAACTGGCACATACAAATCATAACATAGGAATCGATTTAGGAATTAAAGATTTATGTATTACTTCCGATGGGAAGGTATATGAGAATCTAAAAATTATAAAAAAATACGAGAAACAGCTTGTAAAGCTGCAAAGGCAACTGTCACATAAAGGAAAGAGAAGTAAGAACTATTATAAAACAAAGAAAAAGATAGCATTATGCCATGAGAAAATAAGGAATATAAGAAAAGATTATCTACATAAAGTTTCACATGAGATTATCAGCGAAAACCAAGTGATAGTTTCAGAGAATCTACAGATAAAAAATATGGTAAAAAATCATCATTTAGCAAAAGCCATAAGTGATGTATCATGGTATGAGCTGACAAGACAGTTAGAGTATAAGGCAAAATGGAATGGCAGGAAATATATCAAAATAGATACATTTTATGCTAGTAGTCAATTATGTTCTGTTTGCGGGTATCAGAATCCAGATACAAAAGATTTGTCAGTGAGGACATGGATATGTCCGAAATGCGGAGCAGAACATGACAGGGATATCAATGCCGCGAAAAATATACTGACAGAAGGATTAAGACAAATAGCATAAAGAAATATATAGGGCAGGGACTGCCCAAATTAACGCCTGTGGAGATAGTAGGTTACGAGGTCGATGAAGCAGGAAGCCCATTGGCTTTAGACAATGGGTAGTTCACATGAAACGAAAACAA
>OGXY01001740.1_pt1 | contig 14512 bp, 5 predicted proteins | sample 1576411 | NCBI WGS metagenome assembly OGXY01 (sample SAMEA3541498, study PRJEB24748) | human gut metagenome | biome: human gut; feature: human-associated habitat; material: faeces | place: China | collected 2012 | reverse complement strand
TTCGTAGCATTCAGACTCAAATCCTCATAATTCTCTTTACGCCAGCGACCGAAAGTCAATGTAACGTCACGGCGCTTATCCGTCTTACCAAAAGAATAGAAGTAATAAATTGTAGAAGTAACATAGCTACTACCCATACCTTGCTGTCCGTACATAGAGCCTTGTTGAACTTCCCAACCCATCAGAGTGCCCACGTCACCGGTATTACCTACACCTAAACCAACTTCATAAAGATTTTCATTATAAGGATTCTGATCCAGATGATTTACCGTTTTCCAGATATTCTCAAAGTCAGGATCCAATTGATGCGGATTCTCAGGATCACCCAGAATTTCAGCACATTGTTTAGCTGCTATTTCATAGTACTCTTTATAGTTCTTCACACGACCTACATAATATCCATTCATTTCAGGGATGGTAGGATGCTTCTCCAGCTGCATATCAGGGAATTGATTACCATCACGCAACGACCATCCACCTGCGAATAAGGCCACACGTGCCAACAGGCCTTTAGCAAAACCTTTGCTGATACGTTCAGCAGTAGAAGCTTTACCACTACCTAACCAAGGCAGGTATTCGATGGCTTCCTGCAAGTTCTTCACAAGGTCGGCATATACAGTATCACGGTCAATCTTACCGATATATACATTGGAAAGGTCAGAATTGGAAGTTGTTTTCTTATAAGGAATATCTCCATAGATACGCACCAATTCAAAATAAGCCAATGCTCTCAGAGTCAAAGCTTCACCTAATAACGGCTTACCGACAGTCGGATTTGTCTTCAGCAATTCACCTCCACGCATTCCTTCTACGGCAGCAGAAGCAAGTTCTGCAAAACGGAAGATATTGTTCCAACGAGTGGTAGAGTTGCCAGAATTACCATAATAGTGGTTCTGACCATAGTCGCTATTTACTTCTTTATAGTTAGTCAGATAAAGGTTACAATTTTCCGTATCACTGATATTCTGCCAGTTCACAGATATTTTCTGTCCGTAAACATACGTGTCGGACATGGTAGCATAAACTCCCATCAGGGCAGCCTCGGCCATAGCCTCGGTATTGAACACATTTGTGTTACTTTGTTTGGAGGGGGTGTCAGTTGCCAGGAAATCATCACATGAAGTAGTGATCAGCATGGCAGCTGCCAAAGTTAATATATATAATTTCTTCATGATCATTAGTTTTTTAGAGTGTCAGATTAATACCAAATAAGAATGAATGAGCTTTCGGGTAAGCAGAGTAGTCAACACCCGGGGTCAATGGAGTGCTACGACGGGTATCTACCTCAGGATCTTGTCCGGAATACTTTGTCCAACAATGCAAGTTGTAACCAGTGAAGTATACACGCAACTTCTCAACTAGGAACTTCTTAGTCCAAGCCTTCGGTAAAGTATAACCGATTGTAAGATTACTCAGGCGAAGGAATGAACCATCTTCGATAGCATAGTCCGTCATGACCGTAGAGTTCATCAATGGATGCCAGATCGTAGCATTCTGATTGATTTCCTGCAAACGTGCCGGATTCGCATATTCACCATACATGATATTGTAACCGGTTTCAGGATCGATAGTGGTAAAACGCTTATCCAAGGCCATATCGCTACTCAGATTCTGATACTTCTTGGAACCTGCATACGTAGTATTATCTATTTTATTGGCATTCAGAATGTCATTACCATAACTCCAGTTGAACTGTACACCAAAGTCGATGCCTTTATAGTCCGCATTGATATTGAAACCACCGGTATGTTTCGGCATGGCATTACCAATGACGGTACGGTCATTCGTAGTGACTTTATCAGAACCATCATCCGTCAATTTCTTTAGTTTCATGTGTCCAGGACCAAACCAGTTACCGCTGGTTGCAATAATATCACTACAATCGGCTACACCCGGTTTGATGATCCAACGTTTCGTTTCTTCGTTAAAAGTAAAGTCATCGAAAGAATAGAAACCATCTTGTTTGTAACCATAGATCTGACCAATGGATTTACCTACAATGGCACGATAATCATCCGAACCGATACTTACTCCCCAACCGGAAGTAGCAATCATAGAGTCGGAACCATCCAGTTTGTCAACAGTATTGCGGTTGAAAGAGATATTGAAACCCAATGACAAGTTGAAGTCCTTAGTTTCAACGGCATACCAGTTAGCTGTCAACTCCACACCTTTGTTAGTAGTCTGTCCCAGGTTGCGGTATTGAGTGCCGTAACCGGAATGAGTCGGGATATCCACAGCCAGAATCAAATCCTTAGTTACATCCTTATAAGCATCGATTACCACATTCACTTTATCATTAAAGAATCCCAGATCCAAACCGATGTTGGCAGAAGTCTTGGTTTCCCAAGTCAGGTTCTCGTTACGGAGTGTATTGGTTGGTTTCAAACCACTTTGCACTTTCTCACCGATATAGTAGAGTCTGTTTGCAGAGCTTTCGAAACTGTATTGCTGACGCCAGTAAGAACCTACACGTGCATTACCTACCTGTCCGTAACTTAAACGAAGCTTAGCATTAGAAAGCCAACTTTTAGTAGCTTCCATAAAAGGTTCCTCAGACAGACGCCATGCCAAAGCACCAGCAGGGAAGAAACCCCATTGTTTGCCCGGAGCAAATACGTTTGTACCATCTTCACGAGCTGTGAAAGTCAGATAATAACGGTCTTTCAACGTATAATTCAAACGACCGAAGAAAGAAGAGGTACGCGACGGCTCACCTATATCATTATAAGTAGGCAACGGTTCACCATAATTCCACATAGCCAATACTTGTTCTGCTGTAAAGTCCTTCGGGAAGAATTTGGATTGAAGGGTCATCTTGTCCGATTTACCGGAGAAAATCTCCTGTCCAAACATAATATTGAAACGGTGATCTTTTGCAACCGTAAAATCATACGTTAGATGATTCTGTATCGTAAAACGGTAACCATCAGTATATTCACGTTTGGCAACGGGCTGTCCACCATTAGCATTAGATTCACCGGTCTTCTTCAACCAGATATTATCCGTATGTGCTTTCTCGTAAGAGTAGCTACCCTGAACACGATAATCCAAACCTTTGATGATATGGAATGTCAAACCGACATTATAAGAATTAACAAATGAGTACTGTTTCTTAAACTCATTGGTAATGTTGTAAATCGGATCATTCAACATACTGGCAGATTCTGCCCAGTCGAGCTCTTCGCTGGTACCCACCAGGTTCTCCATAGACAAAGTCGTTATACTCTTTACCGGAGCATACTTGACACCATCACGGAGCTTACGGCCACCGGATACGTCGGGACCATCAATCACCGTATTCGTGGTACGGGCTGTAACGTCCAGATCAATGACTTTACCAAAAGATTTATTCAGCTTAATGTTGAAGTTATCACGTACATAGTTAGAGTTCAACATGATGTAATCTTCATCATCACGTGTATAACTGATATTGTAGCGCATAGTTTCCGTACCACCCGAAAGCGATACATTGAAGTTCTTCTGTACACCGGTATTGCCGTACAGCTGATCCTGCCAGTCGATACCTTCACGGTATTTGTAAAGGTCTATATCATCCCACATGCCATACATGCTGTAGAAGCCTGCACTGGATACATTCGGGCTCGAATCGATTTCCTTCTGATAATATACATATTCATAAGGAGAAAGGACATCCGTCAGATTGTAGGTTTTCTTTATACCAACATAGGAGTTCACATCTACCACTGTCTTACCGGCTTTACCACTCTTTGTAGTCACCAGAACTACACCATTAGCACCCTTGGCACCATAGATTGCCGTAGAAGAAGCATCTTTCAATACACTGATATCCTGGATGTCACCGGGAGGAATATCATTAATATTCTTCACGATAAAGCCATCTACGATATAAAGCGGAGAATTATCCTGGGTAATAGAACCACCACCGCGTACACGTACTTTGATTTCGGCATCGGGAGAACCGTCCGTTACCGTTACGTTCACACCTGCCAGATGTCCGCTCATAGCCTGCAAGGCAGAAGTTACAGGGATATCTTTCAGTACCTTGTCGTTCATAGAAGAAACAGAACCGGTCAGGTCTTTCTTCTTCATCGTACCGTAACCTACAACGACTACTTCATCCAACATTTTAGAGTCGTCCTGAAGCTTAATACTTAGCGTCTTCCCGGCAACGGCATCTATCTCCTGGGCCTGCATACCTATATATGAGATAACCAGTTTCTTACCTTTGCCACTGACCTTCAGAGTAAAATCACCGTTTATATCGGTAATCGTTCCGTTACCTGCATTACCCTTTTCTACAACGGATGCACCGATAACACCTTCTCCCGTGGAGTCTGTCACATTACCTTTAACAGTAATCTCTTGTGCAGACAGTCCGATAGGAACCATCAACAGTATAGCCATTAGCCATACAAAACACTTGTTTTTCATTTCTACAGATTTTTGTTTCACATTAATAAAGGATTTAGTTTCACATATTTTTTCCTGTTGCAAATGTGACAATTTGCGGATGGAGAGAGGAGTAAAAACTATCGGAAAAAGAGGAAAATATCTGTTAGAACAATAAATACAAGGGGGGTACACAAAAAATCCCAGACTTTCACAAGCCTGGGATCTCACATGCAAAAAATGTCAATGTGTTATAGTGCCATTACGATTCATTAACTTAAAGAGCACTCTCAAGTCCTAATGAACCATAACGATTGACCGCACGTACTTTTAAATTTCCTTTCATCACGAATCCTGTTTCGAAAACCGGCTTTTGAGCAAAACCCACCACCTGATCATTATCGAAAATGATATAACCGGCAGCATCGGATACAGCTTTCCAAGTAATCTTCGTTCCTTGTTTTTTCAGATTCTGCGGAGCCGGTAGTTTTTCCATCATTGTACGAGGATCCCATCCGTCATTACCCGGAATGATACGTTCGTATACATAGCTATCCGCCTCCTCTTTGGTAACGATAGCACGACAAGAGCCTTTTGGCGGGTTATTCGGTCCGCGTCCGTCATATTCTGTTTTACGTAGGCTCAAGTCGAGTACATTACCTTCGGTATCACGACTATCATACTCTGCAAATAATCCGGGAATAGCTCCCATATTGGTCCAACCCTCGGGAGCAAGAGGAATGCGCATAGTGGTATGTATATAGACAGCACGCGGCGAGTTGTGCCAGGGACGCCCCAACTTCTGTTTACCGTCGGCAGCAGAGGCATTGCCATCCACAATGCAATCACGGAAAATATATCCGAACTTTGCATCCTTATGACAGGGAGCGACAATTACAGAACCGCTACGTACATTATATAATGTACAGTTTTCAAGTAAAGCATCTCCCCCACCATAAAAATAATCGACTGCACCTTCAATCCAACAGTCTTTCACATAGTGGCGGTGAGAATCATTAGTAGAAGTCATCCAGGTGTCTTGAAAAGAACGGAAAATGCAGTTATTGAACGCTGCACAATCTGCCTGGCTGCTCATAGCCAATGCCTGTGGACCATTCTGGCTCTCTACCCCCCAATCATTCACATAAGAGATATTCTCAGTATAGAAATGATCGGCTTTCACCTTAACAACGCTTCCCTCAAACTTATAGACTTCGGAAGAAGGATTATGAACCGAATGTTTCCAAAAAGCCGTCCTTGCCGATTCTGTACCTTCTTCAGGCTTTCCACCTACATTCAGGAGATGATGAATGATGGTTTTATCCTTGTCCTGACCGATCAGGTGGACATACGTTTTGGTTTCGGGTATTACCACATGTTCCCGGTACGAACCGTTCTTTACGAAAATCAACCACGGCTCTTGCCGGTTGTCGGGTACTGCATCAATAGCAGCCTGAATGCTTGTGTAGTCACCACTACCATCCTGGGCCACTACAGCCTGAAATGGTGATGCAGTATTCCGGGCATGACCTCCTAATAAAATGCCCATAAATAATGCCGTAAGAATTATCTTCTTCATACTTAATATATTTAATAATTGGTTTGAATTTTACTTTACCAGGCCGTTCAGATAAACTTCCAGATTGGTATAACCTTCTTTACTCAATGTAGTGGCAATGCCATCGGAAACATCTTTCGGATTCAGTCCATGGGCCGCTTCCCAAACATCGGGTATGCCGTCTCCATCAGTATCCCGCAGTTCATCGGCTGTAATGCCTCCATCGCTCAATGTAGGCCAAGGGTTGGTGGCTCCTTCCGGTTTCACATCTGCCGGCAAGTCTATCAGGCCGGGAACACTTTCCGCTCCTTTTGTCACACTACCGATATAGGTAGCCGTACCGTTTCTGGTTTCTTCTATAACACGTATATCAATGGCATCCCGTTGCCTGGAACATCCCGCTTGATCCAATACGAGTTCATAAGCTTGTTTTGCACTATGAGTAGTGATAATGCCTGCATCCAGAGGTTCGGACAGACGCATTTCCTTTTTCACTTTCTTTGTGAATGTATTGTCACAAGAAGCATTATTGATTTGCCCGTAAATACCTTTGGTCCAGTTATCTTGGGTTACTTCCTCATTTCCTTCGATGATATTGCCGTCTACATAAAATTTCCCCCATACGTGTTCCATTGGTTTCCAGGCATTGGGAGTGCCGTCTGCATTCATGCAATACTTCTTTATGCGTACTCCTATGGCGGCAATACGGTAGCGGACAGGGCTGTTTTTCGGTGTAGCCGGTCCTGGTTTATAATAATTGTTCACAATATTGACACACATGCCTTCTCCGCCATAGCAACCGTTTCCGGCCCAGTTGTAGAATACGTTATTCCTCATATCCATGTGTTCGCGTTCCTGAGTAAATGGACGAGGCCCCAGACGGGGTACACGACTTTCGTGATGTGCCAGCAGATTATGATGAAAAGAAGCTTTTGCTCCTCCCCAGATCGCTCCATATCCATGTTTGCCTTTAGCATGACCTGCTGTGCGAAGACTTTCGGAAACCAGGCACCATTGAACAGTCAGATTCTCACCACCATATATAGAACAACATTCATCTACCGACCAACTAATAGAGCAATGGTCAATGATCAGATTCCTGCAATCTGTACTTCCAAGTCCGTCAGGCTCTCCACCTCCTTCGTTGCCTACACGAAAACGCAGATAGCGGACTATTACATTATCAGCATTGATAGTTACCGGATAACGGGCTATACAGACACCTTGTCCCGGCGCACTCTGCCCGGCAATGGTTAAATCCCCATTAGTGATATCAAGGCGTTTATCCAGGAAGATCGTTCCAGCTACATCAAAGACAACCGTACGTGCTCCCTCCTGTGATAGGGCGTAGCGTAACGTCCCTTCCTGCAGACCATCTTCCAAAGTCGTTACATGATAGACTTTGCCTCCACGGCCACCTGTTGTATTCCGCCCGAAGCCTTCAGCGCCGGGAAAGGCTATCAGTTCCTTTGTTGTTTCCGTTTGTTCGTCATCAGGCAGGACACTCGCTCCTGCCGGTATGATTGGAAGCAGGAATAAGGCCAGACATAAGAAACGTATAATGTACGCCCCGTTCATTCTGTTTTTCATTTCGTTTTTCATATATACTCTCTTCTAAGATTGGTTCATGTGATGCAAAAGTGAGGAATCCATAGTAAAAAGAGGGGAAAAACTGATAGAAAAGGGGGACTGATGCTATAAAACGGCGAAAACCACCTATCAAACCACATTCACACCAAAAGACGGCTTCCCGATTGAAACCTCCGTTTCATATCGACAAGCCGCCCGTCTCCCGTTACAGGAGTGCTTTCAAATAGGTAAAAACGATGAAAGCAATATTTATAATCTATTCTGGATATCTGAGTTACTATTACGTTGCCCTTTACTGCGGATATCTCCACCAAATGTGTAGGAAACGCCGATGCGGAAACCGGTAAAGGCAAACTGATTATCTGTCGTCATCCGGACACCGTTGGATACCGTCTCAAGTTTGGAATGACTGATCAGGATATTATTCACATTCAGGCTAAGACTGAGTTTATTATCCAGCATACGATAAAGCAAACCTGCACTGATACCGTAATTAGGCTTTATCAGATAAACCCCACTATATTGACGCGAAGTGAACCAACCGGAAAGCGTTCCAATGAATGTCTTCTTCGAATTGAAGAAGAACGTATTGCGCAAACTGGCATTATAGGCCCATCCTTTCTCTTCGGCAGATGTGGAAGCGGCGCTGGAAGTCGTACGGCTATAGTTTACCCCATGCTGTACATAAGCCTGCATCCATCCTGTACGGAATGTATATGAATTATTCAATCCAAAAGAGTGCGTTTCCATAAAGTTATCCCACAGGAAAGAGCTGACATTTGTTTCCGGATCCAAACCTACCACCTGGAAGAATACATCGTCCGAATAAGAATAGAAAGCGGAAAAATTAAGATTGTTCTTAAATGTATATCCCAATTCGGCATTATACGTATAACTCGGTTTCAAATCTTCCTTTCCACAAGCATAAGTGTACTTATTCTGATAGAAAGGGAACGGATTCACCATATTCTGCGAGGGGCGTGAAATACGGTTGGATAAGCTAAGATTCAATGCATTCAGTTCATTAGGTGAGTACAAGAAGTAGAGCGTAGGAAACAGACGGGTATAATCATGCTTGTCTGTCTTATTCGCCGACTCGGAAATACCGGTAGTACGGGTGTGCTCCATACGTACGCCCAACTGCATAGAAAACTGTTTGGAGAACGCACGATTGTAATCGGCATAAAGGGCATAAATCTGTTCCTTATAGTGGAAGTAATCATCCTGCACCAGTGTCGGGTCCGAAGTATCATAATTGATGCGATTGCGGGTATCTGTGAAAGAGACCTTGGCTCCTGCAGTTACCTTATACTTTTCAAACGGAAGTGTAAAGTCGAGTGCAGAAGAGAATACGTCTACCTTACGGTCTTGCAGATAGCTATAATCAAAATTGGTTCCAGGTATTGCTACACCGTCAGGAGTCTGAGTTTCGGACAGGAAGCCCATATGACTATCCCGGTTATCACGCAGGTAGTCCACATCCCAAGTCATCTTTTTGCCTTTATCACCCCAAGTCTTATCTGTATGGAAATTCAAGTTAAGACGATCGGACTTGCCTCCTTCTTTGCTATCTGAGAACAGAAGAGAATCCAAACGGGTAGTAGCTACATCATAAACTTCCGTAACGGAAACGGCTTTGGCATCTTTAGGATTACCATAATTATAAACAGCTTGCAGACCTACAGTCCAGTTATGCTCCAAAGCAACGTCCACACCTGCCTGACCATAATAACTCTGCATATACTTCTTGTAATCCGTACGTCCGTCCCAGGTATTCTTGGCGAAATAGCGGCGGTTTGCTTCACGCGTTTCATAGTTACCTTGTGTGGTACCTGCATTGACGAATGAGGATACACGGCCTTTACTGATATTCAGGTTTACTCCGCCATAGCCGTAATTATCCTTCTCACTGACATTATACGAAGTGGATACCGTACCTCCCAAGTAATCTTTAGGACGCGATTTCAGGCGTATGTTGATGATACCTGCATTACCTGCTGCATCATACTTGGACGGTGGAGTGGTGATCACTTCTACTTTCTGTATCTGCGAAGCGTCATAAGACCGGAGATAGTCGATCAGTTCGTCGCCGGAAAGTTTCGTTTCACGGTCGTTGATATACACTTTCACGCCTCCTTTACCTATAATATCAATGCTATTCTGTCCTACACGCAAACCAGGTACTTCGCGCAAAAGGTCGAGTGCATTTCCACCGGCAGAGGCAATGGAGTTGTGAGTATCAAAAACCACTCTGTCCACCAGACGTTTAATTACCGGACGGGCGGCTGTGACAGTCACTTCATTTAAAAAGGTAGAAGAGGATTTCAGGGTGAGCATACCTACATTCTTATTTTCCTGTAAAGAGACAGGCAGGGAGATGTCTTCACAACCGATTAGAGTGATATGCAACAGATATTTCCCTTTAGGTTGAGTAAAAGTAAAACAACCTTGTGCGTCCGTCAGCATACCTGTAATGTATGTACTGTCTTTAGCTTGCTTTAAAAGGATGTTTGCTACTTCCATCGGCTGATTGTTTTCATCTTGTACGCAACCGGAGAGTTGATAGCTTTGAGCAGAAATAGAAACTGCTACACATAACATAAGGAATAAGAACGTAAGTCTTTTCCCAATAGACTTCATTGAATTTGCTTTCATCGTTTGATTGATTTTAATGTTTCACTTTTCGTTTTTACCTGATGCAAATTTAAGGGTGAAACGTGTCTCAAACGGTCTATATCAGGATATAAAAGTTCTATATTAGCAGCATAAATGCATCTCATTATCAACGAATTACATTCTTCACTCTCTATATTTACCTTTTTAAGGTCTATATACTATCTATATGCATTGAAGAAAGGGTTGTTCATTTTGGGAGGGATATGAACAAAATGTGATAAGGACACAGTCGTTTTCCTTTCATGAAAATTCAGTTTACCCCAAATGGTAACTTTGTTCACTCCACACGGTAACTCCATTTACATACCGCGGTAAAGACCGTTACATGCCGCGGTAAAGGTCGTTACAATAAGGGGTAAAAGCCATTACATACGGCGGTAAATGCTTTTACATTTTGTAGTAAACAGTCGGTAAATGCTATTTGTTGATTATCAGTGGATTAATAAAAAGCCCATTAGCAATCTTTAATTCATTTCTGTAGGGTTATGAATCAAATCCAACTACTCATTTGCGTGTCTTAGTATTCATCGCTCAGAGATACCACCTTCAATTGTTTTTCAAATGTCGCCAGCGGTAAGTCTGTGTAGACTTCCACCTTAACTGAACTTCCGGGAAGTATATCGAAATAGTTGTCGCTGAACGAGCTGTTTACGTCTCCGGTAGCAATGAAGACGGCACGGGCGAAGTTATCACTGCTAAGTGTTACCTCAAAACCTCCTTCAATGGGCTGTACACTGGTTGCAAGTTGGGCCTTGGGATAGTTCACCTCTTTTTGCTTCACCAGGAAGTAGTTGTTGGTATAGTTGCTATTCCCTTTATCCGTCAAGAGGACGGCATGGATGAAGACGTCTTCTTTGCGTGCTCCTTTCAGGGCATCCAGTGGGACGGAGAAAAGCGCCTTGCTGCTATTGGCATCTACTTTCACATTCCGGTTGTAGCTGTTGAGAACTTCCCCCGTCAGCTTCATGACTTTTACCTCAAGCCTACCGTTGCAAACCTTGTGGCGGTCGGAAACAATCTGAACCTTCAACTGCCCGTCTTCGTCGGCTATGGGAGATACAAGGATGTCCCGGTAGGCTTTGCGGGCGAAGTAATGCTGCGCTTTCCAGCGACCGTAGTAGTCGCGGCTTGCCCAGGAAGCCACGGGCCAGCAGTCGTTGTGTTGCCAGAAGAGAGTTCCCATACAGTAGGGCATATCCCGGCGGTGTGCCTCCATGGCTGTTTTGGTGGCATCTCCTTGCAACACATGGTTCATATAAAGAAATGCTTCGAAGTTTCTGGGCTTGCGGTATTCGTTCAGCAGATAGGTTTCAATCAACTCGTTGGCATGCATACCTCCCCGCTGATGCGACATCATGACTTCCGAATAGATGTCCCAATCCTCTTGACGCGGTGCATAGCGTTTCACCGATTCAAATTCGGGGAAGGACTGGAAACCGTATTCGCTAAAGAAACGGCTTCTCTCCTTATTATACATTTCAATCGGCTTCTTGCCGTGCCATACTTCCCAGTAGTGGCGGTCGTCGCTGCGGTCGTCGCTGCCGCCATCATAGCGGGCGAAGGGGGAAGAAGGCCAATAGAAGCTTTCGGGAGCATACTCTTCTACCACCTGAGGGAGTGTGACGTTGTACTGGTCGTTGAACTGTTTCCAGATTTTCTGTTCGTATTCGGGGTTCTGCGCTTTATACCGCTTCTGCCAGCCCCAGTTGAACCAGGCATCGTTACATTCGTTGTTGCCGCACCAAAGGGCGATGCAGGCATGGTTGCGGAGCCGCTTCACGTTGTCGATGGCTTCTTGACGGATGTTTTCCAGAAGCTCCCCTTCGGCGGGATAGAGGCTGCACGCAAACATGAAGTCCTGCCAGACGAGGATGCCGTAGCGGTCGCAAAGTTGGTAGAAAAGGTCGCTTTCGTAGGTGCCGCCGCCCCAGATGCGGAGCATGTTCATGTTGGCGTTGGCGGCGTCGAGGATGGTCTTTTCGTATTGCTCTGGTGTGACGCGCGGCAGGAAGTTATCCTGCGGGATATAGTTGGCACCTTTGGCAAATACGGGGATGCCGTTCAGTTCTACGTAGAAGGTTTTTCCATCTTTGTCCGGGCGGTTGATGATTTTGAGTGAGCGCAGGCCCACTTCTTCTGTCCAGGCATCGGATGTCTGATTATTGACGGTGAGGTCTGTGCGGAAACTGTACAGATGTGGTTCGCCCAGTCCGTTGCTCCACCATAGTTTCGGGCTCTTGATGGAGAAGGGTAGGGAAATCTTGTTGATGCCTTTCTGCAGGGAAACGGTTTGCCCCGCCAGTACTCTGCCGGAAGCGGCTTCGGTGATGGTGACGTTTGCCTGGTCTATCTCCTTGTCTGCCAGTATCTCCACTTCTCCGATGAGGGATGCACGGCTTTTGCTGACTTCCGGCTGGCGGATGAAGACATCGTTGATTCGGGCATTATCCCAGGCTTCCACATATACAGGCCGCCAGATGCCGGAGGTGACGAGGCGGGGGCCCCAGTCCCATCCGTAGTGGTAACCAGCTTTGCGGGCGAATACGCTGACTTTCTTATTGAATCCTCCGCCGTTCTCGGACTGGTCGTTGCCGGCTTCATACTGGTAAGGCAGGGCGTCCCACTTGGGAATATCCACTTTGATGGGGGAGTGGAAATAGATTTTCAGTACGTTCTCACCGGGTTTCAGGTCGGGCTTGATGCTGGTTTTCCATTCGCGGAACATGTTGTTGGCTTCCAGTATCTTCTTCTCGTTCAGGTATACGTCGGCATACGTATCCAGTCCTTTGAAGATGAGGTCGATGTTCTCCCTTCCCATCATTTCGGGGGTGAGTTGGAAGGTGGTTTGGTATATCCAGTCTTCTTTGTCAATCCATTGCATGCCTCGCTCGTTGAGGCGGAAGAAAGGGTCTTCGATGATTTTGTTGTCCATCAGGTCGGTGTGCACCACTCCGGGCACGGTGGCGGGATACCAGTTGCTTAGTCTGGCTTGCTTGAACTTCCATCCTTCATTCAGTTCTTTGCGCAGGGGGACGGCTATCAGGAGGGCGCTGCACAGGAGTGATGAGGTCAGCAAAGACGCTCGCTTCAGGTTTAAATTCGGCTTTTTCATTATGTATAAGATGTTTCTCAGCCCAAAGATAATAATAATGAGGTTGTGTCAAAAGTAAGAATCACTATCATTTCGCTCTGTCATCCTGAACGTAGTGAAGGATCTGCTCCCCTGAATGCACAGAGAAGAGATCCTTCGACAAGCTCAGGATGACAAAATGATACGCTTGTCAGAGTTTCGACACAACCTCAAATCAATGTACCTTTACTTTATAATTATCTTAGAGATATGGAATGATTGTGATATAAATACCCGTAATAATAGCCGAAGTGATAACCCCGGAGATATTTGCTCCCAAGGCATCCCCCAGAATGAACGAGTCAGGATTATCCTTACTAACCAGCTTTTGAGCTACCTTTGCCGTAGTCGGCACACAACTGACAGCTGCAATTCCGATTACCGGATTATAATTTCCTTTCTTAATGAAGTACATGATGTATCCTCCCATAATGCCGCCGATACCCGAAAGCAACAGTGCCACTATACCCAATACTAATAATTTCAGAATCTTCGGATCGAGCAGTAGATGTGCATCACAAAGCACGCCCAGCAATACGCCCAACATAAATGTAGAGCCATAAAGCAACGGACCGCTAACGAAATCATAAATATGCTTCATGCCTGATTCACGTACGGCAACTCCCAGGAAGAGAGAGAAAAACAACGGCGAAGCCACCGGGAACAAGAAGCACAACACTGCACACAGCACAGCCGAGAATGCCAGTTTCACCTTGGCATCGTAGTTTTTAGGTGCTTTCTTCGAAGTCATCTTGATGGCACGCAGGCGTTTGGGAACCAGTAACTTCACCAGATACGGGTAGCCGCCATACGTTAGTCCCAGATACAGATAAGCCACTACTGTGATAGGTACAAATAAATGTTTGGCCAGAGCCAGTGATGTGAACAGAACCATAGGACCATCTGCACCTCCTACCATAGCTACAGAAGCACTTTCTTGCAATGTCAGTCCAAGGGCAGAAGCTACGGGTATAGTCAGGAAAGTCCCCAGTTCCGCACACAGCGCCAGGAAAAGGCTGACAAAAGGCTTCTGCAACAGAAAGCCCACATCCAGCAGCGTGCCTATCCCCATAAACACAAAGCAAGCTATCAATCCGTTGCTGAACGTCAGTGTATAGACAGGTTGCAAAAAGTCTATCTGCATCGTATTCATCAGGTCATCCGTATCCGAAAGCATCGGATCG
>OGXY01001733.1_pt1 | contig 14562 bp, 10 predicted proteins | sample 1576411 | NCBI WGS metagenome assembly OGXY01 (sample SAMEA3541498, study PRJEB24748) | human gut metagenome | biome: human gut; feature: human-associated habitat; material: faeces | place: China | collected 2012 | reverse complement strand
TCAGTGCTGTTTTAACAGGACTGAATCTTTATCCCAAAATTGCAAAATGGGGAGGAGCCGGGGCCCTGGTTCCGATTACCGGATTTGCCAATTCTGTGGCGGCCCCGGCTATTGAGTTTCACGCAGAGGGAGAAGTATTTGGCGTGGGATGCAAGATTTTCACCATTGCAGGCCCGGTGATCCTCTACGGGGTTCTTGCAAGCTGGGCGTTAGGAGCCGTGTACTGGATCGGCGGGATGATGGGAATTTTTTAAATGGTAAATTGACTGTGGGAAAGGAAAAGGAATATGAAACGTTTGGAAATCGCATCTGTTACAGGAAGAGAAATTCTGGATTCCAGGGGAAATCCTACGGTAGAAGCAGAGGTCCATCTGACAGACGGGACTATGGGCCGGGGAACAGCTCCCAGCGGCGCTTCCACCGGAGAATTTGAAGCATTGGAGCTGCGGGATCACGATCTGGACCGATTTGGCGGAAAAGGTGTTTTAAAGGCAGCAGAACATATCCGTACAGATATCCATGCAATATTGCGGGGGATGGATCCCTGTAATATTTATGAGGTGGATCATGCCATGATCAAGGCAGACGGCACAGCAGACCGGTCAAAGCTGGGAGCCAATGCCATTTTGGCGGTATCTATGGCCAGTGCAGCGGCAGCGGCCAATGCCCTGGGACTTCCGCTGTACCGTTTTCTGGGAGGCGTCAATGCGGGCTGCATGCCGCTTCCCATGATGAATATTATAAACGGAGGAGCCCATGCGGCAAATACGGTTGACGTACAGGAATTTATGATCATGCCCGCAGGAGCAGAAAGCTTCAGGGAAGGACTGCGCTGGTGCGCGGAGGTGTTTCATGCCTTAGCCGCATTCTTAAGAGAAAAGGGGCTGGCTACTGCTGTAGGCGACGAAGGGGGATTTGCTCCGGATCTTGAAAGCGATGAGGAAGCAATCCTCTGTATTTTAGAGGCGGTAAAACGGGCCGGATACGAGCCGGGAAGGGATTTTGTGCTTGCTTTGGATGCGGCGGCCAGCGAATGGAAAGGGGAAAGGACGGGAGAATATATTCTTCCCAAGTGCGGAAAAAAGTTTACCTCTTCAGAGCTGACAGAGCACTGGAAGAAATTGTGTGAAACGTATCCCATATATTCCATTGAGGATGGTCTTGATGAAGAGGACTGGGAAGGATGGAAGTATATGACAAAGGAACTGGGAAACAGGATCCAGCTGGTAGGCGATGATCTTTTTGTTACCAATACAAAGCGGCTGAAAAAGGGTATTGGATGGGGATGCGGTAATTCCATTTTGATCAAGCCCAATCAGATCGGAACGATTTCAGAAACGCTGGAAGCGGTCCGGCTGGCCCGCCGGTCCGGGTACACGGCGGTTATTTCCCACCGCTCCGGAGAAACGGAGGATACAGCGATCGCCGATCTGGCAGTTGCCCTGAATACGGGACAGATCAAAACAGGGGCTCCCAGCCGGAGCGAACGGGTGGCAAAATACAACCGTCTTTTAAGGATTGAAGAAGAGCTGGGAGAAAGAGCAGAGTTTTTGGGAAAGGGCGCTTTATAGACCGGAGGCTGCTTTTTCACGCATTTCTTTTGGTGATACGCCGAATTTTTTCTTAAATGCCCGGCGGAAGGAAGCCGCATTGTTGTAGCCCGTATACTGGTACAGCTCAGAAATGGAAATCGAGGATTCCAGTACCAGTTCCTTTGCCTTTGCCATCCGCAGTTTTTCCAGATATACGGAAAAATTTTCAGAAACTTCTTTTTTAAAAAGAAAGCTGAAGTAATTTTCCGAAATATGGAATTCCTCAGAGATTTTAGAAAGAGATAAGGAGGAGTCCATATAATTACGATTCAGATAATTCTGGATTTTCTGGATCAGTTCATTGGAGTCGCCGCAAGAGCCATAAAAGCTGCACAGCTGCAGTGCGATGGACTGCAGGGAATCCAGGCTGATCTCATTTTCAAACTGACGGTCGATCAGATCCAACAGCTCCTTTCGTTCCGGAGCATCTGTTAAGGATGGGTCAACAGACAGGCGTTTTCTGAAAAGAACCGTTCTTATATCGGAAACAAGCCAGCGAAGCTGTGTAAAGGAAAGGGTGCGTTTCTCCAGGTTTTCTTCCTTTAAACAGGAAAAAAGAGCTTCTGTCTGAGAACTGCTTCCGGTAGAAATAAAGCCGCTTAGCTGTACGGCAAGACTTTCAGGAAAATAGTATGTATCGGTGGAGGAATCAAGACGCAGGCTGCTGATGATACAGCGCTGATCGGTAGTCATGGACCATGCGTTGTGGGCTTCCTGGTATGATTTCCAGATATAGGGAACTACTTCACAGATATTTCCCAGACCGCCCCTGATCTCAATATCATAAAGCTTTAAAAGCTCCTGATGGACCGAACGGAATATCTGTATATTCTGTTCGGTATTTTCATTGTCCGAACGAGCGGAGGGAACGGCAATTAAACAGGCAAAGGCAGCATCGCCGGGTTTATAGATATGTCCGGTGTCGGGAAAGTAGCGCTTCAGCGCTTCCTGTACCAGGATATCATGGTTTTCAATACACAGCTTTAGGGCTTCTGCATCCAGGTTATGGGCATGGCGGGGAGCTGCCCCTATATAAAGAACCTGATAGCGGCATCCTTCCCGTTTTAAGCCCAGTTCAGAGGTGATCCGCTCCATCTGTTCATTCGTTGTAATATTACCCTCCATCACTTTACGGATATAGGATTCCGATACAAGAGGCTTTGCCTGTTCTACCATAGTAGTCAGGGCAGAAGCCAGATGATGCTGATTTTCCAGTTCACTGCTCAGATCGGCAACGGATCTGCTGTTATAAGCCGTTAAAAGGACGATAAAGCCACTTTCTAACAGTACGGTCAGAATGATCAGTACAATCGAAAGCCGCTGGTAGTTTTCAGCAGAATAATAAAGGGTAGAAGAGGGCTGAATGAGATACCAGTTCCAGCCGTTATAGTCCGATACTGTCTGTACTGCGCTTATGGAACGCCCCTTGTCTTTAAAATCAGCCGTTTTATCCGAATAGGAAAGACCGGAAAGAAGCTGCAGGTCAATCTCAGGAGAGGCAGAGCCGCGGACGGAAAAACAAGGGCTGCCATCTTTATCCAATGCACAGATCTGATAGTCGTCTGACAGGCGGATTTCAGGAAAAAGGCGTTCCATGCTGTTTCGATCAACCATAAAGCAGAGGACGCTGTTTACCGTTCCATTTATGGAAATAAGAGAGCTGCTTACAGGGCAGATATAGAGAAAGCTATCTCCTTCATTGACCGGAATAAATGTTCTCCATGCAGACGGGGACATTAAGTCGACGGAAAATGTGTAGCGGGAATCATGCTTTCTGGCAAGCTCCAGTTCGGAAAAGAAGTTGGAGGATAAGATATATCCGCTGTTTTTCAGATAGATAAACAGCTGTCCGCCTGTATTCAGCTCCTTTGAAGGGAGAATCAGTTTAAGCTGCTCTTGAACCCTCCATGCGGAGTAAGAAAAGGATTCCGTTTCCATATTCTCAGAATCGGCCAGGGCTTTAAAAGAAGAACTGGAAGAAAGCTGCAGGCTGGCAGTATGGATCTGTTTTAAAAGATCATCCATCTGACGGACAGAGGATGAGAGTACGCTGACTGTCTGGGAATGGAGCCCTTTTTTTAAATGATGGTAGGATGTATGATAAAAAATAGCTGCGCTGATCAGCATCAGGGCCAGAATAAAACTGTATGACAGTGCAAGCCTGTTTTTAAAGGATATGTTTTTTTGTGTTTTCATAGGTGCCATTATAATATAAGAACGGGAGAGAATCAACTGAAAAAGAGAAAAATGTATGTTATCCGTAAAAAATGTATGTTTTGCAGTCCAGATCTTAATGGAAACGTGAAAAAACTTTGAATGCTATAAAGAAAAAGAAATAGACATAAAAACAAAGAATTTCATGAAAAATGCACAATGAAATGAAATTTTAACAGTTGATATGGAGCAGGAAGAGTGATAATTTTGTAGACACATAAAAACGTGTGGTGAAATCAGCATACGAAATCTATGATATGGAGGGAAAACCATGAACAAAAGGGTTAGGTGTACCGCAGCCTTCGCTGCAGCGGTCATGGCAGCGTCTCTGCTTGGCGGCTGTGGTCAGAATGGCGTGACAGCACCTGAAAATGTGGAGAAGTACACAGCAGACGGAGAACTGATCAAACCGGAAAAAATTACGGTTATGACAGACGGTACGGTTTTTACGAAACGGAATGGACGCGATGCCTTTGAGGCGCGCTGGGAAGAGCTGACAGGGATTGATATTGAATTTATCCAGCCGGATCACAGCGCTTATTACGACGTAGTAGGACAGACATTCGCTTCTGGCGTTAAAAACTGGCCGGATGTGATCCTGTTAAGTTCTACCTATTACAGCGGCTATGCGGAGGAAGGTGCTCTGTGGGATTTGACAGAGACGTATGAAAATTCTGATTTAAAGAAATCCGGGCGGCTGACAGGAGAAGATGTCATTGACGGAATGCGCATCGGCGGACGGCTTTACGGACTTCCTGTAAACCGCGGCGGCGGATGTATTACCTATGTAAAAAAGAAGTGGCTGGACAACTGTAATCTGGAAGTGCCGACAAACTATGACGAATACATGAATATGTTAAAAGCATTTACAGAGGGAGATCCGGACGGAAACGGTGTGAACGGCGATACATACGCTCTTTCCGCAGCCGGCTTTATGGGTGAGGAATCTCCTTATACCAACTACCTGCCGGAATTTTATCAGAATTCCTATCCTTCCTTTACAAAGGATGAGAATGGAATGTGGTATGACGGCTTTATGGAGCAGGATTTCAAGGATTCTCTGCTTCGTTTAAGGGATGCTTATGTAAACGGATATGTTGATAAGGAAACGCTGACCAACGGCACCAGCGATGTGCGCAACAAGTTTTACGAAGACCGCTGTGGCGTATTTACCTACTGGTCCGGAACCTGGGCGGAAAACCTGCGGAGCAATCTGGCAAAGAATGGACTGGATGACGAGCTGGTTCCCCTTCCGCCGATCAAGGAGCTGGGAAATTATATAGAGAGAACGCCGGCTGTCTGGTGTATTACCAATTCCTGTAAATATCCGGAAGCCGTGTATAAATATTTTATTGAATCCATGATGGACGGCGGGGATATGCAGACGCTCTGGACTTATGGAGTAGAGGGCGTGCACTGGTCGGTTCAGGCTGAGACTGTCTGCGGAAATACATATGAGGAAGGCCAGTTCCATGGTCTGGAGAGCATGGACAAGCCGGGAACCCAGTACACAAAGGGACATATGGATCCGATCCTTTCCATTGTAGAGTGGGAAAATGATCCCGGTATTGATTTTGTTGCACCAGCGGCAAAGAATTCACAGGAGATATTCAAAGAACACTGCAAACAGTCCCTTATGGTTCCTTCTACAACGGAAATGGCTACCTATAATGGCGATCTGACAACTTTAAAGCGCTCCATTGTAGCAGATGTAGTAGTCCAGGGAATGCCGGTAGAGGAGGCATACCAGCGGTTTGAAAAGGAACACGGCGTAAAGTGGTCTAATATGATCGTGGATTCTCTTAACAGACTGGCTGAAACAGAGTCATCCAGGTAAACAAAAGAAAACGGGAGGAAAATAGAATGAAAAAAGAAACATCAAACCCGGGAACGGGAACGGTGCATAAAAAATCTCTGAAGCAGCAGATCTATTATTATAGAAGCTTCTATATTATGTTTATCCCTGTCTTTATTTTTGCAGTCGTATTTCATTATCTGCCAATGCTGGGAATCCGCTATTCCCTGTTTTCCTACAAGGGTATTAAGGCTCCGGAATTTATCGGATTGGCAAATTTTGAGCGTATGTTTTCCATGCCGGGCTTTTGGAGCGCCTTTGGAAATACGATCCTGTTAAGCGTAGTAAAGCTTCTTCTGAATACGTTTATGGCCGTGCTGATCTCCTCTATTCTGCTTAACGAGCTGCGCTTTATGAAGTTTAAAAAGGTAACGCAGACCATCGTGTATCTGCCCCATTTTATGTCATGGGTTGTGACTGCCTCTGTATTCACCCTGATCCTTTCTCCCGGTGATGCAGGACTGGTAAATTCAATCCTGATCAAGCTGGGCATTATTGACGAGGGAATCTATTTCCTGGGAGATAAGGAATGGTGGAGGACCATGTTCTATGCGATCAATATCTGGAAGGATACGGGCTGGGGAACGATCATTTTCATGGCTACCTTATCCGGCATCAATCCGGAGCTTTATGAGGCGGCTTCCATGGACGGGGCAAACCGCTGGAATCAGATCCGCTACATTACGCTGCCGGCTCTTGCCAATACCATTATTACGGTTTTGATCTTAAATCTTGCCAAGGTTATGAATCTGTTTGAATCGGTATTCGTACTGCAGAATGATGCGGTGATCCAGAAGGCGGACGTTCTTCAGACCTATATCTATACCCAGACCTTTAACTCAGGAGCGCTTCCTGATTTTGGTTATACCACGGCAGTCAGTGTGACAGCGTCTGTTGTAGGCTGTATTCTGGTGCTGCTGTGCAACCGGGCAAGCTATAAGGTCCGCGGCAGAGGCATTGTATAGGAGGAATAAAAATTATGAGAACGAAAAGAAGGACTGTTTTCGATGTGATTTCGGTCATCCTGTTTGTAATGATCAGTTTGATCATGCTGATTCCCATTTATAAGGTTCTGGTGGATTCTTTTGATTTAAAGACCGCTTATGGAATGCGTCTTCTGCCTCAGCAGTTTGGACTGGACGGATATATTTCCGTATTTACCAATCCTACCCTGTTCCAGCCGTTTCTGATTTCCTGTGTGACTACCATTGCGGGAACCTTCGCAGGACTTGCCATTTCCACTCTGGGCGCTTACGTGCTGATCCAGTGGAAGATGCCGGGACGTAAGCTGCTTGCAAATTTCCTTTTGTTTACCATGATCTTTAACGGCGGTATGATCCCTACCTATCTGGTTATGAAGGCTCTCGGCCTGACGAATACGCTCTGGGTTGTAATTCTGCTTCCTGCGATCAATGTATACAATCTGGTTCTGATGAGAAACTTCTTTGAAGGAATTCCGGCCAGCCTGTTTGAGTCTGCTGAGATTGACGGCTGTTCTCCTATGGGAACTTTCTTTAAGATCGTCCTTCCCTTATCCAAGGCTGCTTTAACAGCCATCGGACTGATGTTTGCGGTTCAGTACTGGAATGATTACACCAATTATAAACTTTACATTACAAATGAAAACCTGTATAATTTCCAGATGAAGCTGCGCTCCCTGATCTTAGGAAGCGACCTTCCCTCTGCAGTGGGAAGCGCAACGGAGAACACGATCAAGAATGCGGCAGTTATTGTAGCCATTCTTCCTTTTGTGATCATCTATCCATTCTGCCAGAAGTATTTTATTTCCGGCGTGAATATCGGCGCTGTCAAAGAGTGACAGACGCAGGGAGGAGAAATGTATGAACACTGGAACTTACAAAAATCCAATTTTATATGCAGACTACTCCGATCCGGATGCAATCCGGGTCGGGGAAGATTATTACATGGTGGCATCTTCGTTTACATATCTTCCGGGGGTGCCTCTCCTTCATTCCAGGGATCTGGTTCATTGGGAGATCATCAATTACTGCGTACCGGCTCTGCCTTTTGAGAAATATGACCGGCCGGCTCATGGTTCGGGAACCTGGGCGCCATCCATCCGGTATCATAAGGGAGAGTTTTTTGTATTTATTCCACTGCCGGATGAGGGGATTTTTGTGGCGCGCTCCAAAGACCCGAAGGGAATATTTACACTGAACCGCCTCTGTGAATCCAGAGGCTGGATTGATCCGTGCCCGTTTTGGGATGAGGACGGAAGAGCCTATATGATCTTTGCTTATGCAAGAAGCCGCTGCGGGATTAAGCACCGTCTGGCTCTGGTGGAAATGGATCAGGAATGTACCCGGTTAAAGGGAGAGCCAAAGGTGATTTTTGACGGCACTCAGCTTGCGCCTACCAGCGAAGGGCCAAAACTGTATAAAAAGGATGGCTGGTATTATGTACTGATGCCTTCCGGAGGTGTTGCCACTGGCTGGCAGTCTGCCCTGCGGGCAAAGAAGATCTGGGGGCCTTATGAGTATAAAATTGTAATGCATCAGGGAAATACAGCTGTCAACGGGCCTCATCAGGGCGCATGGGTGGACACGCCGGAAGGAAGCAGCTGGTTTATCCATTTTCAGGACGTAGGAGAGTTAGGACGCATTGTCCATCTGCAGCCTATGTGCTTCCAGGATGGCTGGCCCTTTATCGGCTGTGAAACAAACGGCGATATGATCGGAGAGCCGGTAGAGGAGTGGGAGCTGCCTAAAGCAGGACAGCCTGCTTACAGGATTGCGGACTCAGATGAATTTGAAACCGGACGTCCGGGCCTGCAGTGGCAGTGGCAGTCCAACCCCAGAGAAGCTTTTTTTGCGCAGGAAGCAAAAAAGGGAAGCCTTAAGCTGGCCTGTCTGGCAAATCCAGAGCGTGAGAATCTTTTATGGTATGCTCCCAACGTGATGACCCAGATCCCTCAGTCCAATGCATTTACGGCAGAAGTAAAGCTTAAGCTGTCTGGCGGCGACGGGACAGAGGGCTGTGACGGCGATATGGCCGTTTTGGGCATGACGGGCCATCACTATGCGTTCTGCGGTCTGGAACGGGAAAACGAAAGGCTTTGGCTGCGCCTTTACGAAGGCTTTGTCACAGGAAAAGAGTTTGAAGGCCAGGCGATGGAGGGACTGGCTGCTTCAAAGGAGTGGAATCAGGATAAAGCCCTGTGGCTGCGCATGGAGCTTGGTGAAGACAAAATGTTTTTCTTTTCTGTTTCTGACGACGGCAGCACCTTCCTCCCCTTCGGCCCTTCCTTCCATCTGGCAAAGGGAACCTGGACAGGGGCCAAGCTCTGCCTGTGGGCCTGCAATCGGAACAATATCGCATCAGGAGGATGGGGAGAATATGATTACATACACATCAGCCACAAAAAAGATCGCTGAGGAGGCCTTTCAGGCGGCTCTTTTGGGCGATCTGGACAAAGTAAAGCAGCTGGCAGGCCATACCTTCCATCTGGAAACCTGTGATGAGAAAGGGAACAGCCTTCTTCATTATGCGGTAAGAAGCAAAAATCTTGAGCTGGTGCGTTTCCTTACAGAAGCGGGAGGGCTGGATCTGACCTGGGCCAATGCAGATCTGGTAACGCCCTTTGATCTGGCTCATATCCAGGCCAAGGAGCATCCGGGCGATCTGGCGGCAGAGGAAATGGAAGCCTGGATTGCTTCCGTCTGCGGCTTTTCCCATGAAGCCTGCTACCGCAATCCGGTGGTCCGGGGGATGTACCCAGATCCCAGCATTGTGCGTGTGGGAGAAGACTACTACATGGTTAATTCCAGCTTTATCTTTTTTCCGGGAATTCCGGTGTCCCATTCCAGAGATCTGGTCCACTGGGAAACCATTGGATATGTGGCGGCGGATCCGGACTGGGCCAGGAAGTATCTGGGGCCGTTAGAGGGCGGAAGAGGCTTCTGGGCGCCGGATATCAGCTATCATGACGGCTGGTTTACCGTCTGTGGCACCCTTCGGATGAATGATGACGCGGATTGTATCCAAACCCAGTTTGTGGCCCGTTCCAGAAAGCCGGAAGGCCCTTATGAGAAACCGGTGATCCACAAAGTTTTAGGAATCGATCCCTCCATTTTCCATGATGAGGACGGGCGCACCTATATGCTTCTTAACCGCGGAGCACGCATCATGGAGATCTCTGAGGACGGGAAAGAATGTCTTTCAGAACCGGAGCTGATCTGGTATGGCTGGGATAAGCATGGGCCTGAGGGGCCTCATATTTTGAAAAAGGACGGCTGGTATTACTGTTTCCTGGCTGAGGGTGGAACCGGGATCGGACACAAAATTACGGTGGCCCGCTCCCGGCAGCTTATGGGCCCCTATGAGGACTGTCCCTATAACCCGATCATGACCCAGAAGGATCCGGCTGCAGCCATCCAGTGCTGCGGCCATGGAAAACCGGTCAGTACTCCAGACGGACGCTGGTATATGGTATATCTCTGTTCGCGGTATCTGGACGGAAAATGGGGAATTTTGGGAAGAGAAACGTGTCTGGATGAGATTACCTGGACACCCGATGGCTGGCCGCTGGTAAATCAGAGAAAAGGCCCCTCTTATATGGCAAAGCTTCCTCTTAATCGATTGCAGAAACCGGATCCGGTTAAGCTTCCTTATGACGGCTGGCTCTGTCCAAGAACCATTGACAGAGAGCGTAGCTTCGTTTCTCCCGAAGGAATCCTTCGTATCCGGGGAGAAGGAAAGGACTTAAATGACAGAAGCTGCGTCAGCCTTCTGGTAAAACGCCAGCCGGATTTTAACTTTACCTGCGAATATGAAATGTGGGCTCCGGATGAGGATGGATACCGGGACGCCGGACTTACCTTATATTATGATGAAAACACATTTATAAAATTTGGCATAAAGGATCGCTGCCTGTTTGTCAGAGAATATGTGGACAATGCCTATGTCCGCTGTCTGGAGCAGGATTTCGAGCCGGGAAGCAGCCATGTTTACCTTAAAATAGTCACAGAAGGGCTTAAGCGGTCTTTCTATATCAATGGAACCGTTGTCGGCGTTTTGGATCACGTTACATCCCTTTGTTCAGAGGGATTAAAAAAAGGAAAACGCTTTACAGGAGCAATGACAGGAGTGTATAACAATGGAACGAATTTTATATGCTGGAGACAGCACCGTAGCATTTAATAAGATCAATACATATCCCCAGACCGGTATGAGCCAGGCTCTTCCGCTGTATCTGAAGGATAATATCCAGGTAATAAGCTTTGCAAAAAACGGCCGCAGCACCAGGTCCTTTATTGCAGAGGGACGGCTTGCCGCCATTGAGAAGGAACTTAAGAAGGGGGATTATCTGTTCGTCCAGTTCGGTCACAATGATTCAAAAGCAGATGAAGCGCGTCACACCGATCCGGATACGGATTTTAAGGAAAATCTTCGGATGTTTGCAGAGACAGCAAAGGCCTGCGGTGCAAAGGCCGTATTTATTACCCCCATTGCCAGACGTCTGTTTGATGAAAACGGAACTTTTAAACCGGGAAGCCACGGTGCCTATCCCAGGGCGATGAAAGAGGCGGCAAAGGAAGCAGGCGTTCCGGTTGTGGATCTTACTACTGTGACAGAACAGTATCTGGCACAGGTGGGGGAACTGTGGTCTCGTCCACTGTTTGTGTGGCCAAAGGACAATACCCATTTAAAATATGAAGGGGCCGTTATGATGGCCGGATTCCTTGCAGAGGGCCTTCGGGCATTGGGAGAGCCATACAGCAGCCTTCTGGCAGAGGAGAAGGAGGAGCAGTAAAATGGACCGGTATCAGGAGATGGAGCGCCGCTTTGCAGCCTGTTATCAAAAGCATGGGAAGCACTCTGTACGGGTGCTTCTGGAATTCTACAGGGGACAGTATCACAAATTTCTTCTCTCCACTCTCTTTTTCCTGCTGAAACATTCCCCGGCCCTCCTTTCCCCTCTTTTGATCGCAAATGTAGTCAATGGGGTGATCGAGGGAGGAGAAGCCGGGAGCAGGGCAATTTTTATTAATGTGGGAATCTGGCTGGGGCTTTTGAGCATCCATCTGCCTGCAAACTGGATCCACAATCAGCTGAAAAGCCGTGTGATCCGAAATACGGAAGCCGGACTTCGGGCGGCTCTGGTAAGAAAACTCCAGGAGCTGTCCATTCCTTATCATACGGGCAGTCAGTCGGGACGCCTTCAGTCAAAGATCATGCGTGATGTGGAGGCGGTGGAAACCCTGTCATCCCAGCTTTTTGTCAATCTGCTTAATATTGTGATGAATCTCGTTATCACACTGTCTATCACAGCCGTAAAAAACAGGCTCATCCTTGTGTTTTTTATTCTGGTTGCTCCGGTGGCTGCCGGAGCGGTAGTGGCATTCAGAGCCAAGATCCACAGGGAAAACCGCTCCTTCCGTCAGGGAATGGAGGAAACCAGCGCAAGGGTGATGGAGATGGTAGAAATGGTCCCTGTCGCCAGGGCTCATGCCCTGGAGGATAAGGAAGCGGCCAGGATCAGCGCCCTCCTTGAAGAAACAGCCAACCGGGGCTACCGGCTGGATATGGTGCAGGCCCACTTTGGGGCCGTAAGCTGGGTGGTATTTCAGGTATTTCAGGTGGTATGTCTGGCGGTTTCTGGTTTTATGGCTATGTCTGGTCTCATAAAGGTGGGGGATGTGACCTTTTATCAGTCCAGCTTTACGACGGTAGTGAATCAGTTTTCTGCTCTGATCAATCTGCTTCCTATTCTTACAAAGGGATTGGAATCCGTTTCCTCCATCGGGGAGGTGCTGTCCTCGGATGAGATAGAGGAAAATGAAGGAAAGGAAGAGCTGCTTTCCCTAAGAGGAGAATACGCTTTTAAACAGGTAAGTTTTTCCTATCCAGGCAGCAGCAAAGAAGTGCTCCACGGATTGGATTTTACGGTAAAACAGGGTGAAACCATTGCTTTGGTAGGCGAGTCGGGCTCTGGAAAGACAACTATTTTAAATATGCTCATTGGTTTTATCCTGCCTTCTGGGGGACAGCTTATGTTAGACGGGAAAGACATGAAAGGCCTGAATTTAAGAACCTACCGCCGTTTTCTGTCCGTGGTGCCCCAAACGCCGGTACTGTTTACCGGAACGGTGCGGGAAAATATTACCTATGGTCTGGAACATGTGAGCGAGGAACAGATCGCGCAGGCGGTAGAAGCAGCCAATCTGTCCGAGGTGGTAAAAAGGCTGCCCCAGGGGCTTGACACCATGATCGAAGAGCATGGAGCCAATTTAAGCGGGGGCCAGCGCCAGAGGATTTCCATTGCAAGGGCGCTGATCCGCAATCCTCAGGTCATTATTCTGGATGAGGCTACGTCGGCTCTGGACAGCATCTCTGAGTCGGAGATCCAGGAGGCCTTAGAACGCCTCACAAAGGGAAGGACTACCTTTATTGTGGCTCACCGCCTTTCTACCGTGCGCGGAGCCGACAGGATCCTTGTCATCGGACAGGGAAGGATCAGGGAACAGGGAAGCTATCAGGAGCTGATGGCAAAAAAAGGAGAATTTTATCAGATGGAACAGCTTCAGAGAATGGTGAGGTAGGAAAATATGCTGCGATATGACGGACCATTTATAACGTTTTTAATGAAACTGGGAGACATGATCATCCTTCACGTACTCTGGCTCCTCTGCAGCCTGCCGGTTATAACGGCAGGGCCTGCTTTTGCAGCCGCCCCTTATGCAGCCCTGCGGATTGTCAGGGATGAAGGCGGCTCTGTGTGCTCCATGTTTTTTAAAGCCTTCCGGATTAATTTTTTTCAGGCGCTTCCTCTGGGAGTTATAAGTCTTTTAGTCGGTGCGGTGATCGGAACCGATCTGTACCTGCTTTCCGGCCCGGTACAGCCAAAGGGAGCGGCGGGACTTTTTATGCTGGCTCTTACCGTGTTTCTTTCCATTCTTTACGGGATTCTTATGCTGTGGCTGTGGCCGGTACTTGTAACCTTTGAAAATACATGGATGGGAACCATAAAAAGTGCATACATGATGGCAGCATCAAACTGGGGGGCAACCTCTGCCATGATCCTTCAGGATCTTGTACTGGGGATCGCTGCAGTATTCAGTATTGCCTTTCTGCCCCAGGCGGCCATTATTTTTCTTATTTTCGGCTGTCCGCTGTTTTTTGTGGTCAATGCCTTCCATATACGCAGAGCCTTTGACAGGATAAGGGAAAATAGCAGTAAGGAGGACGAAGATGAGTAACACAGGAGAACGGATCCTGCCAGTGAGCCGCTATTATGACAGCCTAAACGGGATGAAGCGAAAATATGACCGTCTGGCAAGGCAGGAGGCTTTTTCAGGAACGAACGTGGAAGAATGGACGGGATGGAAAAATAAGGAAAAGAAGCGCTTGTGGGAGCTTTTGGGAATGGACAAAATGGAAATCTGCTCCCCCTGCCCTGAAATAGCGGAACGAGTCATGCTGGACGGTGGAATCCTGAGGGAAAAGCTTCTTTTGCAGGTGGAACCGGATATATGGATGCCGGTGTATCTGCTGATCCCGCCGGGCAGCGGACGTCATTCCGATTGTGTCCTTGCTCCCCATGGACATCAGGGGGCGGGAAAATACAGTGTGGCCGGCTGCAGTGAGATTCCGGCAGTGGCAGAGGCGATTGACCGTTTCCATTACGATTACGGCCTCTATCTGGCCCGGCTGGGATATGTTGCCGTCTGTCCCGATGCCAGAGGCTTTGGCGAGCGGAGGGATCTGGCTTTTCAGAAGGATGAGGAAAATGCATTTATGCGCGGAACCTGTTTCTATCTGGCCCATATGGCAGAGCCCCTTGGAATGACTGTGGCAGGAATGAATACCTGGGATCTGATGCGCCTGATCGACTATCTGGAAGAGAGGGGAGAATGGAATACAGAGCATCTGGGCTGCGTG
>OGXY01001710.1_pt1 | contig 14709 bp, 17 predicted proteins | sample 1576411 | NCBI WGS metagenome assembly OGXY01 (sample SAMEA3541498, study PRJEB24748) | human gut metagenome | biome: human gut; feature: human-associated habitat; material: faeces | place: China | collected 2012 | reverse complement strand
GGAAGAACAGAAAGGCAAGACGAGCCGGAAGACCGGAAGTGACTCCTATGTACAATGTGGAGGATGCACAGAATGTCATGCAGCACTTTACACCGTGTGATTACAACAGTGTGTATGAGATATGCCCGGGGCTTAAGGTGAGATTTGTGGATGCAGGTCATCTACTTGGTTCATCATCTATTGAGATGTGGGTGACTGAGGAGAATGTGACCAAAAAGATTGTCTTTTCAGGTGATATTGGAAATCACAACAGGCCACTCATCAAGGATCCGCAGTATGTGGACAGTGCTGATTATGTGGTTATGGAATCTACATATGGCAATCGTCTGCACGATACGCCGCCTGACTACGCGGTGGAGCTTTCAAAGGTCATCAATGCGACATTTACAAGAGGCGGAAATCTGGTAATCCCGGCATTTTCAGTGGGCAGGACACAGGAGATGCTCTACTTTATCAGGCGTATAAAGACTGAGAATCTGCTGCCGGAACATCCGAATTTTGAAGTTTACATCGATAGCCCCCTTGCTGTTGAGGCGACAAATGTATTTCATGAGAATATATCGGACTGCTTTGATGAGGAGGCTATGGAGCTTATTTCGGCAGGAATCAATCCAATCAAGTTCCCCGGACTTCGTGTGGCAGTATCATCGGATGAGTCAAAGATGATTAATTTCGATAAGAAGCCAAAGGTTATCATCTCAGCATCAGGTATGTGTGAGGCCGGACGTATCAGACACCACTTAAAGCATAATCTTTGGAGAAGTGATTCAACAGTTTTGTTTGTAGGATATCAGGTTCCGGGAACGCTTGGCTATGCACTTTTAAACGGTGCTAAAAAGGTGAAACTTTTTGGTGAGGAAATAGAAGTAAGGGCAAGCATAGTAAATCTGCCGGGTATCAGTGGACATGCAGACAAAAATCAGCTTACAGAGTGGCTTGGCGCAATAAAAAACAAGCCGGAGCATGTATTTATAGTCCATGGAGAAGAGTCCACAGCAGAGTCCTTTGCAAACCACGTGCATGAGACCTTCGGCTATGATGCAGTGGCACCGTACAGTGGTGATGCCTATGACCTTATCACGAATCAGAAGGTGGCAGATGGTTCCCGCAAGCTTGTGGAGAAAAAGGCTGCATATGGCATGGCAAGCAGAGAGAAGACTATATTTGACCGTCTGGTGGCAGCAGGCCAGAGGCTTGTATCTGTTATCCAGAAGTGCCAGGGTATGGCTAATAAGGACTTGAGCAAGTTTGCAGACCAGATAAATGCGCTGTGTGACAAGTGGGATAGATAGAATGTAATCACAGCATATCAAAGTAATAAAGCAAAAAGGGAATGTGTGGGCAGTCAATCGCATACAACATATATGCAACACTGGGACACACAAATCCCCTATTTATGGGCTTTTTAGGATATCAAAACGTTAACAAAGAGATAATTCAACCGAATATCGAAAAAGAGCAACAGACCCCGAAAATCCTGTATTTTCGGGGTTTTCTTTATATTCTGAAAATCTATCAGACACCTTCAAAACACACGAAAATGTTCCGGTAACTAACAGGTAACACATAGAAATGTGCCTATCGCAGAGATTGCTAAAGCAATTGGAAAGGATGCATAATATATAAGAATTGGCATACAACAAGGAATATTAAAATTTGGAACAGCAATGAAAGTTGGAAATTCAAGAGAATATAGTTATTATTGTCCAGATAAGAAGGTGTGGGAAGAGACAGGATACTTTAATAAAAATATGTGATACTATTTTTGTGTAAGAACTGTGATATATGTACATAATGAGAAGATGAAGAAATAGATGTAAATTTAATAGCCAGGAAAATCAAAGGGGGATATGCGTTAAAAACGCGAGAAAACTAATAGGGATTTGACTATAATTCAGATTTACATGAAAGGGGATTTGCGTTATAATTGTGGCGGAAATGTGGATTTATGCATGGATAAACCAGTTTTTAAAAGAAAAATATACGATGAAATATATGAGTGGAAAGAGAACAGAAGCGATAAATATGCACTCTTGATAAAGGGAGCAAGACGAGTTGGTAAATCAACTATTGCAGAGGAATTTGCAAAAAAGAGTTTAAATCGTATATTCTCATTGACTTTGCTCATACAAGTAAGGCAATTATTGATCTATTTGATGATATGTATGATCTGGATTTTTTCTTTTTGCAATTGCAGCAGTTAATGGGAACCAGGTTATATGAGAAAGAGTCAGTAATTATTTTTGATGAGGTTCAGTTATTTCCAAAGGCTAGGCAGGCAATTAAATATCTCGTTTCGGATGGAAGATATAAGTATATTGAAACAGGCTCTTTATTATCAATAAAAAAGAATACAAAGGATATTTTGATTCCAAGCGAAGAACATAAAATATCTATGTTTCCTAAGTGGTAATGCATCAAGATATATTCTGTCAAGTGCAAGAGAGGGGATTCGCTCTGAGAAAGTAAGAAAACTGATTCCTGATATGCTCAGTTCGTACACTGTAAATATTGCATATCACGCTAATAATCCTGATGTAGGAATGTCGTTGGAAAAGGATGCAGGACGATATAAATTGTTTAATTCGGATGTTGGTTTATTTATAACTTTGGCATTTAAGGATAAAAAATATACGGAGAATATTATTTATAATAAGTTACTTTCGGACAAACTAGATGTAAATTTAGGATATGTCTATGAAAATGTTGTGGCACAGATGCTAATAGCAAAAGGTAATAATTTGTTTTATTACACGATGAAAAGTGAAACTTCAAATCATTTGTATGAGATTGATTTTTTAACTTCTGTTAAAGATAAGATATGTCCATTAGAGGTGAAATCCGGTAATTATAGAACGCATAAATCACTTGATGCATTTTGCAACAAGTTTAGTAATCGTATAGGTAGCAAATATGTTGTTCATACAAAAGATTACAAATGGGAAAACGGAATTTATTATATTCCAATGTATATGGTACCATTTTTATAAAGATTTTTTAGAAACGTATATATTCATCAGGCAGCAAGTGGTTAAAGACGTAGAATAATAAACTTTTAACGGAGACACGCAGCTTTAAAATTTGTATATAGATGAATAAAATGCAGTGTATGAGGAGAATGTAATGAGAATATCAGATATTATGAGATTAGGAAAGTCTGCCATTATTTTTGCCACTATTGTAGTGGCTTTTTTGGTAATAATCTGGCTTTTAGGCTACAAAATGATTTATAAAAAAATATTGCATGGTAAAAAACAGATTTCAATTGGCAGAATAGGACTGGTGTGTGTACTTGCAGTATACATTGTTGTTGTCCTTTATGTGACATTGCTAAGAGGAGGTATTGGTTTTGGGGGATTTGAGTACCGGGCTAACTTTAAACCATTTTCTTCGTACAAAGAGGCCTGGTACAATTTTAGTGCACAGGAATGGAGAAATCTGATACTTAATATATGTATGTTCGTGCCGTTTGGATTTTTACTACCAATTTGTTTTGGAAAGATTAAAAGAGCGTGGAAAATATATTTGTGCGGGTTTGGGTTTGCACTGTTTATAGAGGTTGTGCAGCTTATCACGGGACGAGGTGTATTTGAAACTGACGATATCATAAATAATACGATAGGTGCAATGATCGGATATGGATTATTTTCGGTTGCAAGACTGATATTTGTGGCAGTCTGTTCAAGGAAGAAAGTCCAAGATAATACAAATGAAGTCAGTGGAGTGGCACATGATGAAAATGTTTGTGAAAGACAGAACATTTCCATAAGAAAATGTCTGGTGGCACAGCTTCCGCTTGCGTTTACAATTATAGCTTTTGCAGCTGTTTTTATTGTATACAATAGTATGGAATATGGTAATCTTTCAATCGATAATATTTCAAATCAAAATGTGGATGTCTCGATGGCAGATGGTGTGAGTCTGGCAGATGAGGCAGATCCGCTTGATGTATACACAATTCACAGGGCTACAGAAGATGAGGCGAGGGAGCTTGCCTACGGGTACTTTTCAAAGTATGGTGTTTTAATAGATGACTCAAAAACAGACATATATGATGATACTATTATTTTTTACAGTACCAGCCTTGATGATGAGGGCAGTAACCTGAGTATCTGGTGCGATTACGAAGGACCAACAGTAAGTTTCACGGATTTTTCAAATATAGATGATGAAAATTCGTATGCTGACGCTGGACTTTCAGAGGAATTTGTCAGAGAAAAGCTGGAAAATCTAGGAGTGGTTATTCCCGAAAACGCAGTTTTTGCACCAATCGAGGAATATGATGCAGGAAACTATAGGTTTACAAACGATGGAGAAATTCTTGACGATGGCTTGTATTATAAGGGAACGATAGAATGTTGTATTAATTCGTCAGGTAAAATTGCAAATTTCAGAGACTCCATGATAAAATATACGCCTTATAAAAAGGTAGATGTTATTTCAGAAAAAGAGGCTTATGACAGGCTATGTGCAGGAAAATTTTATTTCCCGGATTATGATAAAGATGAACAATTATCTGATTTAGTTGTAAAATCAGTGAAGATAAGTTACACACCAGATTCGAAGGGATATTATCGTCCGGTTTATGAGTTTGTGGCAAATGCAAATCAGGATACAGGCAAGAGAGAAATAAGTATAATGGTAGATGCTATGGAAATTTAGGGAGGAATAACTTACAAAAATTAACTGACAGCTGCATTAGGTCTGGTAAAAAACAAAAGGGGCTGTAAAAAAACTCCCCTGACAGAAAATCGCCCAGACCGTGAGGTCTGAGCGATTTTTTGGTATAATTAATTATGCTACTAAATAACAATACCAATGGTAATTATACTATGCGTCAGCTGAAATTACCATTAGAAATCGAAAAATTGATCGATATTTCCGATCCGGTATACACTTTTTGTGAGGTTATGGATCACATTGACCTATCCAGATATTTTGTAGAGAAAGGCTATAAAACAGGTCGCCCAAGATGTGATGCTCAAAAACTCCTTAAAGTAATACTTTTTGCCTTTATGGAAAATGGCATCTGCTCTTTACGAGAAATAGAAAAGCTCTGCCGTAATGACATTCGTTACATGTATCTTCTTGATGGCATGAAAACTCCTTCTTTTGCTACATTTGGAAACTTAATCCGAAACGAACTAACCGATTCTATCGAGCAGATATTTGAAGACATTAATTCATATATTTTTGCCAAAGATCACGTGGATCTGCAGCATACATACATTGACGGGACAAAAATTGAGGCAAATGCCAATCGATATACCTGGGTATGAAAAAAATCGTGTGTGAAAAACCGGCAGAAAGTCTTTGACAAGATTTCACTCTTGATTGATGCTATGAATCAGGAAGTACTTGGATATCTCGGAATAAAATTTGAAAAGCGTGAAGCGTATGCGGTTGATTATGTCTCTGAATTACTTACGATGTACAAAGAAACAACCGGACTGGATGAAACTTCTTTCGTTTCCGGACGTGGTCGTAGAAAAAGCATTCGACAAAAACAATACGAAGAATTGCATGAATATCTGAAACGTTTGAAATCCTATGCATATCACATCGAGACCTGTGGAGAAGAAAGAAACAGTTATTCCAAAACAGATCATGATGCTACTTTCATGCGTTTAAAGCGTGATTACATGGGAAACGATCAGCTACTTCCGGCATACAACCTACAGGCAGCCATCTGTGATGAATACATAGCTGTAATCGACGTAAAACCATATGCATCCGATATGGAATGCTTTGTGCCTTTGATGGAAAAATTCAATCGCACATATGGTCACTATCCGAAATATCCGGTTGCTGATGCCGGATACGGTTCTTACAATAATTATCTTTATTGTGAAGAACACGGCATGGAAAAATACATGAAATTTACCATGTACAAAAAAGAAACGACGGACAAAAAGTATCATGAGAATCCGTATCGTGCTGTAAACTTTGCAAAAGATGCAGATGGAAATCTCTTATGCCCAAACGGTCGAAAATTCCTCTTCAAGAGAACACAGCATGTGAAATATAATAAATATGGAAGAACGGAAGAATTATACGAATGTGAATCTTGTGAAGGGTGTCAGCATAAACAAGAATGTTGTCCGAGAGCACACAAAAACCGAACGATCCGAATGAATCAGGAATTAACTGCTATCCATCAGGAAGTGCTGCAAAATCTTGAATCCATACATGGTGCTCTCTTGAGAATGAACCGAAGTATTCAATCGGAGGGAACTTTTGGTGTATTAAAGTGGGATAAAGCGTATAAAAGATTATTGCGAAGAGGCGAGAAAAATGTAATTCTCGAGCTTACACTGATTTCATGTGGATTCAATCTTTATAAATATCACAACAAAAAGCAACGACAGACGAAAGTTGCATAAAACTTAAGCGGGCATGATTAGCCGAGCTTTATTAAATGCACCATTTTTTATACCCAAAGATGCAGACTTGCTTAGAAATAGAAAAGTTAATACAAAGAAACGCCAAAACCGACATTTGCCGGAATTGGCGTTTCTTATATTAGGGACTTATTTTACAGCCCCTTTTTTATTTTGTGACGCGCAGCTTATTGAAAGTGCTATGTATGTAACTACGCCTCGTTCTGCTTGAAAATTACATTTCTGTATTTCGAAAGTATTCCTTTTAACAAGCTTCCAAGTACACAGATTGAGATAATCTCACCGATTCCGACAGTAACTGCATTGAAAAGAAGAGAGATATCAACACCCTTGTATATAGTTGTAAAACCATATCCGTATCTGAGCACGAGTGGCACGATAATAATGTTGGCGATAACAGGTGGAAGCGTGTATACAAACTTCTTTTTTCTGAGGAAGTAAGTGCCAAGTGCACCGAGCAGTGTAGCGATACTTCCGAAGATGATATCCCAGATGATGCCGCCTGTGATAAGATTGGAAATCAGACATCCGATGAAAAGACCCGGAATGGCTGCCGGTGTGAAAACCGGAAGGATGCAAAGCGCTTCAGAAAAGCGTACCTGAATGGTGCCTGATGCGAGACCAAGCAGATTGGTGATATACGTGAGCACAACATAGAGTGCTGCAATCATAGCTGCCTGTACTGCAAATAATACTTTTTTGTTTCTCATATTTAGTTCTCCTTTAGTTTTGTTTTACGTCAGGAAGGTTTCGAACTGACGCATTTATTTTCGCCTTGCTATGTTAACAAAAAATGCTTTGAATGTCAAGAAGTACATAAAGTCAGTGCCCATTTAGAGAAATTGTGGTATAATGAGTGCAAGTGAGAAGATAAATGACAAGAGGGAAACCGTATTATGAGAGAAATAAAGGTTAATGAACTAAAAGAGGGAATGACTACGGCAGTAGATGTGTTTTCGCCAAAGGGACAGCTTATCCTTAAAAGACATCAGACTGTATCGGCATTTGATATAGCAAAGTTTGGATTCTACAATATAGCTTCGGTTTATGTTGAGGGAAGCTCAGCACAGGAAAAAGAAGAATGGAATAAAAAATATGCCATCATTAAGGAAAAATACCGTGATTCCATCGATAACCTGCATGAATATATGAATGACATACTATACAGGAATATCATCCCGGATAAGAATACGCTCATCAGGGACTCGGTAGAGATTTTTGACAGGTTTGAGACTTCATATGAGCTATTTGACGCACTTCAGGTATTAAAGCAGACAGATGTATCTACGATGGCACATTCCATGAATGTATCAATTATTGCACGTCTCATTGGTGTATGGGCAGGGCTTGATACAGAAAAGCTGGATGAGATTTCCATGGCAGGTCTGTTGCACGACATAGGCAAGTTTAAGATACCGGATGAGATATTATTGAAGCCGGGAAAGCTCACAAAGGAAGAGTTTGAGGTGATAAAGAAGCACACGGTATATGGCTATGAGATACTTAATAATTTCAAGATTCTTGAAAGTACGAAGCGTGCGGCACTTTTACATCATGAGAAGTTTGACGGCTCAGGATATCCGTTTGGATATACAGCAGATAAAATCGATGATATATCAGCTATTATTACGATAGCCGATGTCTACGATGCAATGACGTCAAAGCGCTGTTACCGTGATGGGATGTGTCCGTTTGATGTGATAGCAGATTTTGAGTATGATGGCATATCAAAGTATCATCCGAAGTATATAGGGATGTTTTTGAAGAAGATTGCAAGCTCATATATCGGAAGCACTGTGCTTTTGACAAACGGCAAAAAGGCCAAAATAATTTTTTTGACGGAGAAGTATTCAAGGCCTACAGTTACATTGCTTGAAGACAACAGTGTGCTGGTGCTTAAGGATGAAAAGGATATAAAAATAGCGGCAGTGCTGTAGAATTATATACGCGGATTAATTGAATAAAATTACTGTAAATGGGAATGCTTTAGATAAAGAAATTTATCCGGAGGATTCCCATGTCTGTATATAAGGTTGATATATGTGGAGTGACCACATCAAAACTGCCGGTACTTAAGGATGATGAAAAAGAAGAACTGTTTGAGAAAATAAAAAAGGGAGATAAGGCTGCAAGAGAAAAATATATTCGTGGAAATTTAAGGCTGGTGCTTTCGGTAATCAGAAGGTTTTCAAACCATAATGAAAATATGGATGATTTATTTCAGATAGGATGCATCGGACTTATGAAATCAATTGATAATTTTGATCCGACTATAGGTGTTAAGTTTTCCACTTATGCTGTTCCGATGATTATCGGTGAGGTGAGACGGTATCTGCGTGACAACAGTGCATACCGTATTCCGCGCTCCCTCAGGGATACAGCCTATCAGGCTATTAAATCAAAGGAAAAGCTATCGAGAAAGCTGGTGCATGATCCGTCCTTAGCGGAAATATCAAAGGATTGCGGTATCCCTGAAAACGATATACTATACGCACTTGATGCAATCCAGACACCGCTTTCCCTCTTTGATCCTGTATATACTGACGGTGGTGATACACTTTATGTGATGGATCAGATATCGGACAAGAAAAACAAAGAGGAAGCATGGGTAAAAAATCTGGTTCTCGACGATGCCTTAAAGCTGCTTGATGACAGAGCAAGACAGATTATTAAGCTGCGTTTTTTCGAGGGCAAGACACAGATAGAGGTGGCGGAGGAGATAAATATCTCTCAGGCACAGGTATCAAGGCTTGAGAAAAATGCGCTTAAAAATATGCACGGATATCTGGAAGCATAAGCAGATAATTGAATATTTAGTCTGCCTGTGCTAAAGAAGTTTTTTTAAGCACAGCCGCAATTATGACTGCATATACACCTCCGATAACAGCGGTGATAAGCTGTGTCACTGAAAACTGAAGCTGTAATACCGGCAGCATCTTGTGCATTGGTGCAGGCAGAAATGCAGGTAGAATGATAAGAGCAATGGCTATTCCCATGAAAACGGCCTTTAGTATGGCACCTATAGCAATTGATACAGGAAAACCGGCAGCTTTGCCGCATTTTTTGCGAAGCAGTCCCACACATACCACGAGAATGATATTTCCTATCATGATACATGGAAACATTGCAGGGATGGCCGCCATAACAGGACTTCCTGTGATGAAAAATGATGTGACAGGTGTGATAATGCTTAGGATAATGCCACATGCCATTCCGGCATAGAGTACGGTAAGTATTAAAGCTGCATTAATGATTGGACCTGTGATGTATACGCTTAAGTTCTTAAAGAACTGGCTGACAAGGCAGATTGCAAGCATAATTGCAGTAACGGTTATTTGTTTAGTTTTTATCTTCATTGATAAGACCTCCTTTAAATTTTCATATGAAATCATACTCCTTTGAGGGTGCAAATGCAAGGTTACGTTGCCGGTTAATATTTACTCAGAAGGCAAAAATGACGGTTGATATTGAAAGCAATTCATTTGTGTGCTAATATAAATGTATTCGCTGTTTGACGCAAAACAGCTATATATCAGGAGGAATACAATGAAAAAACTGATTAATTTGATATCAGAGGAAGTGACAAAGGCATTCGTCAGTGCAGGATATGACGAGAAGTACGGAAAGGTTACACTTTCAAACAGACCGGACCTTTGTGAGTTCCAGTGTAACGGAGCAATGGCAGCGGCAAAAGAGTATAAGTGTGCACCATTTATGATCTCGGACAAGGTAGCAGCGCTCCTTGAGTCAGATGAGATGTTTGAGTCAGTAGAATCAGTAAAGCCGGGATTTCTTAATATCAAAATGGATACCGCTTTTCTGGCAAAATATATGAACGATATGAAGGATGACGAGGGCAGATACGGTTTGGAGAAGGCCAAAAAGCCACTCACTATAGTAGTGGATTACGGCGGACCAAACGTGGCAAAGCCTCTTCATGTAGGTCATCTTCGCTCAGCAGTAATCGGAGAGAGCGTTAAGCGTATCGCAAAGTTCATGGGACACAATGTGATCGGTGATGTGCATCTCGGCGACTGGGGACTTCAGATGGGGCTTATTATTACAGAGCTTCGAGAGAGAAAGCCTGACCTCGTTTATTTTGATGAGAGCTATACAGGAGAGTACCCGAAGGAGGCACCGTTTACCATATCTGAGCTTGAGGATATATATCCGACAGCCAGCGGCAAGTCAAAATCAGATGAGAGCTTCAAGGAAGCAGCACTTCTTGCCACAAAAGAGCTTCAGGGAGGCAGGAGAGGCTATCAGGCACTGCTTTCACACATCATGAATGTCTCTGTAACAGATCTTAAGAGAAATTATGAGAATCTGAATGTTCATTTTGAGCTGTGGAAGGGCGAGTCGGATGCACAGCCATATGTACCTGAGATGGTTGAAATGATGAAGGAAAAAGGCTTTGCACATATGAGTGAGGGCGCTTTGGTTGTGGATGTGAAGGAGGATACAGATACAAAGGAGATTCCGCCATGTATCATCCTAAAGTCTGACGGAGCCTCACTTTACAGCACTACAGATCTTGCAACACTTGTTATGCGTATGAAGGAGAACAACCCTGACCGTGTGATTTATCTGGCAGACGCACGTCAGTCAATGCACTTTATCCAGGTGTTCCGCTGCGCAAGAAAGACAGGCATAGTACCGGATACTACAGAGCTTGTACATATCGGCTTTGGAACAATGAACGGTAAGGACGGCAAGCCTTTCAAGACAAGAGACGGTGGAGTAATGCGTCTTGAGTATCTCCTCAAGGAAATTGACGATGAGATGCTCAATAAGATTAAGGAAAACCAGAAGGAAAAAGAGAACTTAAATATTGACGAGGCGGAGGCTGAGCAGACAGCCAAAACTGTAGCGCTTGCAGCAGTCAAGTATGGTGATTTGTCTAATCAGGCGAGCAAGGATTACATCTTTGATATCGACAGATTCACATCCTTTGAGGGTAACACAGGTCCATATATCCTTTATACAATCGTGCGTATCAAGTCAATCCTCTCAAAGTATGAGGCAAAGGGTGGCGACATCAGCGCACTGAAGGATGCGATCATGCCGGCAGTCAATGCAGGACAGAAGAATCTCATGCTCTCTCTGGCAAAGTTCAATGCTACAATTGAGAGTGCATACGAGGAGTCTGCACCACACAAGATATGTGCATACATCTACGAGCTTGCCAACGCATTCAACGGCTTCTACCATGATACAAAGATTCTTTCTGAGGAGAATGAAGAACTTAAGAAGTCATATATTTCGCTGCTTGTGCTCACAAAGGAGATACTTGAGGCTTGTATAGATATGCTTGGATTCTCAGCTCCTGACAGGATGTAATATTAATAGTAGTAATTTCATGTTCTAAAATAATTGGACATGTAATATAAATAGGACATAGATGATTTATCAGAATCGTCTGTGTCCTTTTTTTAATTTGAATAACTGTCGGTGGCAGGTCGGGATAGGGCTCACGCGTGTGGCTGCAGTGTCGCAGAAGCGTATAGCGGAGCTATTTAGAGTCTGTTAAATTATGCTTTGAAGCACAGAAATGCCGAGGCATGGACGCCGAGGCAAGGAGATATCGAGCCCGGACGGCGAGTATCGACGGTTTCGTCAGGCATAAAAGTATTTACTGCATAATTTATACAGAGTCTTAATAGCGCAGTGTAGCATCTGCGACACTGCAGCCACACGCGTGAGCCCTGCCCTACCTGCTACCGAAGTGGCGATAAGGAGTGAAAAATATGGATATAATTGATTATCTGCCACAAAAGATGAAGGCTGAGGCAGAAGCGTACATGCCGTGTGGTCTGGAGGAAATCAGGGTGCGCGCCGGAAAGCAGGTGCAGTATATGTTTGCGGGAGGATGTAGAGCCGGAGTGTATATCTCACATAGCGATATTGAGGAGATGATAAATTATCTGAGCGGATATTCATTCCACGCGATAGCACCGCAGCTTGCAGCAGGCTATTTTACAGTGGAGGGAGGTCATCGTGTGGGAATTGCAGGGCAGATGGGCTGCGATGGAGGAAAGGTTACAGCAGTCAGTGAGATAGCGTCCTTAAATATCAGAATTGCCCATCAGATAAGGGACGTTGCAATGCCACTGATGCCTTATATCCGGGATGAAAACAGCATTTACAATACATTGGTTATATCACGGCCGGGAGAAGGAAAAACAACATTTTTAAGAGACTGCATAAGGATACTTTCAGATGGCTGTGACGGAAAAAAAGCTCTTAAGGTGTCGGTGGTTGATGAGCGCTCGGAGATAGCAGCGTGCTACTTGGGAGTGGCTCAAAACGATATAGGCAATTCCAGTGATGTGCTGGATAACTGTCCGAAGTCACTTGGCATGAGGATGCTTTTGCGCTCTATGTCACCGGATGTGATTGCAGTGGATGAGCTGGGAGGAGAAAGCGATATCGAGGCACTAAACCAGCTTGTGAGTTGTGGAATAAGGATACTTGGCAGTGTACATGGCACCAATGCAGATGATCTGCGAAGGAAAATTCTGCCACATGCCATAGAACGGTTTGTGTTTATAGACCATGATGAAAAAGGGGTGAGGCGCTATAGCATTTATGATGAAGCTTACAGGCTTTTGTATAGTACTGTTTGCGGTATCGGGGCTGATAAACGATTACAGCAAAAGAAAAAAGGCAGATATAGCGATGCTGTATGATTTTATGCTTTTGCTTGAAAAGGGGGCATTTTATCTGGCAGGAGAAAGAATGAAGGCACCACAGTTTTTTAACAGCATAAGAGGAAAGAGCGAGGTGTTTAATGAGGGATGCAGGAGAATGGGAGAAGTGCTTTCAAACAGGAGCTGTAAAAGCGGAGAGGAGGGCTGGAAGGCTGTGTGGGAGAAGGTGCTTTGGGGCAGGGTATCTGATGAAAAAATAAATAAAATGATAGTTGAAATGGGAGGTGCGTTCTTTGAAAAAAATGCAGCTGCGATGGAGCAGCGGCTTAAGGAATGTGCTTTGGACATACATAAACAGATAGATTTTTACAGGAAAGATTATGTTGAAAAAATGAAGGTGATTTGTCCGGTGGGTATTTTGGGAGGGATTATGATATCAATAATGCTTATATAATATTGTTTATAAAAAAATGTTTGTATAAAAATGTGGTAATCCGATTAAACATATTGTTGTATGCGATGAAAGGACTTGATGATGGAGATTTCGATTATTTTTAAGATAGCAGCACTTGGAATAGTGATTACGGTGCTCGGACAGGTCTTAAAACACAGTGGAAGGGAGGAAATGACTTTCCTGCTTAGTCTGGCCGGGCTTGTTATTGTATTGTTCTGGATTGTGCCATATATAAGTGAGCTGTTTAAGGCAATGCAGGATATGTTTTCTTTGTAATATGTTGAAGATTGGGATAATAGGAATTGCGGCAGTATTTTTTGCAGTGCTTTTAAAGCGTGACAGGCCTGAACTTTCAATGCTTCTTTCAGTGGCCTGCGGCACTATAATTTTTGCTTTTGCATTGGAGCGGCTCGGCACGACAATTGAGTTTTTTAAAGGACTTCTTTCAAAGCTTCCTGTGGAACCGGCATTTTTTGTCACTATGGTAAAGATGCTTGGGATTGCATATATTGCGGAGTTTTCATCCTCAATCTGTAAGGACTGTGGTCATAGCGCAATTGCATCGCAGATAGAGCTTTTTGCGAAGGGAGCAATTGTTGTGATGTCAATTCCGGTGATGTCTTGTCTGATAGAGCTGATTGGAGAGCTGTTTTGATTTGTAAAAAATATATTTTGATAATAATCATATTGGCTGTAGTGTTTTTGCCGCAGTGTTTTGTGTATGCGTCGGACACCGAAATTACAGATAAAATTGAGCAGCAGATGCTTGAAAAAATAGATATGTCAGAGATTGAAAAATATTCAAAGGATTATCTGCCGGACAGACTATCGTTTTCGGATATAGTGGATGCCATTCTGGCAGGAGATCAAAAGGCCGGTGAAAAAATCTGTGAGTATATTTATGAGCTGTTTTTTTATGAGATAGCGGCGGTGAAGCCTGTTATTATAAATGTGCTGTGCTATACGATACTTTTTATGGTGTTTTCAAGGCTTATTTTCTGGCGGCAGGATTATGTATACAATGTAAGCTTTCTGTTTATGTATGCATCAGTCATATCAATGCTTATGGCATCTTTTTTTGTGTTGTCTGATGTGGCAAAGGGCTGTATTGATGTGCTTTTGACTTATCTTACAGCGCTTGTGCCGGCATATGCGACAGTACTTCTTGCGTCCGGAAAAGGATTTTCGGCATCAGGCTTTTACA
>OGXY01001694.1_pt1 | contig 14859 bp, 7 predicted proteins | sample 1576411 | NCBI WGS metagenome assembly OGXY01 (sample SAMEA3541498, study PRJEB24748) | human gut metagenome | biome: human gut; feature: human-associated habitat; material: faeces | place: China | collected 2012 | reverse complement strand
AAGTTCTTCCGGGATAAGACTTGGGGAGGTGTTAAAGGTGGACGCTATAATGCTACCGAGCATACCCATGCCCAGTTTGCCGGTATGATTACCCGTTTGGATTATTACGTGGGTGAAGTCTTGAAGAAGTTGAAAGAAAAGGGACTGGACGAGAACACCATCGTCATCTTCAGTAGCGACAACGGCCCTCACGAAGAAGGAGGAGCGGACCCGGAGTTCTTCGGACGGGATGGGAAACTGCGTGGTTTGAAACGGCAGTGCCATGAAGGCGGCATCCGGATTCCTTTCATTGTGCGCTGGCCGGAACGCATCTCCGCCGGTTCGGTAAACGACCATCAACTGGCATTTTACGACATCATGCCCACTTTCTGCGAATTAATAGATGACAAAGGCTTCCCGAAGAAGTATGTCAACAAGAAGTTAGAAGACGATTGTTTCGACGGCATTTCCTTTGCCCCTACCTTATTGGGCGATGCCGGTAAACAGCAGAAACATGATTTCCTCTATTGGGAATTCCATGAAACCGACCAAATGGCAGTACGTATGGGAGACTGGAAACTGGTAATCAAGAAAGGGAACCCCCATCTGTACGATCTTTCAAAGGATATCCACGAAGATAACGATATAGCGGCGCAGTACCCGGATATTGTGAAACGGATGCTTGAAGTTATCCGACAGGAACACAGGCCTAGCGATATGTTTCCGGTTACATTGCCGGAGTTCGCTTCGGATTATCCTTTACTTTCTAACATAGAAATCTTATAAAACTCAAAAGACACCTCCGGATGAAATTAATAAAGCTGTTCGTTTAAAAAGTGAATATTATAACGAAAAAGAAAAGGAGAAAAAGATATGAATACAACATCACTAGACCAGATCAAGGATCGCTATTATGGTGAAAAAGGAACACCAGAACGTGACCAGCGGGCTATGACTCAAGCAGAACTTGCAGACCGGATAGAAAAGAAGCGTTCTTTTATTTCCAAAGTCGAAAATGATAGTGGCAATATCACTCTTAAAACTCTTTATGACATAATAGAACGCGGATTAGGTGGTAAACTGAAAATTGAGGTACAATTATAAATTCTGCTACATAGAGTTTATCCTCACTTTTACCTACACGCTTACATTCATGCTCCGTATCGCCTTATTCATCGGTGATACAGCATGGTGTAAGTAAATAAAAAGAGTGGTGTAGGTAAATTTGCCTACACTACTCTTTACTCCGTTTCTTCTCTACTTTTGTTTCTTCTAAACAGGGATTGTATATGTCAGTCTCCTATGTTCATTGTGAAAATTACATGTGTTTATTGCATTGATATACAGTGTTGTAGCGATGCTTGCGGCTGTGAAGCACGAGCCTCATAATTGTGGAGCAGCTGATTCACAATTGTGGCCATTCGGAAATAAAGCACTCTGAGGTAAGAAACTACCTATGCGGAAACAATGAAGCAGCTGTGTTTGCGCTACATAACAGCCTTTTCACGTGTGTTCCTCCTTATACTGCGTCGGCGAACATCCCATATACTGTTTGAACACCGTGCTGAAATAGCGTGATGTAGAGAACCCTGTCTGATCCGCTATCTCATTTATGCTGAGGGCACTGTGTGTAAGTAACCATACAGCTTTTTCCATCCTGATTTTAGTAATATAATCATTTGCCCCCATTCCGGTCAGTGCTTTTAACTTATTGTAGAGGGATGCGCGGCTGATGCCCAGTTCTGTACAAAGTAGCGGTACTCCCATTTGCGGATTTTCCAGATTATCTGAAATGGTTTTATTCATTCGATTGAGGAATTTCTCGTCGGCCGAACTGAATGTACTTTCCTGTGGCTGAGGAAGCGGCTCTGTGCCGGAGTAACGCATCCGCATCCGCTCGCGGTTTTTTAGCTGGCTTTGAATAATTGTATAGAGAATATCGACTTCAAAAGGTTTGGTCTGATAAGCATCCGCTCCATTTTTGTAGCCGAATGTCTTGCTCTCTTCATCATTGCGGGCTGTGAGTAGAATAACGGGAATATGACTGATTTCCAAATCCTCCTTGATATGTTTGCATAGTTCGTAGCCGTTCATGCGAGGCATTTGGATGTCGCTGACAACAATGTCCGGATGCGACTCACGGCAGATGCGCAGAGCTTCTTCGCCATCATAAGCCACCCATATCTTTTTGAACTTATTCCTGAGAGCCTCCGACAGATAATCAGTCAAATCTTTGTTGTCATCTACAATAAGTAAGGTGTTACCTTGGGTTTCTTCGTTTCCGCTTGTTCCGTCCGGGATGCTTTCCAGCTCTTCGGTAGGAGCTAATAACTCATTCAGATAAGGCTGGGGTTGTAGCGTAACTCTTCCCGGTTGCGTATCCCGCGGCAGTTCGAACCAGAAGGTGGACCCGGGAGAGTCTCCATGATCGTAGGCGCCGATACTTCCGCCATGTTGTTCTGCGAGGATTTTGGAGTAGGAGAGTCCGATACCCGTTCCGGGGCGACTGTTGTTGCCCTGATAGAACCGGATAAACAGATTGTTTATGTCTACATCCTTTAAGCCCGGACCTTGGTCTGAGATGGAAATGCGGACACGGGTCTGGTCTTCCGATAAACTTGCAGATACCTCAATCAGACTATTCTCATCACTGTATTTCAATGCGTTGATTAGTAAGTTGGTTAAGATGGTGCTGCATTTCTCTTTGTCGAAACAAAGGGTATCCACATCTTTATCCGGGGTATAGGATATGGAAATGCCTTTCATGTTGGCTTCCGGCCTGAAGTCGGCTATGAGTTGCTCGATCCACGAATTTAATTCTACGCTTTCGATATTCAGCGAACTTTGTCCCACTTCCATTTTCCGTACATTCAGCACCATGTCAAGTAGTTTCTTCATGCGCCCCGATTGCCTGCTGATACTTTGTATTACCGGATACTTTTCATCTTCAGGCGACAATGTTCCCAACAACTGTTTCAGTGGAGCATGTATCAGGGTCAGCGGCGTACGCAGTTCGTGATTGATATTAATGAGGAAACGTACTTTTTCTTCATATACCTGCTGCTCATGCTCTTTCATTGCCCATTTCAGCTTGTTCTCTTTGCGGCGCAATAGGGAGAAGAAAGCCAGTATTATGCTTATGAAGGCTACTACAATACAGCAAATAGTGAACCAGACGGACTTGTACCACGGTGGAAGCACTACTAATTCCAGTATCCGGTAGTCTTCCGTCCACCCGCCGCTACGGGTGCTGCACGAGGCTAACACCTGATAGGTCTTTGCCGGCAATCCGTTGAACGTCAGTTCCGGTTGATAAGAGTACATGATTTGCCCATCCATGCCGCGCAAGGTGTACCGGTACATGGGCTTGCGGAAAATATCTCTGTCATGGGCAATGATTTTAATAGAGATAGGTTTGCTGTGTTCCTGTACGGTTAGGCTGCGTCCGTTTCTTATAAAGGCATTCATTCGTTCTCCGCCCACAGCCACGTCGGCCAATTCAAGAACAGGAGGAACTGTATCTTCGTCCGGCAGTTGTTTGTCAATGCAAAGCAAGCCGTTGACCCCTCCCATATAAATGCCCCCTTCTGCGGATAGCAGCCGTGGTTTCTCCAGATATTCGTTTTGGATAACTCCGTCCGATTCTCCGTATAGGATAAATTCTCCTTCACGGATGAGGTGGGCAAACAGTTTTCCATCCGTTCCTATCCATACACGTCCCCGTCTATCACAAATCAGTGAATTGATTTCATTAATCAGCTTGTTGGGGATGTTGACATATTCGTGCTTTTCTGCGGAATACCGGCTGAGACCATAGTTGCTTCCTATCCAGAAAATGCCGCTTTCATCAACTGAAACTGTATTGAATATCGTGTCTCCGGTGCAATGATACAGGGTCTCTAACCGGTTGGTCCGGGAGTCTATCCGATAGATGCGTTTAATGTCGTGCAAGTAGGAGATGGGGCCATTCTGGCATATTGGTAAGATAGTACCAACGACTACCGGAGTATGTTTATCCAAAGGAATAGGGGTGAATTCTTTCTTTTCTATGTGATAGCTATAAGGCATCTCAGAGAGGAGCAGCACTGTTTCCTGAGTATTCCGGAAGATATTTACGGCCTTTCCGCGTTGGCACAAGAGGGCGTTGATACTGTCGTTCACGATAATCAATGGCCGATACTCTTCGGTTTGTTTATCAAAGAAGAATAATCCTTTACTGAATAAAGAGACCAGCAGGTGCCTTTTATCCACTTCCGTAATGGACGAAACTTTGTCTCCCCAAGTAGACTTCGTATGATAGAATCTATTGGTGTCGGGGTAGAAACGGTTGATCCCGCCGCCGTCTGTTCCTATCCATATATCCTTTTCTTCGCCCTGATAGATGCTTAACACTGCTTTTTCGCTCAGTCCGTATTCTGTGCCGGGCAGCGCATCCGAATATATCTTCATTCCCACTTCCCTGATATTTATCAGTCCGCCGCGTACACTGCCTGCCCACATGTTGTTGTTTGAGTCGGAATATAAGCAGAGGATGGAGTTGACCGGCAGGGAATATGGATTACCGGGTGCGTGGGCTATGGTGGATATCTCATCATTCTCCGGATTCAGGATATAAATGCCTGAACCATCTGTCCCAATCCATATCTGCCCGTTACTCTCAGCCAGAGAAAGCACTACATTGGTTTGCAGGAGGGAGTTCCCGGTGTGATAGGAATGCAAAAGTTTACCTTGGCGGTCATAACATTTCACTCCCTGATGATAGGGGGCGAGCCATATATGCCCGTTTTTGTCTATCAGGCTGGTTATGATTTCATTACTTTCAAAAGGAACAGGGTGAGTTCGTCCCGTAGGTATATCGACGAGCAGTGCATGGCTCCAACGGCTGGTGCACAGCAGAGTCCGGTCGTCCCATTTTTGCAGATTGGTGATGTTGTAATGGCTGTTGGAAGTCAGCGGACATAGGAATCTGATTTTGTGATTGGCATAATCATATTTATATAGTCTTCCATTGCCTCCGAATATTACCCCGTCCGTCCAGGGACAGATAGAAGACACCACTACCGGGTTCTGGTCCTCATCGCGCGCTTGCAGGAAAGTGTCTTCCTGATAGTTATAGTGGAAGAGTCCTTTCGGCGTGATGGCCCAGATGGTATGTTCTTCGTCTTCAATGATATGGGTGATATTTCCCAACAAGTATTTTCTTAGCTCGTAACCGTCAAAACGCCCTATACCGGACTTGGTTCCGATCCATACATATCCTTTGTCGTGGCTTACTACCAGGCAACGAACAGAAGAGGACAGACCGTCCTGGGTACTAATCTGCTGGAAAGCATATTGTTTATTACCTGTAACTTTACCCGGTAGGAATAATAGCAGGCACAATATGAATGCGGTTAACATGTTTTTCTTCATGGTGCTATACAAAGATTGGAACAAAAATAGTCTTTTGTTTCGAGCCACACAAAACAAAAAACAGGTATTTCATGATGATGGTCCCTATTTTTATCTGTTTGGGCTGTAAAAAGTCAATTTTAATTGGAAATGAATCAAACAAATAATCGCTTCCCGACACGTTGGGAACAGAAATTATGCTTACCTTTGTGCGTAAGCAGAAAAAACAGAAGTTATGGTACAGAAAGACAGATATATACGTTTTGACTGGGCGGTGAAGCGCTTGCTGCGCAACAAAGCCAACTTCGGCGTGCTCGAAGGCTTCCTCACCGTGTTGCTGGGCGAGCCTATCCGCATCGTCGAGATACTGGAAAGCGAGGGCAACCAGCAACGTGAAAACGATAAGTTCAACCGTGTGGACATCAAGGCGCGCAACAGTAAGGATGAAATCATTATCGTCGAGGTGCAGAACACGCGCGAGATATACTATCTGGAGCGCATCCTCTTCGGCGTTGCCAAGGCCATCACGGAGCATATCGAGCTGGGAGAACTTTACTCTCAAGTGAAGAAAGTGTACTCCATCAGCATCCTCTATTTCGACATCGGCAAGGGGAACGATTACCTGTACCACGGTCAGAACTCCTTTGTGGGCGTGCATACGGGCGATTTTCTGGAGGTCACCACTAAGGAGAAGGATGCCATCGTGCGCAAGTTGCCTGCCGAAATCTTTCCCGAATATTTCCTGATTCGTGTGAATGAGTTCAACAAGGTGGCCGTCACCCCGCTTGAGGAGTGGATAGAGTATCTGAAGACCGGCATCATCCGCCCCGATACGAAAGCTCCCGGACTGGAAGAGGCACGCCGCAAACTGATTTATTACAATATGGACAGGGCGGAACAACTGGCGTATGACGAGCATATCAATGCCGTGATGATTCAGAATGATGTGCTGAGTACGGCGGCGGAGGAAGGAAGAGGGGAAGGCAGGCAGGAAGGCAGGCAGGAAGGCAGACAGGAAGGCAGACAGGAAGAAAAAATAGAGAACGCCCGAACAATGAAATCTTTGAATATCTCCTCCGAGGTCATCCACCAGGTGACGGGTCTGCCTATCAAAGACATAGAAGAATTATAAAAATAACAAGATATTATTTATTTTTCGTCTCGCCCGATTTTCGTTTTATGAAAAGCAGGCGGGACGTTCTGTTTTTTTCCGGCGTAGAGACAGATCTGTAACTTTATCTGGCAGGAATAATAACAGGCACAATATAAATGTGGTTAACACGTTTTTCTTCATGCTTCTACTCCATTTTTATCTATTTTAGCTCCAAATTCGTCTATGGGCTGTCCGGGAATGGGTCTATGGCTAAAATTGGACTTGGAAATAGTGATTATTGCACCGATGCTTTCCCCGCTCGCTTTACATTTGCATCGAAATCACTGTTAACAAATGTCTTTAATTTAAATTTAATTCTATGAGACAGAAACTATTTAATGTATTTCTTGTATGCCTGTTCTGCTTGACGGCACCTGCCGTTGCTTTTGCACAGCAAGCAATTAAAGTAACAGGTAAAGTAATTGACAGCACCAATGAAGGTGTACCCGGTGTCAATGTGTCTGTAAAAGGAGGCTCTTTAGGAACCATCACTGATATTGATGGTAACTATAAGATTGATGCTCCTAATTCTAAATCCGTATTAGTCTTTTCTTTCATCGGTTATGAGAAACAGGAAGTTGCTGTGGGTAACAGAACGGTAATTAATGTGACAATGAAGGATGACACACAATTGCTGGATGAAGTAGTTGTGGTAGGTTATGGTACATCCCGTAAAGGGGATTTGACGGGAGCATTAACCAATATGCGGCCTGATGCCAATGATGCCGCTAAAGCGATGTCTATTGACGGGCTGTTGGAAGGTAAAGTAGCCGGTTTGGTCGTTAGTACGGCTTCTTCCACTGCGGGTGCGGCTGCCTCGGTCACTATTCGTGGTGCCAGTTCACTGCGCGGTGACAACCAACCGTTGTATGTAATTGATAATGTGCCGCAGGCTTCTACGGGTGAATTCGGACGGTCGGCCATTAGTGGTGACTTCCAGATAGCCCAGGATCCTCTTTCTTCTTTGAATCCTGCCGATATTGAGGACATCACCGTTCTGAAAGATGCCTCTTCGACCGCTATTTACGGTTCCCGTGGTGCTAATGGGGTAATCTTGATTACGACGAAGAAAGGTAAACAAGGTAAAACTACGGTAAATCTTTCTGCAACTTTTACCGTAGCAAATGTTACCCGTCTGCTGGATATGGTAGATCTTGATGAATATGCTGCTTATCAGAACTCCAGGATTGGAGACGGACTCTATGCTTATTATAAAGTAGGAGATGAAATGAGGTATGTATACAACGATGCTTTGGCTAAATATGATCCTAATAATCCGGGAACATACAAACTGATATATTATCGTGACTGGCAAAAAGAGATTTACCACTCTGCATTCTCGCAAAATTATTCAGTATCGGTAAATGGCGGTAGTGGTAAAACAACCTATTATATATCTGCCAACTTTAAAGATATTAACGGTACGACGAAACAAACCGGTTGGAAGCAAGGTGACTTACGTGCTAACCTGAGTGCGGAACTTTCTAAAACAGTCAAAATAGATTTGAGTCTGAGTGGAGCTTTAAAACAAAATGATATGATGGCCGGAGGTAACACACTTGGAGGACCTACCAGTGCAATCTCTCGTACAGCTTTGGACTATTCTCCGTTTGAAAAACCGGATGATGACCCTTCTTTGACCAATGAAAATAAGACGAATGTATTCAGTTGGCTGAATGACTATGTGGATATTGCAGATGATAAGACCTTTAGAGGTAGTCTGAACCTGAACTGGAAGATCAGCAAATTCTTGTCATACAGTCTTCGTACAGGTGGTAATATCAATATCAACAATCGTAAGCGTTGGTATGGTCTGCAGTTGTATCAAGGTATGAACAATGACGGTTATCTGGCCCAGTCTGACATGAGTAGGAGTAATTACAGTGTGGAGAATATCTTGAATTATAATACAAAATTAGGAAGTATCGGTACTTTGGATGCTACGGCCGGTGTCACGTACGATGAGTATCATTCCTTGAATAAGAATGTGATTGGTAACCATTTTACTATGTTTGAGTTCAGAGAGAATGGGTTACATATGGCAGGCAATACCGTCTATTCCTCTCCTTCCCAGAACGACTATCAGCTTCTTTCTTATCTGGGTCGTGTGAACGTGAACCTTTATGACAAGTATCTGATTACCGCATCTATCCGTGCCGACGGTTCCAGTAAGTTTGCTAAGTCCAATCGTTGGGGATATTTCCCTTCCGGTTCGGTGGCCTGGCGTATGGAGCAGGAAGAATTCCTGAAAGATGTGTCTTGGTTGAGTCAGTTGAAGGTACGTGTCAGCTATGGTGTGACGGGTAATCAGTCTATCAGTCCGTATTCCACTTTCTCTATGTATGGGCAATCTTCCGGCGCTCCCATATCCTATGCTGATGGCTCCGGTAATCAGTTGACGAGTATGATTGTAACGAATATGGCAAACAACAGTTTGAAGTGGGAACAGACTGCTTCCTGGAACTTTGGTGTAGATTTCGGCTTCTTTAAATCCCGCTTGAGCGGTACGTTTGATTATTATATCAAGAAAACAAAGGATTTGTTGATTTCAAGACCTTTACCGGGTTCTTCCGGTTTTGGAAGCACTTACTACAATCAGGGTGGTCTGGATAACAAAGGTGTGGAATTCTCGCTGAATGCACAGATTATAGATACTAAAGATTGGAAATGGAGTGTAGGCGGCAATATTGGCGCCAATAAGAGCAAGATTACCGATTTGGGATTGTTGCCGTCCGATTGGGGATGTCTGGGAGAAAGAATCGGATATGAAGGTACAGCTTTGGCCGATCAATTCGGTGTGGCAAATGCATTTTTGCAGGGCGAGGCTCCGGGATTATTCTGGGGATATAAAACACAAGGTATTGTGCAGGCGGAAGATATCACGAGCGACGGTAAGGTGAAATATATTAAGAAAGACGGTACCGAAGGCACTTACACAAAGGCGGTTTCTGCCGGTGATGTTAAATTAGTGGATATGAATGAAGACGGTGAGATAAATGGCAAAGACCGTACAATCATTGGTAACCCCAATCCGGACTTTACTTATGGTTTCCAGACAGAGGTCTCTTATAAATCACTTTCGTTGAAAGCCACATTCAATGGCGTACAGGGAAGAGATATCATGAATACGGGTGTCCGCTACAATGAAACGCCGAGCAAACAGGCAAATAACATTACCAAGAAAGCTTTCTACGGCATGTGGACTGCTGAAAATCCGGGTAATTTGTATCCGAGCTCTTTGTATGTTATTGAAAATATGGTGATGGACCGTTATATCGAAGACGGCAGTTACTTGCGTTGTTCCGATATTACATTGAGCTATATATTGCCTAAAATCTGGATGAAAGCTATTGGAATCCAGAATGCATCTATATCTGCTTCTGTAAGGAACGCATTTATTATTACGGATTATACGGGATATGATCCTGAAGTAAATAGCTTTGCATTCGAAGGCCTCCGGCCAGGTGTGGATATGAGTTCTTATCCGAATTCCCGCTCTTTCGTGTTTGGTTTGAATGTTACTTTCTAAATTTAATAAACATACAAGAATATGAAAAAACTGACATATTATATTTTATCAGCTGTTTTTGCTGTATGTAACTTATCCTCTTGCTTGGATGAGGATCCTATATACTCTCAGAACTCTGCGGTGATGTTCAGTTCCCAGAGTAATGCGGAACTGGCTTTGTTGGGTTGCTATGGATATCTGACCAATAGTGCTACTTATGGCCAGATGATGCAGGAAGCACTTATTATCAGTTCCGGTTTCGGTTGGGGGCAACGTAATAGTAATGATGATGGTCGCATGCTGTCATTGGAAACTCCTACATCCGCCAGTCCTGTTAAAACTGTTTGGAATGGATTGTATAAAGTGGTTACGGAAGCAAATGCTTTCTTGGGAAGCCTTGAGAAAAGCGGCTTGAGTGAAAGTGCAAAAGTGCAGATGGGCGGGGAAGCCAAATTTTTGAGAGGATTGGCTTATTATAATTTGGTGATGCTGTTTGGCGATGTGCCTTTGAAAGTTATCGCCTCTTCTTCCGATGGTATTGCAGCTTCACGGGCTCCGAAAGAAGAAGTATTTGCACAGATTATCCAGGATATGAAAGATGCATCCCTGATTGCTGCAAAATCTACGGATGGACGTGCTAACTCCTGGGCTGCCAAAGCCTTCTTAGGAAAAGTGTATTATAAGATGGCCTGTCTGGATATTGATGCACAAGCTAATTGGCAGAGGGCTAAGGAAATGTTTGATGATGTGTATGAGAATGGGCCGTATGCACTTGAACCTAAATTTGGAGACCTGTTTGGAGACTTTGTAATGGGCTCTAAGGAAGCTATTTTCCAGTTGAACTTCTCTATCACTTCTACTGTTTGCTTTAACCGTGCCAGCAACCGTTTCGCTCCTTCCCAATCTACTGCAGGTGTTGCATGGGGAACTTACAGGGCAACTAAAGCTGCTTATGATTTGCATGAAGGTACCTATCCGGGTGACCCCCGTATTGAACTCACTTTTATGAAAAGTTGGAAAACCCGTGGTGGTAACAACCAGAAAGATCCGAAGCCGATGATTGGCGATGTGCCGACTCCGAATGATTCCACTTATGTATATCCGTATGGGACTTATTTCCTTGCGGACAAGGATAATAATCCTCTTGAACCTATAATGAAGAACGGAGAGCCCGTTTTAGATAAAGGTAAAAAAATAGGCCTGTTGCATGTTGTAAAATTGCCTTATGCAGACTTCCCGGATCCAAAGAATCCAAGTCTGGAAATCATCCGGAATTATGTAAAGACTCATGGAAACTCTGGACCTAATGCAACGATTGTAAAAATGGCAAAGTGGTACTCTACTGATGGAGGTTCGAATAAGTGGCCTCATTTCGCTAAAATGTACGATCAGAACCAGGTAGGTACTGCCAGTCATAAAAACCTAATGGTATATCGCTATGCCGAGATGTTACTGTTGATGGCTGATGTATGCAATGAACTGGGAAATACGGCAAAAGCCGTTGAATTGGCAAATAAGGTGCTGGGACGTGCGCGCACTTCAGGCCTGACACCTGCTACCCAACCGGCTGACTGGTCTGCCTCTTTAGATCAGGAGACTGTGAGAACCAAGTTATTCTTTGAACGTATTATTGAACTTGCAGGAGAACCCGGTACGTACGAAATGCCTCGTATTCGTGGTACCAAGTACTTCAAGATGGCATTGGAACTCAATAACAAGCATGAATTTACGATTGCTTCCAATGCCCAGTATTTTGAATCGGGTAATATAGTATGGCACGACCGTGTGTTCAATGTCACAAAAGAAGGTGGAGAAGGTTTGTCGGATAACTTTGTAAAGAAGAATATGTTGATGCCAATACCTGACAGTGAAATCTCCGCTAATGCAGGCATCACTAATGATGACAATAACTTCGGCTATTAATAGCTGCATTTGATACAAACTTTCAATAGGCTGATATAAGCTGATATTCCGGAAGCAGACAGCACATTTTTGTCTGTTCTGCTTCCGGCTTTGTCTTTCTGTTTTTAATCGGGTAAATAAACTACTTAAGATTTCCGACCATGAAAAACCTACAATCAGGATTGCTTTATTCCCTGACCGGTGCTGCTGCCGTGGCATCCTTAACCTCATGTTCTTCTCAAAAGAAAGCTGAAGAGCAGAAGCAATATAACATAGTATACATCATGACGGATGACCACACAGCCCAGATGATGAGCTGCTATGACCACCGTTATATGGAAACCCCAAACCTGGACAGGATTGCTGCCGATGGAGTGCGCTTCACCAACAGTTTTGTTGCCAACTCGCTAAGCGGACCCAGCCGTGCCTGCATGATTACCGGCAAGCACAGTTGTGCCAATAAATTCTATGACAACACCACTTGCGTATTCGACGCTTCACAGCAGACCTTCCCTAAACTATTGCAACAAGCCGGTTATGAAACAGCCCTCATCGGCAAATGGCATCTCGAAAGTTTGCCTACCGGTTTCAACTATTGGGAGATTGTGCCCGGACAAGGTGATTACTATAACCCGGACTTCATCACCCAGGATAATGATACGATACAGAAACATGGCTATGTGACGAACCTCATTACCGATGACGCCATCGACTGGATGGAGAACCAACGGGATAAGGACAAACCGTTCTGTATCCTGATCCACCACAAGGCCATTCACCGTAACTGGCTGGCAGATACCTGCAATCTGACACTGTATGAAGACAAGACTTTCCCCCTGCCGGATAACTTCTTTGATGATTATGAAGGGCGTCCCGCCGCTGCGGCGCAGGAGATGGGCATTGCGAAAGATATGGATATGATTTACGACCTCAAGATGCTGCGCCCGGACAAAGAAACCCGGTTGAAATCTCTTTATGAGAAATACATCGGTCGCATGGATGAAGGACAACGTGCCGCATGGGACAAATTCTACGGGCCTATCATTGATGATTTTTATAAGAAGAATCCGCAAGGCAAGGAACTCGCCAACTGGAAGTTCCAACGTTACATACGCGACTATATGAAAACCGTGAAGTCTCTGGACGACAATGTGGGGCGTGTGCTGGACTATCTGAAAGAGAAAGGACTGGATGATAATACGCTCGTGGTTTATACCTCCGACCAAGGCTTCTATATGGGCGAGCACGGCTGGTTCGACAAGCGCTTCATGTACGAAGAGTCCATGCGTACCCCGTTGATTATGCGTCTGCCGAAAGACTTCCGGGCTAAAGGGGATATCAATGAAATGGTGCAGAACATTGACTACGCACCTACCTTCCTTGAACTTGCCGGAGTGAAAGTACCGGAAGATATCCAAGGCATTTCCTTGGTACCGTTGCTGAAAGGCGAGAAACCGTCTGACTGGCGGAAAGCTTTGTACTATCATTTCTATGAATATCCTGCCGAGCACATGGTGAAACGCCATTACGGAGTACGCACCGACCGTTACAAGCTGATCCATTTCTATAATGATATTGATGAATGGGAACTGTACGACCTGCAGGCCGATCCCACGGAGATGCGTAACATCTACGGACAACCGGGAACGGAAGAAATCATCAAAGACCTGAAAGCGCAACTAACCGCATTGCAGGAACAATACAACGACCCTGTACGCTTTTCGCCCGAGAGAGACAAAGAGTGATTTTAACCCCTGATTCACATATCTAATAATAAAAGACCTTATGAGATATAGAACTATTCACACACTGGTATGCTTCCTGCTTCTGATGGCGGCGAACATACAGGCTGATAACTTGACACAACCCGTTTCCTTAGTTCCCTGCCCGGTCAGTATAGTGCCGGGCACGGGTAACTTTCATTTCTCTGAAGAAACAACCTTTGCTGTTGAGAACGAGGAACAAGCTGTAGAAGTACGCCGCTTTACCGCACTTCTCACCCGTGCGGCAGGATTTACTCCTCGCATAAAGGTGGGAAACAAGAAAGGAGATGTTTGTCTGACGACGGATGCCGGTTTGAAGGAAGAAGCCTATAAACTGGAAATTACAGCTAAAAGAATAAACATTCATGCTGCCGATGTACAAGGCTTCTTCTATGCTTTGCAGAGTATCCGCCAATTGCTGCCTGCCGCCATCGAAGGTGGACAAGTAGTGACAGGCATCGACTGGACAGTTCCGGCTGTTACTATCACCGACCAGCCCCGTTTCGGCTATCGCGGGTTGTTGGTGGACGTGGCACGGTTCTTCTCCCCTAAGGAGAACCTGCTGCGTATCATCGACTGCATGGCGATGCTGAAACTGAATACACTGCATTTCCATCTGACGGATGATAATGGCTGGCGCATCGAAATCAAGAAATACCCGTTGCTTACGGAGATAGGTTCACGTCGCGTAGACCGTCCGGGCAAGAATTTCTCGGAACGCCGCAATCCCCGCCAGGGTGAACCTACGGTAGAAAAGGGATATTATACACAGGATGATATCCGCGAGATTGTGGCTTATGCCGGGGAACGCCATATCGAAGTAATTCCTGAAATAGAAATGCCGGCGCACAGTAATGCCGCACTGGCTGCCTATCCGCTATTGGCGTGTCCGGTGGTGAATAAATATATCGGTGTGTTGCCCGGTTTGGGGGGAGAGAATGCCGATGTCATCTACTGTGCCGGAAACGACAGTGTGTTCACTTTCCTGCAAGATGTGCTGGACGAAGTTCTCGAACTTTTCCCTTCAAAGTATATCCACCTGGGTGGAGATGAGGCTCGGAAGACGCATTGGGAAGCATGCCCGTTGTGTCAGGCGCGGATGAAACAGGAGAAACTGGAGAATGAAGAAGAGCTGCAAGGTTACTTTATGGGGCGTATGGCTC
>OGXY01001653.1_pt1 | contig 15070 bp, 7 predicted proteins | sample 1576411 | NCBI WGS metagenome assembly OGXY01 (sample SAMEA3541498, study PRJEB24748) | human gut metagenome | biome: human gut; feature: human-associated habitat; material: faeces | place: China | collected 2012 | reverse complement strand
TTCACCTTATCTTTCAAGAATTTCAAGGCCTTACCCATATGTATTTCTACAGTCTTCTGACTAATACCAAGCCTCTCGGCTATCTCCTTGTAACTCAGGTTTTCTTCACGGCTCAACAAGAAACACTTTCTTTGTTGTTCAGGAAGTGAATTGATTAACCGATCAATGAATATTTTTAGTTGAGAAGCGCAATAATCTTCCTCCACAGTAGTGGAGTTATAATAACCTTCGTTTCCATAGGCTACCAGAACAGAGGTTTTGAGAAGATTCTCATTTACTCTCTTCTTATTTCTATTAAATACGATGTTTCGGGTAACAATAAAGAGAAAACCTTTGATATTTTCATCTTCCTTCAGTAAATGTCTTGACTCCCATAGCTTCACAAACACATCCTGAACAATTTCCTCTGCATCAGCAATTGTAGCGATGTACAATCGGCTAAAGTCATAAACCTGACTCCAATACTCGTTATACAAATCAATAAACGCCTGATGATCACCGCCTTTAATAGCCAACACTCTTTCTCTTTCGTTCATATTTGTGCAAATATTAGTGACAACAAAGCTATACATTATTTAAAAGATACAAAAATAAAACACATTTTTTTTATATCCGATAGGGGTAAATGTAATATGGGGAGTATTTAGTATGTAACTGAAGTCAATAACGATCATTGTCACTAATATACAAAGACGTGAATTCAATAGAACTCATTAATATTATAAAAAAGATGTTAGCAGACAGACTGACAACTTCCGAAAGGGAACAGCTTCTCAATGAGAAGCCTATGATCAACTTTCAGTCTCAACAATGGGATAAAGCTCCTAAAGCTCATATACAAGATCATGTTGCCCCGCACACCATACTCAATAAGATTATGGTCAGATGCCGGAACGAAAAACAGCCTTTAGAGAGAAACAAGAAATACTATCGTATCGGATATTCCATCGCTGCCACTGTTGCCATCTTCATTATCGGCTTTTGGATTGCCAACAATATTTCATCATCCGACATTAATATCAGTGCTCCAATGAATGATAAGCTGGCAGTCATGTTGCCGGACAGTTCGGAAGTATGGCTCAACGCAGCTTCCCAAATTCGCTATCACAAGTCATTCCTGAACAACAGAGAAATCTTCCTGGAAAAAGGAGAAGCTTTCTTTAAAGTGAAAAAAGCTCAGGGAGCACCTTTCAGAGTTTATTTCCGGGAATCGCGTATTGAAGTGACCGGAACGGAATTCAACATCAAAGCCGGGCACATGGAATCGGAAATTACCTTATTCACCGGCTCCATCAAATTCCAGGCAGAGGAAGGACAGCAAGAACTGCCGATGAAACCGTCTGAACGAATCGTATACAATACCCAGGCCAAATCAGTTGTACGCACGAATATAGATATCAACGAGTATGACTGGCGCTCAAGTAAATATCGCTTTACCAACAAGCCATTACAGGAATTCATCGATTTTATCAACCGTTCATACCATGTAAACATCATAATTAAAGAAGAAAAGCTCAAAAAGCTGAAGTTCAACGGAACCATACGTAAAGACGAGCCGCTTACCAATATCATCGAAAAGATATGTATCAGCCTCGATTTAAAAGAAAAACAAGAAAATAACAACATCATATTATATTAATACATAAGAATCAATTATCAATATATTCACTATTAACCTTTTAGAAACATGAAAAACATGCATTTTAGTAACAGCATACTCAGATATGCCGTTCTATTGATTTGCTTCCTTCCAATGGCTCTCTACGCTCATGGCGCACAAGGAAAGAGAATCATTCTCAAGGGTCAGTCTATCACCATGCAACAGGCTATTCAGCTGATCGAAGAAAATAGCCAGTACACATTCTTCTTCAAGTCCGGCGTTGTCGCCAATGACGAGAAAAAGGACTACGATTGCGAAGGAGACATTAATGAAGTTTTAAGAAAAGTATTCAGTAACAGCGGAATCGACTATGTCATCAAGAACAATGAGATTATCTTGAAAAGCGCGAAAGCAGAGGCTGTTCAGCAAAAGAGTCAGGGACCGAAAAAGTCGGAAATCGTAGGTGTGGTAGTCGACGCCAACACAGGTGAATCCATCATCGGTGCTTCCGTACAAATCAAAGGGGCTGCTACAGGAGTAATCACCAACATTGACGGAAAGTTCACGATTATGGCTGCCCCTTCGGATGTTATTCTCATTTCTTATGTAGGATACACTCCCAAAGAAATCAAGATCGGTTCACGCAAAGTGTTATCCATCGATTTGAATGAAGATGCCAAGCAGTTGGAAGAAGTAGTCATCACAGCTTATGGTACAGGACAAAAGAAAGCCAGTATGGTAGGCTCTGTTGAATCTATTAAACCGGCTGAACTAAAGGTACCTTCTACCAATCTGTCTACTGCATTTGCCGGACGTCTGGCAGGTGTTATTGCCGTCCAGAAAAGTGGTCAGCCGGGAGCTGATGGCGCCAACTTTTGGATTCGCGGTGTTTCGACCATGAACGGAGTCACCGATCCACTAATTATTCTGGATGGTGTACAGGTAAGTTCAAGTGACTTGAATAATCTTGATCCTGAGATTATCGATAGTTTCTCTATCCTGAAAGATGCTACCGCAACAGCGATGTACGGTACCCGTGGTGCCAACGGTGTGATGATTGTAACCACCAAATCGGGTATGAATCTGGATAAGCCGATTATCAACTTCCGTATGGAAGCACAAATGTCTCAACCGACCAGTACCCCTAAATTCGTAGACGGTGCCACTTACATGGAACTTTTCAACGAGGCCGTAAACAATGACAATAGCGGTGACGTGCTTTACAGTCAGGATAGAATTGACGGAACACGTGCCGGATTGAATCCTTATATCTATCCGAACGTAAATTGGTATGACGAATTGTTCAAAGACGCTTCTTATAGCGAAAAGTTCAACTTTAACATCCGTGGCGGTGGTAAACGTGTAGACTACTTCTCCAGTATCTCTGTCAACCACGAATCCGGCATGTTGAAAAATCGTTCAAAGGATTTCTTTTCCTATAATAATAACATTGAAATCATGCGCTATAACTTCCAGAATAACATCAATGCCAAATTGAGCAATTCTTCTAAGTTGTCCTTGCGCCTGAACGTACAATTGCGTGACATGACTACTCCTAACCAGGGAGTAGGAGCCATCTTTAACAATGCCATGAATACATCACCTGTTGAATTTCCAGTATATTTCCCGGATGACGGTGAAACACCTTATATTAAATGGGGAGCTACAGAACGTGTCAACGCTGACTATCAAACCAATCCGGTGGCTCAGGCTGCTACAGGCTACAACAAAGGATTCCAAAGTACAGTCATTGCAGCACTGGAATTTAACCAGAAGTTGGATTTCATCACCGAAGGTCTGAGTTTCAAAGCACTGGCTTCATTCAAAAACTGGTCGAGTTCCGAAAACAAGCGTGAAGGAAAGTGGAACAAATTCGCACTGACCGGATACGAAGACGATGGCAATGGTGGCTACACCTACACAACAAGTCGTATTGGAGACGAATATACGACAAACCTGACCGCAAAGAATACAAATTCCGGCGACCGCCGTTTCTATTTGGAAGGAATGGTCAATTACAGTCGTACATTCGGTGAACATGACGTCAATGCGATGCTAATCTATAGCCAGGACGAACTTGTAAACAACACACCGGGCGATGGAAACTTTATCGGTTCATTACCTCAACGCAAACAAGGTCTTGCAGCACGTGCCTCCTACGCTTATGCCGGGAAGTATATGGCTGAAGTGAACGTAGGATACAATGGATCGGAGAACTTTGCCAAAGGGCACCGTTTCGGTCTGTTCCCTTCCATTGCCGCAGGTTATAACATCAGCGAGGAATCTTTCTTCAAACCTTTGAAAAATGTTGTTTCTAAATTGAAGCTACGTGGTTCGTGGGGTCTGGTAGGTAATGACCAGATTAATGGCAGCCGTTTTATCTACATGTCACAAATTGACCTGGGCGGCAAAGGATTTACAACAGGTGTCAATCAGAATGTGACCTACAATGGTCCCGTTTATCAACGTTATGCCAATGAAAATATTACATGGGAGGTAGGAGAAAAGATTAATTTTGGAGTCGATTTACAATTGTTCCACTCTTTAGACCTTACTTTTGATATCTTTCGCGAAAATCGTCGCGACATCTTCCAGGAGAAAGGTACCACTCCGACATATATGGGTACGGCTACCACTAAAGTATACGGCAACCTGGCAGCTATGCGCAATCAGGGATTTGAATTAGCAGCCAGCTATAACAAGCAGTTCAACAAAAACTGGTTCGTCAGTTTCAAAGGAACTTTCACGTATGCACATAATGAAATCACCCAATATGACGAATCGCCGAAATATCCATGGCAGTCAAAAATCGGAGTCAGTGCCAATAAGAATGCCATTTATATTGCCGACGGACTCTTCATTGATGCAGCAGATATTGCCAACCACCAACAACAATTGGGAGCGGCAGTGATTCCGGGAGATATCAAATATATCAATATTTCAAGAGACTGGTACGGATATGATGATAACCTGACAGATACAGACGACTGGGTATGGGCAAAACATCCCGGCGTACCGGAGATTGTATATGGCTTCGGTCCCTCTATTAAATGGAAGAATCTGGATTTCTCCTTCTTCTTCCAGGGAGTAGCCAAAACCTCCTTCATGGTAAAAGATTTCCATCCCTTCGGTGACAGTATGCTGCGCAACGTACTTTCATGGGTGGCAGATGAACGTTGGAGTCCCGATAATCAGAATACCAATGCGACTTACCCGCGCTTGTCACGCAAAACCAATAATAATAACAACAAGTTGTCCAGCTATTGGGAGCGTAACGGTGCCTTCCTGAAGTTAAAGAATGCAGAAATCGGCTATACCTATAAAAATATGCGTTTGTACATCAGCGGCTCCAACCTGCTGACCTTTGCTCCGTTCGACCTGTGGGATCCTGAGCAGGGTGGTGGCAGTGGTCTTTCATATCCGACCCAGCGCGTATTCAACATTGGATTCCAAATGACTATTAACAACAAATAATACCTTAAAGATATGAAAAAGAATACACTATATCTATTCATCCTCTTATTGATTACAGGGCTGAATACTTCCTGTAACTATCTGGATATCGTTCCCGACGAAACAGCCACGGAAAAGGATGCCTTTGCCAATCCCCGTGCCGCACTGCGATATTTATATTCCTGCTACGGATATCTGCCTCAGTCAAACATGGTTCAGTCATGTATGGACTTTACCGGTGACGAAACGATCAGCCCGTTTTCTGAAAGTTACGTAAAATTCGCCGAAGGTTCCTATGACTCAAGTAACACGATTATCAGCTATTGGAATACACTGTTCCAGGGAATACGGCAATGCTATTTGCTGAAAGAAAATATCCACTCCGTACCTAAAATCAGCCAGGATGAAATCGATCTTTACACGGCAGAAGCCGACTTCCTGATCGCCTATTTCCACCTCCTTCTGATCAAATGCTACGGACCGACCATCTTGGTGAAAGAACTTCCGGCACTCGACACTCCCGCAGATAATATGCTCGGACGTCGTCCGTACGACGAATGTATCGACTGGGTTGCCGACTTACTTGACGATGCAGCCACCAGACTTCCTGCCACACGCAATAGCTCGGATTATGGACGTGCCACAAGCGTCATTGCCAAAAGCTTAAAAGCACGTATGTTGCTTTATGCCGCCTCACCATTATTCAACGGGAATCCTGATTACGCAGACTTTAAGAACCCGGACGGTGAACAGCTCATGCCGACCACTTATTCGGAAGAAAAATACAAACGTGCAGCAGACGCAACATGGGAAGCTATTCAGGCTGCATTAGGAGCCGGTCACGAGCTCTATAAAGCCAGTACTACAAGTAATGCTTATCCGGAACCGACCAACCTGACAGAACGTACACTTCGTATGACTTTCATGGATAGCGAGAACTTCAAAGAAGTCATCTTCCCCGAAACCCGTAAAGCAGGCGCTTATGGTATCCAACGTAAATCCATACCTTTCTTCCCCCGTGGTTCGTGGAATGGTATAGCCCCCACTATTACCATGATCGACCGCTTCTACACAGCCAATGGATTGCCGATTGACGAGGACCCGGCATTCAGTACAAGCAATAAGCTGGATGTCGTAACCATCCCCGAAGGCATTACCTATGCCGAACCGGGAAAAAGAACATTATACATGAACATGAACCGCGAACCCCGATTCTATGCGTGGATTGCTTTTGAGAACGGTTATTATGAATGTCGTACAGACGATAAAAGATATGCTTATCACAAATTCTGGGGCGCTGAGCGTTCTGAAGGAGACAAGTGGTTGACCGGATTTCTGGCAACAGAAAACTGCGGTGTCAGAGCCGATGACGGAAAGATTGTCACTGCAGCACGCTCTCAGAACTACTCCAAAACAGGATACCTGAACAAAAAAGGTGTACACCCAGGAATACAAGCTACCGTTGGTACCCCCGGACCAACGGTAGAATATCCATGGCCTGTGATACGTCTCGCCGAACTCTACCTGAACTATGCCGAAGCCTGCGTAGGATACGGTAAAGAAGGCTATCCCGAAAAAGGAATGGCTTATCTGGACAAAGTACGCGAACGCGCCGGACTCAAATCAGTACTGGAAAGCTGGGCAAATGCCAAAGTTCCTTTGACAAGCTATGACGGTCAATGCGGTCCCGACGGCAGAGTGATGAAGATCGTCAGACAGGAACGCATGATCGAGCTTTATCAGGAGAATCACAACTTCTGGGATATCCGCCGCTGGAAGATGGCAGATACTTACTTCAATGTCAAAGTACGTGGTCTGAACATTCTTGCCGAGACACTGGAAGACTTCGCCAAGATTGTGGAGATACAGGACAAGCGCACATTCGACGCCCCCCGCCAGTATCTGATGCCTATTCCGGCAGGTGAAGTAAGCAAGAACCCGAACATGGTGCAGAATCCGGGCTACTAATCAATGATGAATAACAATTATTAAAAACAATCTGATTATGAAAAAGATACTTATGACGATATGTCTTATCGGAGGATTAGCCATGCTCTGGTCTTGCAGCGATGACAAAGATTCCTATCCGGTACCCAGCGACATCGAAAATCTGAAAGCGACTCCCGCTCCGGGACAGATTACCCTGAGCTGGACCAACCCTGCCGATGAAAATTTATATTATGTACAGATAGAATATACTATCGGAGCCACAGGAAAGTCATACAGAAAACAAGTCAGCCAATACGCCAGCGAATTGGTAATAGACAATCTGCTCCAAAAGTACGGTGAAATCAACTTCACCGTACAAGCCTTCAATCGTGGCAACACCGCAGGTACCATCCATCAGATAACTGCACAAGCAGAAAAGGCAAGTCCTACGTTTGGCACTCCCGTAAAAATAGATCTGGACTATAAGAAAATATGGACGAATGCTCCATTTCCTACCCGTCCGATAAAAGACCTGGTAGACGGAAATATAGCAACCTTCTTCCACTCGTGGTGGAGCTCACTAGTGGAAATGCCACATTATCTGGTAGTAGATTTAGGCGAAGAAGTCAGCGCTATTAAATTCCGTTCGACCAATACCAACCGTGCGAACGATAGTTCATGGAAAACGATCAACTTATATACAAGTGATAGTTATAATCCAGCAGAATGGTTTGATGGCGTCGAGAAAATTGATGGCAATACAGTGGATATCTCACAGGCAGGCACCCACAAGGAAACTACCTTAACAGGACTTCCCGACGGAGTGAGCGAAGTGTACAACTCAGAGGTAATTCCGCTGTCAAAACCTTCCCGCTATCTTTGGTTCGAAGTGACAGAGACCACGAAGGGCACTCCTTATTTTGCTTTAGGAGAACTGGAAATCTATCAATGTTCAATGGTCGTACTCGAATAAAAAAAGAATGAAGAAATATATACTGCTTTTCTTTCTATTATCGTTGCTGCCATGCCTGTCTACGGCATGCTCTGACGATGACGGCTCTTCAACCCCCAATTTAACCGTTGGAAAAGAGACAGTTGATTTCAATAGTGAGTCCGGTAGCCAGAATGTAGCTGTTACTACCAATGTGGATATCTGGACCGTCAAATCAGATAAAAATTGGTGCCACCCGTCAGCAGACGGGAAGGCACTGAAAATATCTGTAGACGAAAGCGACGAACGGTACGTGCGCAAAGCAACCGTTACCGTGATAGCTGCCGACCAGACAAAGACAATCACAGTACGCCAGTTGGGATACGAAGCAGCCATTCTGGTTGACCAGTCCAGCTTTGAGGTAGGTGTTATCGGTGGAGAAATCCAGTTTGACGTGACGACAAATGTAGAAGTAGCCATCACTTTGCCGGAATGGATTACCGCGAAACCTGCCAGCCGTGCACCGGCCACAGTCACCACCCCCCATACATATATGGTGAAAGCGACCGGACTTGACAGTCAGCGTCATGGCAACATTGAAATAACAGAAGTATTACCGACTATCGATCCCGATACGGAACAGGCAGAACCTGTAAGCGCATCCGTATTTGTTACCCAGAAAGGACTCAACGAATTTGCCGAAGGCAACGGAGAAGACGTAAAAGGTGACATCAAGATCAAAATAGTAAGCGGGACGGCTTCTTCTTTTCAACCCGGCAGCAATATCGAAAAGTCTTTTGACGGAGATTATTCGACACTTTATCATTCCAGTTGGAGTAATGGTGCAAGCAACTATTTCCCCATCACATTAACCTATAATTTTGAAACAGTCACAGATGTCGATTATTTGATATATCATCCGCGCAACAACGGAAATAATGGTAGATTTAAAGATACAGAAATACAATATTCAGCAGACGGTCACACATTCACAAAACTTATTGATAAGGATTTTCAAGGTTCGGGCATGGCAGGCAAAGTTACATTTGACCAAACGATACAGGCGAAGTCTTTCCGTTTCATCATAAAGAGCGGTACTGGCGACGGACAAGGATTTGCTTCATGCGCCGAGATGGAGTTCTTTGCAAAGAATCCCGTGAACTTTGATTATTCGACTCTCTTCACAGATGCAAGTTGCAGTGAACTGAAAACCGGTATTACGGAAGATGACATAGCAAAGTGCGAATACCCGTTCTTTAAAAATATAGCCTACTATATGATTAAAGGTAAGTATCCTGCTGAGTTCCGTATCAGCGAGTTCAAGGCATATCCCAATCCGGATATCCAGTCGGAAACCCACAAGACCAACCCTTACAGCCAGTTGGACAATCCGACCGGAATATCGGTCAAGGCAGGTGAAAACCTGATAGTACTGGTGGGAGACACACACGGATATGACATCGGACTGCGGGTACAGAATCTGGATGCACCGGAGAATGACGGTTTTGGCGGAGTGACCTACTTACTGAATCAGGGAATCAACAAACTTACTATCAGCGAACAAGGACTGGTGTATGTGATGTATGTCACAAAAACGCTGGACGATCCGTCAGCGGCCCCAATCAAAATCCATTTTGCATCGGGAAAAGTGAACGGCTACTTCGACTCGCAAAACCCGGAGCATAACGGGCGTTGGTCGGAACTGCTCAACAAAGCAACCAACCGATATTTCGATATACTGGGGAAATATGCCCATCTCACTTTCGAGACGAGCGACCTTCGGACCTACGCAGGTTCCAAAGGAAAAGAACTGATAGACCTTTATGACAAGATCGTGTACAGCGAGCAGCAGCTGCTGGGCTTGGAGAAATATGACAAGATGTTCAGAAACCGGATGTATCTGAATGTCATGTATAAGTCCTATATGTACGCCACGGCTTATCACACAGCCTACAACCGAACAACAATGAATGAAATCTGTAGTCCGGAAAAGCTGAAGACAAGCGCTTGCTGGGGACCGGCACACGAGATAGGACATTGCAATCAGACCCGTCCGGGAGTATTGTGGGGCGGCAACACGGAAGTGACGAACAACATCATGTCCGAGTACATACAGACCACCATTTTCGGCCAGCCCTCCCGCATACAGGTCGAAGACATGGGAATCACCTACCGAAACAGATACTCCAAAGCATGGAGTGGGATTATTGCTACCGGAAGCCCGCACGCCGACTTCCAAAATCTGGGAAAGAATAATGCCAACGATGTATTCTGCAAGCTCGTTCCCTTCTGGCAACTGGAACTCTATTTCGGGAAGGTGCTGGGCAGGACTCCGTTGCAACAGGCGGACAAAGGAGGTTTTTATCCGGAAGTATATGAATACGCCCGCAATAAAGACTACACCGGAATGACTCACGGAGAAATTCAGCTCGACTTTGTATATGCCTGCTCCAAGATTTCCGGTATGAACTTGCTCGACTTCTTCACTAAATGGGGATTCCTGACTCCGGTAGACAAAGAACTGGACGACTACGGGAAAAAGCAGCTGACCGTGACACAAGACATGATAGACGCTCTCAAACAGAAAGTGAACGCACTGGGAGGCAGCCGTCCGGATGTCGCTCTAGAATACATCTCGGATAACACGTACGAACTGTATAAAACGAAACCCGCCATCATCAAAGGAGAGAATGCCACTCATGCTCCCAAGACATTTACGGTAGGTTCCGGCGACAATGCGGTGACTTACAACGGTGAGACCATCACGATCAAGAACTGGACCAATGTAGTGACGTACGAAGTGAAAGATGAAACCGGCAAATTCATCCTCATCTGCAGCGGCGAAAATGCCCCTTCGTCTGTAGATACATTCACCATTCCGGTTCGCTGGAAAGATGGTTTCCGGTTAAGCGCCGTTTCCGTTACGGGCGAACGTATCGAAATTCCAATGAATTGATCGTATCTCAGATACATTCAAGATAACTTTTTATCGGGTTAGGTATCGAAGGGTGTCCGCAGGCGGGCGCCCTTCTTGCGTAACACAATCGTAGCATATTTGTTACGCGTTCTTCAATCAACTGTAAAAAGCAAGAAACGTCAAGCCCCTACTTTTGCAGCAAATAATTAACGCACGCTAACATTTATGAAACGATTTCTCAGATTAGTCTCTTTGACTCTTTTAATCATGAGTACAAGCGGAAATACTTTTGCAGAGGAAAAAGTAAACGTAGCCAGACAGGGCACGATCCGCGGACGCATAGTAGACACTTCCAAGCAAATTCTTCCGGGAGCCTCCATCTACATCGAAAAACTACATACCGGAGTGACAAGCGACGTCAACGGTTATTATACATTCGCCAATCTCACACCGGGCACATACACCGTGAAAGTCAGCTACGTAGGCTACTCTCCCGTCGAAATGAAAATCACCATTCCGGCAGGAAAGACGCTCGAAAAGGACGTAGTACTCAATGAAGGACTCGAACTGCAGGAAGTAGTGGTAGGCGGCGCCTTTCAGGGACAACGCCGCGCCATCAACTCACAAAAGAACAACCTCGGAATCACCAATGTCGTTTCAGCCGATCAGGTCGGAAAGTTCCCCGATTCCAATATCGGCGATGCCCTCAAACGTATCAACGGTATTAATGTACAATACGACCAGGGGGAAGCCCGCTTCGGACAAGTCCGCGGTACCTCCGCCGACCTCAGTTCCGTGACCATCAACGGCAACCGCCTCCCTTCTGCCGAAGGCGATACCCGTAATGTCCAGCTCGACCTCATCCCCGCAGACATGGTGCAGACAATCGAAGTGAACAAAGTCGTTACCTCGGATATGGACGGAGATGCCATCGGCGGCTCCATCAATCTGGTGACAAAAAGCACTCCTTACAAACGGATGTTCAGCGCCACAGCAGGAACCGGCTACAACTGGATCAGCCAGAAAGCACAGTTGAACTTAGGATTTACCTACGGCGACCGTTTCTTCAATGACAAACTGGGAATGATGGCCGCCATCTCTTATCAGAACGCTCCGTCAGGATCGGACGATGTGGAGTTTGAATATGACGTCAACAAAAAAGGCGAAGTAGTCATGGTGGAAGCACAGAAACGCCAGTACTACGTAACCCGCGAACGCCAAAGCTACTCACTGGCTTTCGACTACGACATCAACCCGAACCACCGGCTGACGCTGCAAGGTATCTACAACCGTCGCCACGACTGGGAAAACCGCTACCGCGTCACCTATAAGGATTTGGATAAGACAGGACTAGACGACGAAGGAGATATGCAGCAATCCGCCCAGATCGAGACAAAAGGAGGAACACCCGACAACAGAAATGCCCGTCTGGAATTACAACAGACAATGGACCTCAGTCTGAGCGGTGAACATCAGTTCGGAAAGCTGTCCGTCAACTGGGGAGCTTCCTACGCCCGTGCCAGCGAAGACCGTCCGAACGAAAGATACTTCAGCCTGAAACAGGACTTCCTCGGCTTTACCGTCGTAGATGCCGGCGACCGTTTCCCTTACGTGACTACGGACGTCAACTTGCACAACGGAGAAGCAGACGGCGAAAGAGGCAAATGGAAAGTGAAGGAACTGACCGAAAGCAACCAGGAAATCTACGAAAAAGACCTGAAATTCAAAGTAGACTTCGAACTTCCGCTGACAAACGGTATCTATGGCAACAGCCTGCGGTTCGGAGCAAAGTACGCCTCCAAGACCAAAGACCGCAACACCCTTTGCTATGATTACGCAGATGCGTACAAGGACGCTTTCGACAAGGATTACATGAACAACCTCACCAGCCAGATTCGTGACGGATATATGCCGGGAAATCAATATAAGGCGACCTATTTCGTATCCAAAGAATATCTGGGCTCACTCGACCTCAGCAGTATGGAAGGCGAACAGGTGCTCGAAGAATCCTCCGGCAACTACCACGCCCGTGAGAACGTAACTTCCGCCTTCTTCCGCTTCGACCAGAACTTGGGAAAGAAGATAAAAATGATGGCAGGCTTACGCATGGAAGCCACCCACATCAAATACAACGGCTGGAACTGGAACGTAGCCGACGACAAAGACGAGACAGAAACTCTCGAACCTACCGGAAACCATAAGAACAGCTATGTCAACTGGCTCCCCAGCCTCTTGTTCAAATACGATGTGAACGACGACTTAAAGCTCCGCACTTCGTTCACCGAGACACTGAGCCGCCCGAAATACTCTGCATTGATCCCCTGTGTCAACATCAACCGCAGCGACAACGAACTGGTGATGGGTAACTCCGACCTGACCCCGACCATCTCCTACAACCTCGACCTCAGCGCAGACTACTACTTCAAAAGTGTCGGTCTGATCAGCGCAGGTATCTTCTACAAAAAGATCAATGACTTTATCGTCGATCAGGTCATCGGTGACTACACCTATCAGAACAACGAATACAAGAAGTTCACCCAACCCAAAAACGCCGGCGACGCCGACCTGCTGGGCGTAGAACTGGCCTATCAACGCGACTTCGGCTTCATCGCCCCCGCACTGAAATGTATCGGTTTCTATGGTACGTACACCTACACCCACACCCAAGTGAACAACTTCAACTTCGAAGGTCGTGAGAACGAGAAAGACCTGTCCCTGCCGGGATCACCCGAACATACAGCCAATGCTTCCCTTTACTTCGAAAAGAAAGGCTTCAACGTACGCTTCTCCTACAACTACGCTTCGAGCTTCATCGACGAAATGGGAGAAGTGGCAGCCCTCGACCGTTACTATGACGCAGTGAGCTACATGGACCTGAACGCCAGCTACACCTTCGGCAAGAAGATAAAGACCACGTTCTATGCAGACGCCACCAACCTGCTGAACCAGCCTCTTCGTTACTATCAGGGAACCAAAGACCGCACCATGCAGGCGGAGTACTACGGTGTAAAGATTAATGCCGGCGTAAAAGTTAACTTCTGACAATGCGAAAAGCGAAAACCTCCGTTCCTAAGAATGGAACGCCCCGTTGGTTTTAAAGGAACGGGGTCTTGGTTTTAAACCAACGCCTCGTTCCTTTAAAACCAAAAAAACAGAGAATTTCAGTCTTTCAATAACAACAATTATAAACAACTAATAATCAATATAATATGAAGATAAAAAGCTTATTCATTCTTCTTTTCCTTTCCGTCTTTACATTCGCCCACGCACAGCTAACGGATTATTCCATCTTTGACAAGAAGTTTAACTTCTATGTAGCCAATGATTTAGGTCGCAACGGCTACTATGACCAAAAGCCAATCGCCGAACTGATGGGCACAATGGGCGAAGAGATAGGCCCCGAATTTGTATTAGCCACCGGAGACGTTCACCACTTCGACGGAGTGCGCAGCGTGAACGACCCTTTGTGGATGACCAACTACGAGCTTATCTACTCCCACCCCGAACTGATGATCGACTGGTTCTCCATCCTAGGCAACCACGAATATCGCGGAAACACTCAGGCAGTACTGGACTACACGAACATCAGCCGCCGCTGGTCGATGCCCGACCGTTACTACACCAAGGTATTCGAAGAAAAAGGAGCTACTATCCGCATCGTCTGGATAGACACCACTCCGCTGATTGATAAATACCGCAATGAAAGCGATAAATATCCGGATGCCTGCAAGCAGGACATCAGCAAACAGCTGTCATGGCTGGAATCTGTACTGGCAAGTGCCAAGGAGGACTGGATCATCGTAGCCGGCCATCACCCCATCTATGCCTACACCCCGAAAGAGGAAAGCGAGCGGCTTGATATGCAGAAACGCGTAGACAGCATCCTGCGCAAGCACAACGTAGATATGTACATCTGCGGTCATATCCACAACTTCCAGCATATCCGTGTACCGGGAAGCGATATTGACTATGTGGTCAACTCCGCCGCCTCCCTCGCACGCAAGGTAGAACCCATCGAAGGTACAAAATTCTGCAGTCCCGAACCGGGTTTCTCCGTTTGCTCTATCGACAAGAAGGAGCTTAACCTGCGTATGATAGATAAAAAAGGAAATGTACTTTATACAGTAACCCGAAAAAAATAAGTTCTCTATTAAAGAAAGAAATTCTACTCTCAGAAAAAACACACACGACAAAGGGCGTCTCCTTCGCGATGAAGGGGGCGCCCTGATTTATTATAGTA
>OGXY01001650.1_pt1 | contig 15106 bp, 13 predicted proteins | sample 1576411 | NCBI WGS metagenome assembly OGXY01 (sample SAMEA3541498, study PRJEB24748) | human gut metagenome | biome: human gut; feature: human-associated habitat; material: faeces | place: China | collected 2012 | reverse complement strand
TATCCGTGGTGCGCCGGCGTGGGCCTTATCGTGGGCATCGGCGCGGGATTCCGCAATATCTGGCTGGACGCGCGCATATTGCTCCGCCAAGGGGAACAGGACGATGCAGGCAAAAAGCGGCAGAAATAACGGCCCGTTCCATTGGCTGGAGAAGAGGCTGTGGCGGAGCGGCGTGCAGGACCCCACGATCCGGGAAATCCTGTGCTGGCAGATCAGCGTCATTGCCTTGTCCCTGCTTTTCGGCGCGGTGCTCTGGCCCTTTCACCCGGCGGGGGCGTGGATCTTCTGGTTTGGCTTCGGAGCGCTGCTCTCCGCATGGAATTTTTTTGCCTTAATAAAATTTGTTCCTAAAGTAATCTCGGCTGGTTGGAGCAAAAGCAGCCTTTTTGCCCTTCTCCTCCGCACGAACATGAGACTTTTATTTACCGGAATTTTGTTGTACATGGTTCTGGTATGGTTTAAGGGCTCTATCTCTGCGGTACTGTTGGGGCTTGCCGTGCTTCTCGTCGGGATGACCGCGGGAGGGCTGAAAAAGGCATTGAAAAAGCCGGTCTGACAGGCTACAGAGAGCCCGCGCAAGCCGCATCTTTGTTTCATCAGGTTTCTACAGCCGATTATCGAACCGATTCCGGTCGGCATGAAAACAGGCGTGTTCGCCACTCTCGGGGACGCCTCTTTTCGGACGCATCGTACGCGTAAATGACATTTGAAGGAGCGCACACATGGCAGGCGGACTTCCTGAGCCGATTCTCATCTCCGAACTGGTTCATCTGGATCATATCACCATCGCTGGGCAGACGGTGGAATTCAGGCACGTCTTCTATACGTGGATGGCCATGCTCATCCTTTTTGTCGTCGGCTGGCTTGTGCGCCGCAATATTTCGTTGATCCCCGGCAAGATGCAGAACATCTTCGAGTCGATCATAGGCGGGCTTGAGGACTTCACCGTCACCAACATGGGCGAGGACGGACGCAAGGTTTTCCCCGTGCTCGGCGGCCTGTTCCTCTTCATCGCCGTACAGAACATACTCGGCCTCATCCCCGCCTGTGACGCCCCGACCGCCAACATCAACACCAACATCGGCATGGCCCTGTTCGTGTTCCTGTACTACAACTATCAGGGCATCAAGCGCTGGCACGGCCACTACATCCACCACTTCATGGGCCCCATGCTCCCGCTGGCGCCGTTCATGATGATCCTTGAATTCATTTCGCACCTCGCCCGCCCGCTGTCGCTGACGCTCCGTCTTTTCGGCAACATCCGCGGCGAAGAAATCGTGCTCCTGCTCTTCTTCCTCATGGCGCCGCTCGTGAGCACGCTGCCCATCTACTTCCTGTTCCTGCTCGCCAAGGTATTGCAGGCCTTCATCTTCTACATGCTGGCCCTCATCTACCTCAAGGGCGCTATGGAACCGGCCCACTAAGGGGCCACACCTCTCGGGGGAAATGGTCTTTTTGACCAACACAATACAACCGCTCAAGGAGCAACATACATGCGCAAGATTCTTGTGACCCTGCTCAGCACCGTGGCCATGATGGGCATCGCCAGCCTCGCTTTCGCCGCCGACGGCGCTCCCGTGAAACTGGATTCCGCCTCTCTCGGCCTCGCCATCTTCGGCTGCGCCATCGGCATGGCCGTCGCCGCCGCCGGTTGCGGTATCGGTCAGGGCCTCGGTCTGAAGAGCGCCTGCGAAGGCATCGCCCGCAACCCTGACGCCGCCGGCAAGATTCAGGTCAGCCTTATCCTCGGCCTCGCCTTCGTGGAATCCCTGGCCATTTACTCCCTCGTGGTGAACCTGATCATCCTGTTCGCCAACCCCTTCATCTAAATAAGCAAGCGGCTTATCCCCGGCGGGGCCTCGGCCCGCCGGGGTTTCCGGGGAGGGACCGGCAACGCCGTTCTCTCCCCCCTGTTTTTTTCATCTTTAGCAATGCGATACCACTATGCTCTCATTGAAAAGCGAACGTATTCCCAGAGCCACCATTCGTCGCCTTGCCGTGTACGTTCAAGTGCTCGAAAGTATGCAGCGCAACGGTGTGGAGGTCATCTCCTCCGGCCCGCTCGCTGAAGCGTGCGACGTGAACGCATCTCAGGTGCGCAAGGACCTTGCCTATTTTGGCGAATTCGGTGTGCGTGGCGTAGGGTACAACGTAGCCAGCCTCATCGCCGCCATCAAAGCTTCCCTTGGCGTTGACCGCGAATGGCGCGCCGCGCTGATCGGGGTGGGCAACCTCGGCCGCGCGCTGCTGCACCATGCCGAATTCAAGGCCCGCGGCTTCAACATCGTGGGGGCCTTCGACTGCGATCCGTTCAAGATCGGCGAGCAGGTCTATGGGCTGGAAGTCACGTGTACGAGCGACCTGAAGTCCGCCGTGGACGCCAAGGGCATTGAAATCGGGATCATCACCACGCCGCCGGAACGCGCGCAGCGCGCGGCCGACCATCTGGTCGAAGCGGGCGTATGCGGTATCCTGAATTTCGCGGGGGCCCGGATCCACGTGCCTGAAAAGGTCGTCGTGGAGTATGTGGACTTCTTCCACTATCTCTACGCCCTTGCCTTCAGCATCACCGGCAGCGAACACCGCTCCAAGTAGTCCCGGAGAGGGGCAAACGCCCCGCTCCGAACCGGCCCTGATACTGTACTGTCAGCCCCGCCGTTTTCGCGGATCGGGGGTCGGGGCTTTCGTCGTTTTTTCGTCTTTCCCAAAGGTCTTCCATGCCCCGCCTCAAGCTGACGATAGCCTACGTAGGCACCCAGTATCACGGCTGGCAGACGCAGGCCCGCAAAAACGCCTCCCCCCTGCCCACCATTCAGAACATCATTGAGGACGCCGTGGCTCACGTGCTCGGCGAGCGCGTCCATGTGCACGGTGCAGGACGGACCGACGCGGGCGTTCACGCCGAAGCGCAGGTCGCTCACCTCGATGTCCCCGAATCGCGTGCCCGTATGGACTGGCAGCTGGCCCTCAATACGCTCCTGCCGCGCGACATACGCATTGCGGACGCCGTTCTTGTGCCCGACACGTTCCACGCACAGCACAGTGCCGTCCGCAAGACCTACGAATACCGCCTCTGGCTCTCCAAACGCTACACGCCGCCGCAGCTCTTTCCTTTCGTCTGGGCCTGCGGCTCTGTGGATGTGGAGCGTATGGACGAGGGGAGCCGCTACCTCCTTGGCAAGCGGGACTTCGCCAGCCTGAAAAACGCCGGGACGGATCTCCGCACAACGGTGCGTACCATCCTGTCCATCACCCGCACCCCCGAGGGCCCGCTCCCCGAAGGCTGCCTCGAACTGACCTGGCGCTTTGAAGCGGACGGCTTTCTCAAACAGATGGTCCGCAATACCATGGGGCTGCTCGTCGCTGTCGGGCGGGGCAAGCTGGAACCGGCGGACATTCCCGGCATCCTCGACGCCTGCGATCGCCGGATAGCTCCCCTCACGGCTCCGGCCTGCGGTCTGACTATGAAAAAAGTATGGTATGACGACATGTTCCCACTTGCTGCTTCCGGGCACGAAGGCGCTTGAATATTAAGAGATTCTACGATAGCGTCTAGTCAATATTCTTCACAAGGAGCCGCGTATGCCTCAGGTCGCAGCACGCATCAACGAGCAGCAGGAACGCTGGTTGAAGGACTACTTCCGCACAAAGAGTGCGGGGGCCGAATTCATTCTGCCGTGGGCGGTAGACACGTTTTTCCGCGCGATCACGACCATCAAAGGCACATTTACCGGACCGGAACTCAAAACCATTCTTGAAGCTCACCGTGATCAGCGTCTGCTCCCCGCGCATACCCGCCTCTCCTATCTTCTCCTGCGCGTTGCCGATCTGTGCGAGCAAACCGACTTCCATTCCCGTTACGGCGCGAGCCGCACCAGCCTTGAAGCCAAGCTGAAACGCCTGGACGACACCGAAGCCACGGCCCTTATGGTTTGGGCTTCGGCCTTCTGGGTAAGCCGCAATTGCTCGGCGGCGAACATGGATGACTACATAGCTTCCTATTAAGCCCTCCATGCCCGTTTCCCTGTCAGGATACGCCCCGCACGCTCGAAAGGCCGGGGCGTTTTTTATTGAGATCTTACTGGCGGGGGGAAGAGGAAATGTTCCGGAGAAAGGTTCCCCTTCCCTCACCACCCTCCACTCATCCCGCTTCAACGGTTTTTGACTTTATGGGAGCCTCTGTTTCAGTCGGAGGTATGCCCGGATTGACTCCATTGATCGGAATAACCCGACGGGGTACACTGGGGAATCTCGAAAGAGCCTATCAAGGCGGCGTGGAGGAAAACGGATACGGGAAAATCTCCGTTGGCCAGCCTCCGCTGCTCAACATTTTGGGGACAGAGCAATGGAACCAACGCATTTTCTCCATTATTCCCTCTTTCCATTCAGGAACGCATCATGAAGACAGTCTATAGCGTATGCGGCATGTGCGGGACACGGTGCCCGGTTGCCGTCGGAGTCGAAAACGGCGAAGCGGTCTGGATTCAGGGCAATCCCCACTCGGCCACGGGTTCGACATTGTGTCCTCGCGGCATCGCGGCGCTCGCGCTGGAAAAGGATTCCGAGCGCCCGCAGTCGCCCCTGATGCGCGTGGGGGCCCGCGGAGGGCACAAGTGGCGCGCCGTCCGCTGGGAAGAAGCGCTCGATGCCGTAGCCGGCAAGCTCCGCGCCATACGGGATCAATACGGCCCCGAAAGCGTCATGTTCTCGCACCGTGGCGGCCCGTTTACGGATCTCTACAAGGCCTTCGCACGCGGCCTCGGTACGCCTAATATCTACAGCCACAGCGTCACCTGCACCCGCAACGTGGATCAGGCCTGCGCATCCGTTTTGGGGCTGGATCGCGGACGTCTCGTCATTGACTACCGGGAGTCGAAACACATCGTGCTCCAGAGCCGCAACGCACTGGAGGCCCTGAACCTTGCGGAAGTCGCGGGCATCACCGCAGCGCGGGCCAACGGCTGCAAGGTGACGGTCATGGACGTCCGCGCCACCGTCAGCGCCGCCAAAGCGGACACCTTTTTCTTCGTCCGCCCCGGCACCGATTACGCTATGAACCTTGCGGTGCTGCACGTGCTGATTTCGGAAAAGCTTTATGATCCCCATATGCTGCCGTATATCGACGGCTTCGGGGAACTGGAGGAGCGCGTCCGCCCCTGTACGCCAGAGTGGGCGGAAACCGAAACCGGGATCAAGGCCGACCGCATCGTCAGGCTGGCGCGTGAATTGGCTGAGGCCGCCCCCCGTGTCCTCTGGTACCCGGGCTGGTTCACGGCCCGGTATGCTGACAGTTTCGTCACCGTGCGCAGCGCCTACCTCATCAACGCCCTGCTCGGCTCCATCGGCGCGCGCGGCGGTATGCCCATCAGCCTTTCCCCCAAGGAAACGGGGAAGCGGCTGCGGCCCCTCTCGGCGCTCTACCCCAATAACCCAAAGCCGATGGCGGACAAGGCCGACTGGCAGCAGCCCGGCCTGCTCCACCGGGCCTTCGACGCCGCCGTGACCGGCGATCCGTATCCGGTCCGCGCCTATATCTCGATGCGCCACAACATCCTGTCTTCGCTGCCCGATCCGGATACGCTGCGCAGCAAGCTGGACAAGCTCGACCTTATCGTCGCCATCACCACCACGTGGTCGCCCACGGCGGACTATGCCGACATCGTGCTGCCGCTCTCCCCGGCCTTGTCCCGGGAAAGCATTCTGGCCTCCAAGCTGGGGCTGAAGCCGCAGTTCTTCCGCCGCCAGCGCGCCGTGCAGCCGCGTTTCGACACGCGCGCCGATTGGGAGATCCTGTGCGGCCTCGCCTCGCGCCTCGGGCTTGACAAGCTCGCCTTCTCACGCATTGAGGATATATGGAACTACCAGCTTGAAGGTACGGGGCTCGGCATAGAGGCGTTCGACGCAACCGGCTTTGTGCCGCTCGCGTCCGCTCCGCGCTGGAAAACCCTTGCGGAAACCACGTTGCCCACGCCTTCCGGCAAGATAGAGGCCCGCAGCCGCTTATGGGCCGCATCCGGGCACGACACCCTGCCGCCCTACACGGCACCGGAGCGGCCTGCCGCGCCCGACCAGTTCCGCGTCATTCCCGGCCGGGCGGCATTGCATACGCAGGCCAGCACGACGAACAACCCCCTGCTGTCCGAACTCGCGCCCACCAATAGGTTATGGATCCACACGGAACGGGCCCAGGCCCTTGGCATTGCCGATGGCGACTGGGTTGAAGTGTGTACAGCCACAGGCCCCGTTGGCCGTTTACGCGCTAAGGTAACCACGGGCATCAACCCCGAGGCCGTCTTCATGCTGCACGGCTTTGGCAGGAAAACGCCTCAAGAAACGCGGGCCTTCGGCAAAGGCGTGGCCGACGAAGCCTGCATGGTCAGCGGGCTGGAGCATGAAGATCCGCTCGGCGGGGGGCTGGCCCTTCAAAAGCACTTCGTAACGATCCGAAAAGCCGAAGAAACGAACTGAACCGGCCCTCAAGAATGGACGTTCCCCTGTACCCGCTGCGGGGGACGCCGCATCAGCAAACAATCGCCGGATGCAAGGCATCCGAGTGAGGCACTATGAGCAGATATCGCCTTGTCGTTGATCAAGATCGCTGCATCGCCTGCCATGCCTGTGAAGCCAGCTGCAAGGCGGCCCATGACAGCGCACCGGGCATTTCCCTCGGAACGCTGCTTGTCGATGGCCCCCGCTTTGAAGACGCCGCGGAAGAAGCAACGCCGATCATCGTCAAACATGCACGGCCGGAAGAGCCCGCACCGCTTGCGGCGGACGGAGAGCCCCGGGTTGTGCTTCATACCCGCTACCGGGCCTGCGTACAGTGCCCTCAGCCGCGCTGTGTGGAAGTCTGCCCCAAAGAGGCGCTTATCCGCCGGGAGAGCGACGGGATCGTCTTCATACGGGAAGAAGCGTGCGTCGGCTGCGGGGCGTGCCAGAAAGCCTGCCCGCATCACCTGATCTGGGTTGATCCCCGCAAAAGGAAATCCGTCAAATGCGATCAATGCAAAGACCGCCTCGATGCCGGGCTGGATACCGCCTGCGTCACCGTCTGCCCCACAGGCGCACTGAAGCTCGTAAGGAAAGAAAGGCCGGGCCGATAGGCATTGCAGGCGGCTGGCTCGTCACGCGGATTTCCCCCTCAAAGAGCGCCGCTTGCCCTGTCCTCCTTGCGAATGGTATTTGCCTGTTTCAATTTTAAGGGAAGGTTTTGCATATGGCATCACGGAAAGGTATCCTGCTGGCGGGCGGTTCCGGTACGCGGCTTCACCCCCTCACGCTCAGCGTCAGCAAGCAGCTGTTGCCGGTCTACAATAAGCCGATGATCTATTATCCGTTGTCGGTTCTCCTTCTGGCGGGCATCCGTGAGGTTGCCATCATCACCACGCCAGACGACGGCTGGCAGTTCCGCAAACTTCTCGGGGACGGCAGCCAATGGGGATGCTCCTTTGAGTACATCACACAGCCGAAGCCGGAAGGTATCGCTCAAGCGTTCCTCCTTGCCGCTGACTTCATCCAGGGAAGCCACTCCTGCCTGATCCTTGGGGACAATATTTTCTTCGGCAACGGCCTCGAAGATCTCCTCATCAGCGCCCGGGAGCAGAAAGAGGGCGCGACCGTCTTCGGGTATCACGTCAGCGATCCCGAGCGTTACGGCGTGGTCGAGTTCGATCAGGATATGAAAGTCCGCTCCCTCGAGGAGAAACCCCAACATCCCAAATCCAGCTACGCCGTGGCCGGGCTTTATTTTTATGATCAGGACGTCGTGGATATTACACGTGAAATCAAGCCCTCCCCCCGGGGCGAACTGGAAATCACGGACGTCAACAAGGCCTATCTCGACGCGGGGAAACTGCATGTGGGGCTGATGGGGCGCGGCATCGCATGGCTGGACACCGGCACCCACGATTCGCTCATGGCGGCGGGCACGTTTGTGCAGGCTATCGAAACCCGGCAGGGCCTCAAAGTTTCCTGCATTGAGGAAATCGCTTGGCGCAAGGGCTACATCTCGACGGAGCAGCTCATGAAGCTGGCGGCCCCGCTGCAAAAATCCGGTTATGGGGACTACCTCATGACCCTGCCCGAACGCGTCGCCGAGTCATGGAAATAACCCCGCAGCCCAGTACGGCCTGAGGGATGGGGGAGGCGCACCCCTTCACAAGGTGCGTACCTCGGCTGCACCCCGCCGGGTATGGATTCGGCGTGTCCGCCGATTGCTCCCGCTTCACAAAAGGCTCTCAGAGGAAACGCCGAGGAAATATCGCATGGATGAAAGAACATTGCCGCATCTGCGCGTAGCCGTTATCCATTACTGGCTTACGGGTATGCGCGGCGGAGAAAAAGTCGTCGAAGCCTTGTGCAGGATTTTTCCACAGGCGGATATCTACACGCATGTCGTACGCCCCGAGGCGCTCTCCGAAACCATTACGTCCCACCCGATCCATACGACATTTATCCAAAAGCTTCCGGGAAGCGTGCGGCATTACCAGAAATACCTTCCCCTGATGCCGCTTGCGTTGGAGCAGCTGGATCTGCGCGGCTATGATCTCGTCATTTCCAGCGAGTCCGGGCCCGCCAAAGGGGTCATCACCCGGGCCGACACGCCGCACATCTGCTATTGCCATTCTCCCATGCGCTATCTCTGGGATTTTTATCAAGACTATCTGGAATCCGCCGGAGCGGTGACGCGTCTGCTCATGCGCCCGCTGTTCCATCGGCTGCGGCTGTGGGATTATGCCTCGGCGCAACGCGTCGATCACGTTATCGCAAACTCGCGCACCGTGGCGCGCCGGGTCAAGCGCTGGTGGGGAAAGGAGGCCGCCGTCATCCATCCCCCCGTTGACATCTCACGTTTCTCCAGCCCCCACATGGCGGGCCTTCAAAATGTCCCCGGCACCCCAGAGCCCGGCAGCTACTATCTCTGCCTCAGCGAACTGGTGAGCTACAAGCGTGTGGAGCTGGCGGTGGAGGCGTGTACCCGTACCGGGCGGAGGCTTGTCGTTGCGGGGGATGGCCCGGAGCGGAAGCGCCTGGAAAGCATTGCCGGGCCGACCGTCAGTTTTGTGGGCCGCGTGGACAATGCGGCGCTCCCCGCCCTCTATGCGGGCTGTAAGGCTTTCCTGTTCCCCGGCGAAGAGGATTTTGGGATCACGCCTCTTGAGGCTATGGCCGCCGGACGCCCCGTTATCGCATACGGCAGGGGCGGGGTCTTGGACAGTGTGGCGGACGGAGAGACCGGGATCTTTTTTGAACGGCAGACGGCTGACGCCTTAACCGAGGCGCTCGACGCCTATGAAGCCTCCACAGAACAAACGTGGGTACACGATAAGCTGAAAAGACAGGCGGAAAGCTTTTCCGAGGAGATCTTTCGGAAGAAGATGATTGCGTTCATCGCGGACGTCCTTGAAAACAAGGTATGACAATTCACGTCCCGCGGACTGCAACGCCGTAGTTTCCCAACTCATGGCCATTTTGCCTTTTTCCCGAAAAAGACGCGAAAACATCCGTGTTTCACTATCCCGGCACTTTCAGCCGCCGTTGCGCGCGAACGGGGAATGCTCTTGGAGGCTGGCGCTCCTCGATGCATTCCCCGCTCTCAGTTCCCATACTTTTTGAAACCGCCCGTCTTGCGCGCCGGCTTACGTGAGCCGCCCGCAGCTTCGTACAGCCTACCGCCCGCTATAATTCGTTTCGAGCCATTGGCGATATTCCCCGCTCTGGATGTTCTCCACCCACGCGGTATTCTCAAGATACCAGCCCACCGTTTCCCGAAGCCCTTCCTCAAAACGACGGCGCGGAACCCAGCCGATCTCCTGTTCGATCTTCGCGGCGTCAATGGCGTAGCGCAAATCATGGCCCGGCCTGTCCGCCACAAAGGTTATCTGCTTTTCATAGGGGGCCGCTGTGGGGCGGAGCTTGTCAAGAATGCGGCAAATGCTCCGGACGACATCGATATTGGCCCGCTCGGAGTGCCCGCCGATATTGTAGCACTCTCCCGGCGCCCCTTTTTCCAAGACGGCAACGATGGCCTCGCAGTGGTCTTCCACATGCAGCCAGTCGCGGATATTCTCCCCGGTGCCGTAAATGGGCAGCGGCTTTCCGGACAGCGCGTTCAGGATGACCAAGGGAATGAGTTTCTCCGGAAACTGGCGCGGGCCGTAATTATTGGAGCAATTCGTGATGAGCGTGGGGAGCCCATAGGTTTCGTGATAGGCCCTCACGAAATGATCGCTGGACGCCTTGGATGCCGAATAGGGGCTGTTCGGCGCATACGGGGTCGTCTCCGTGAAGGCGGGCTCGCCGGGGCGGAGCGTTCCGTATACCTCATCCGTGGAAACGTGCAGGAAACGGAAAGCGTTCCGCCTTTCTTCGGACAGCTCTTTCCACCATTCCAATACGCCGCGCAGGAGGGTGCAGGTTCCGAGGACATTGGTGCGGACAAACGCATCCGGGTCATGGATGGAGCGATCCACATGGCTCTCAGCGGCAAAATTGATGACCGCATCGGGCTGGTAATGGTGCAGCAACTGGCGGACGAGCAGCGCATCCCCAATATCGCCCCTGACAAAAATATGCTCGGCATCCCCATCAAGAGACGCCAAATTACCGATGTTGCCGGAATAGGTGAGCTTGTCGAGGTTGACGACCCGCTCCCCCGCAGTGCGCCGGGACAGCACATAGCAGGAACCGATAAACCCCGCGCCTCCGGTTACAAGAACTGTCTTCATTCGGATACCTTCCAGACACGTTTGGGAAATACATCAAATGCCCGCAACGGCCTCATTGCCGGGAGGACGGAGGAATTTTCCCCCGACGATGCACCACATCCGGCTCTTGACTTCTTTTCAGGATACGGAACACTCCTCCAAAACGAACCGCCTCTGCCCCCGAAGGATACGCGGACGGGACATATCGGGAGAAGATGTGTACAGCCCCGATTCAAAGGCAACGAGGCGGGGACAGGCAGCGTTCCCTTTGCCTCGCCTAAAGCCTCCAGTAGGCCATGCCTTCGGCTTGCACGGCACTGGGCGAGAGACAGCCCTTCACATCCAGCAGGAGGGCCTTATCGGGCACGGCAAACCGTGCGTGCAGGGCTGCCGGTTCCAGAACGCCGTTTTCGGCGTAGGCCTTGTGCGGCACGGCCAGAATCAGCGCGTCCAGATTGGCGAGCTCATCCAGCGCCGCGAAAGAGAGGCCATATTCATGGCGCACTTCCCCGGCGTCAGCCAGCGGATCGTGTACCAGCACATCGACGCCGTATTCCTGCAATTCGCGGATCACGTCGATAACCCGGGTGTTCCGCAAGTCCGGCACGTTTTCCTTGAACGTGAAGCCAAGGATGCCCACACGAGCCGCATTGACCAGCCGCCCCTGCCGGATCAGCAGTTTGACGCAGGTTTCCGCCACATGCTTACCCATGCCGTCGTTGATGCGCCGCCCGGCCAGAATGACCTGCGGATGGCAGCCGAGTTCCTCGGCCTTGAAGGTCAGGTAGTACGGATCGACGCCGATGCAGTGCCCGCCGACCAGCCCCGGACGGAACGGCAGGAAGTTCCACTTGGTCCCGGCCGCTTCCAGCACATCCAGCGTATCAATGCCGAGCCGGTCAAAAATGATGGACAGCTCATTCATCAGCGCGATGTTCAGGTCGCGCTGCGTGTTCTCGATGACCTTGGCGGCTTCCGCAACCTTGATGCTGGGGGCACGGTGGATGCCCGCGCGCACGACCGTCCCGTACAGCTCCGCCAGCAGATCCAGCGTCGGCGCGTCGCTTCCGGAAACAATCTTCTTGATGGTTTCAAGCGTATGCACCTTGTCGCCGGGGTTGATCCGCTCCGGAGAATAGCCCACCGTGAAGTCGGCTCCGCACCGCAGGCCGGATTCGGCCTCAAGGATCGGGACGCAGACCTCTTCGGTCACGCCCGGATAGACCGTGGACTCGTACACGACGACCGCGCCACGGGACAAATGCCGCCCCACAGTCCGGGAAGCCCCTTCCACCGGGGACAAGTCCGGATTCCTGTGCTCGTCGATCGGCGTCGGAACCGCCACGATGATGACGCCCGCCTCGCGGAGTGCCGCCGGATCGCTGGTGAAACGAGCCGTGGAAGCTTGCAGCGCCTCCGAGTCCACTTCGCCTGTCCGATCCGTGCCTGCGGAAAGCTCTTCCACGCGGGCGGCGTTCAAATCAAAACCGATCACGTTGAAATGCCGGGCAAAAGCGACGGCCAGCGGCAGGCCGACATACCCGAGGCCGACGACGGCCACCGAGTGCGCGCCCTGATGGAAAGACGCAATGGAAGGCAAAGAAACAGACATAGGCAGTCCCTAATACGTAAAAGGAAAGCGCAATACTCTGAAAAAAAATAGCTTTAAGCTTTTTTCAGGCGTTTCGGAGCAAAAGCAATGATAAGGGCCCTGGCAAGCACCTTGGTGGCGTCCAGCAGCGGAACGCCGCGCAAATCGGGCTCCGTGAGCGCCAACGGGATTTCCGTACAGCCGAGGATCACGGCGTCGGCCCCCTGCTCCACCAGTTTTTCCGCCTCGGCAAGCAACGCCGCGCGCGCTTCCGGCGTCACCGGATTCGACTGGGCCTTGATGCCGTACGCAGTATTGCTGATGGCCTGCTGGACACGCTCGCGGCCTTCCTCATCCGGGAACAAAGGAACGAATCCCGCGGCGGAAAGGGCATCCTGATAGAGCCCGGTCGCGTAGGTCCCCTTGGTGCTCAGGACGCCTATCTTCCGGGCATGGGGCAGGCTCTCACGGATAAAGGCGACGACGGAATCGATCATATGGACGAAGCGCGTCTTCGGGGACGCCTCATGCAGCATGGCGACGGCTACATCCATGATCCGTGGGCTGTGCGCCGTATTGCAAGGCACGCCGATAACGGTGGCCCCGGCCTTCGCCATGCGCACCATGATTTCGCCGATGGCTTCGCCGGGATTTTCGTCCGTCTCCCCAAGCAGAAAGCGCGTTCTGTCGATGATATGTTCGGAAAGGGAATACTGGATCACGGACAGGTGTTCCTGATCGCAGTTCGCTTCGGTCTGATCAAAAATCTTGCGCATGAGGTCCAGACCGGCATACGGCCCCACCCCACCCAGAACACCTATGGCCCCGGTATCCGTTTTCATTGCGTTGCCCTCCAAAGGCTCAATCTTGCTGCGAGGCAGTTTAGCTGAGCTTGCATGAGGGGACAAGCTTTTTAGGGGGGTGGGAAATGTGGAGAAAGGTTCCTCCTCCCTTCCCCCACACCCCCATCCCTCCTCTCCCAAAGACTTTTGACGGGTGGGGAGGCCACGCAACGGGAGTTCGTTCCAATCTGAAGTTTTTTAAGGGGAGAGCGAAACAGGTCCCCTTTCCGGTTGCTCTGGAAACGGCCAATCCATAGAAAAAAGCTCAGACCTCTGCCTTACCCCAACACGTTTCATCCCCCCATTCCTGCGGCAAGCCTCATGAGCGCGCCTCTCTGATCCGCTTTGCAAGAAAGTGCCATGAGTTGTGGGCAGAAGGACGATTGCTGTCGGCCTTCAGTCCATCGGAGAATACTAATTTAAAATTGAAATTTTAATTTGAATTAATGTCTAACTTCTTCTAAAGAAAGAGATACGGACTGGTTGGACAATGAGTGAAAGTGCTTCCGGTTGTGCGGCGAAGCGGGAGCGCGCCAGCCTTTACCGTGAAAAATACTCCTCCTGCGGCTGTTCATAGGATACGGTCCGGCTTTCGTCCTTGCGGATCAAGGCGAAAAGGGCCTCTTGAGGCTCACGGCAAGGATGCGTTTGCATGATCATGGCGTCGGCATTCCCTCGGTTCTGGAGAGCCTGTCATCAAGGGCGAGCCTGCCAAGAATGGCTCGGGCATTCCGCATAAAGCGGCAAAGCTGCGCCCGCACCGCCTCTCGTGCCGCCTCAGAAGCTGTTGCGAAGAGTTTTTACACGTTCGCTTTCTGTACTGCCGATCTATTGCGTTCTTGTTGTTCGGTTATTCACCCGTTTCCCGCTTGCCATCGGAACCAAAACCATGTGAAATGGCGGCATCAGACATCTGAGCAGAACACGCTCGTTGCGCATTGTCGACATTAGAATACAATACGTTGATACTCTATACTTTTTTATTATCATTGGGTATCTGGTTAAAAAAAGACACGATGTTATACACAGAGATAAAGGCGCCGTTCCTTTTTCTGAGCCGTTTTCCGATGGCAGTAAAGAAGCGATGCAGTCGCTTATGGAGGTTTCCGCTGTCGGCGGCCGGCTCCCCCGCAAGGCAAGGAGATCCATGATGGAAAGAAGCGTATTTCTGGGGCTGGACATTGGTTCAACCACGGCCAAACTCGCGCTCGTCGCCGCGGACGGCAAACTGCTCGAGGCGCAATACCTGCGTCATGGAGCGGCCGTCCGGCAGACGCTTTCCACCATGCTCGACCAGCTGGCCCTCAAGTATCCCGGCATGGCGGTTTCGGCGGCGATCACCGGCTCCGCGTCCCTTGGGCTCTCGGAAACCCTCGGGCTGCCGTTCGTGCAGGAAGTCGTGGCCGCCTCCCGGGCCATCGCCGTGCTTGCCCCGCAAACCGATGTGGCCGTGGAACTCGGCGGCGAAGACGCCAAGATCCTCTACCTCAGCCAAGGCATGGATCTGCGCATGAACGAAGCCTGCGCGGGCGGCACCGGGGCGTTCATCGATCAGATGGCGGCGCTGCTCCACACCGACGCCTCCGGGCTGAACGAGCTTGCCGCGAACTACACGACCCTGTACCCCATCGCTTCCCGCTGCGGGGTATTCGCCAAGACCGACGTGGTCCCTCTGCTCAACGAGGGGGCCGCACGGGAAGACCTCGCCGCCTCCATCTTTCAGGCCGTGGTCGAACAGACCATCGGCGGGCTGGCCTGCGGGAATCCCATCCGGGGCAAGGTCGCCTTCCTCGGCGGGCCGCTGCACTTCCTGCCCGAACTCCGCAAACGCTTCATCGCCACGCTCAGGCTCGCGCCCGAAGAGGTGGTGCCGTTCCCGAACGCCCAATATATGGTCGCGCTCGGCACGGCCCTGAGCCTTGTGGATCTGCCCGGCGCGGCGCGCATGGCCGACATGGAGCCCGTCA
>OGXY01001644.1_pt1 | contig 15136 bp, 16 predicted proteins | sample 1576411 | NCBI WGS metagenome assembly OGXY01 (sample SAMEA3541498, study PRJEB24748) | human gut metagenome | biome: human gut; feature: human-associated habitat; material: faeces | place: China | collected 2012 | reverse complement strand
AACTTGGAAGAACAACAAAGTCGATCCATGAGATTTTGGATTTCGCACCTGGTACGATCATCGAGTTGAATCGAATTGCCGGTGAACCAATAGATATTCTGGTAAACGGAAAATACGTTGCCAAGGGTGAAGTCGTAGTAATTGAAGAAAGTTTTGGTGTGAGAATCACTGAAATTGTGAAATAAGATAGGAAAGAAGAGGAGAAACAAATAATATGGCTAAAGTAATGATTTGCGATGACGCAGCATTTATGAGAATGATGATTAAGGATATCTTAACAAAGAATGGTTATGAGATTGCTGCAGAGGCAGAAAACGGACAGAAAGCAGTAGAAAAATATCCAGAAGCAAAACCAGATCTTGTATTAATGGATATCACAATGCCTGAGATGGATGGTATTGAAGCATTAAAGAAGATCAAAGCATTAGATCCAGGAGCTAAAATTATTATGTGTTCTGCAATGGGACAGCAGGCTATGGTTATTGAATCTATACAGTCAGGAGCTAAGGACTTTATTGTTAAACCATTCCAGGCAGACAGAGTAATTGAGGCTGTTCAGAAAGTTGTTGGATAATAATGGTTGCATTAGCTGGGTTGAATAGTAGATGGGAAGCGTTTGCACAGTTGCTTACGCTTCTCGTTGTTTTTATATTTGTTTTAGCACTTACATATTTTGCAACAAGATGGGCTGGTAATATGCAGAAAACCAAAATGGCTGGACGCAATATCCAGATACTTGAAACAATGAGAGTGTCTAATACTAAGTATATTCAGATTATTAAGATTGGCAGTAAATGTTTTGCAGTAGCAGTCTGCAAAGATACTATGACTTATTTGTGTGAGATTAACGAGCAGGAACTGACTTATTTGTCAGAGTCAAAGACAATCAATACTGATGGATTTAAAGCTATACTTGAAAAGTTTAAGAAAGACAAACCAGATAATTAATTAGGCAGGAACGAGAGAGTTATGTTACAGTGGATTAGAAAGCATAGAAAGGCATTAGCAGGAATATCGGTTGGGGCAGGAGCTTTTTTTGCAGCCATTTCATTTATTACATATAAGGTAATGGCTGCTGAGGAAACAACAGCATCAGGAAATAATCTTATTAATATAGGTATTTCTACGAGTGACGGTAATGATATGGCTAGTGTTTTGCAGATGCTTCTTGTACTTACAGTAATTTCACTGGCACCTTCTATTCTGATTATGCTGACATCATTTACAAGAATTGTAATTGTGTTGCATTTTACGAGGGCTGCGCTTGGAACACAGACAGTACCACCTAATCAGGTTATCATAGGTTTGTCTTTATTTTTGACTTTTTTTGTTATGTCGCCTGTTTTTACGGAAGTTTATGACAGTGCACTAAAACCACTATCCAATAATGAGATATCGGTCGAGGAAGCGTATGAAACAGGAGTAAAGCCATTGAAAAGCTTTATGTTGAAACAGACTTCAACAAAGGATCTTGATACATTTTTTAAGATTGCAGGATATGAGGAAGGCTCTGTTACATCGGAAGATGATATTTCTATGACAGTGCTTGTACCATCGTTTATTATAAGTGAATTAAGAATTGCATTTATTATAGGATTCTTAATATACATACCTTTTATTATTATTGATATGGTTGTATCGTCAACTCTTATGTCGATGGGTATGATGATGCTTCCACCGACAACCATCTCGATGCCGTTTAAGGTACTTTTGTTTATCCTTGCGGATGGCTGGGATCTGGTTATTGGTAATCTGGTCAAGACGTTTTACTAGGAGGTGTACATATGATTACCCAGGAAGCTGTTTTGGATATTGCCAGAGAGGCAATTTATACTACAATCATTACATCAGCTCCGCTTTTGCTTATTTCGCTGATTGTCGGACTTATAGTCAGTATATTTCAGACAGTTACGTCAATTCAGGAGCAGACACTTACATTTGTGCCAAAAATAATTGCAATTTTTCTTGTGATGATGCTCTGTGGCTCATGGATGCTCGACACTATGTCCGGATTTATGACTGATTTGTGGTCCAAATTCAGTTATTATATAAGCATGGGATAGGATGATATATGATTAATTATTCTTTTTCTATTGCAAATTTTGAATATTTTTTGCTGATTCTGGTGCGTATTGCATCATTTGTGTACATAGCTCCGTTTTTTGGAGATAATGCGGTTCCGGCACGTGTCAAGACCGGCTTATCAGCCTTTGTTGCTTTGTTTATGTACAATATCATAGAAAGACCACAGCTTTCCTATGTCAGTGCAGTAGGTTTTGCTGTACTGGTCGTAAAAGAAGGAATTACAGGACTGCTCATAGGTTTTGCGGCCAATATATGTAATTCCATTGTTATTTTTGCGGGAAATCTGATTGATATGGATATAGGTCTGTCCATGGCAACAGAATTCAATCCATCGATGAATTCCGAGACGACAGTTACAGGTAATTTCTACTATTACGTAGTTCTTGTCCTGCTTCTTGTATCTGATATGCACACATATCTTATAAGGGCAGTTTGTGACTCCTTTTCAGTTGTACCGCTTGGAGGTGCACAGTTTCAATTTGACAATATGCTCTCTACCATGACTAAGTATATGGGCGATATGTTTGTAATAGGCTTCAGGATATTTCTTCCGGTCTTTGCGTGCATGATGATAATGAACTGTATACTGGGAATCATGGCAAAGGTTGCGCCTCAGATGAATATGTTCTCTGTAGGTATCCAGTTAAAAATTATAGCAGGATTTATTGTATTATTTTTGATAGTATATCTAATTCCGAACATTGCTAATTTTATTATTACAGAAATTAAGACTATGGTGGTTTCGATAATTGATGGAATGTACTGACAGTTTAGATGAATTTTCCAAATTGCATACAGTGTTGTGCTACAATCTGCAATGGTTTGCACAGGATGGCGAGGGCGGCGAGAAAACAGAGCCAGCAACTGAAAAGAAGTTAAAGGATGCCAGGGAAGAGGGCAAGGTAGCAAAAAGCAAGGAGCTTACAGCTGCCTTTGATCTTATAGTGCTGTTTTTAGTATTAAAGATATTTATATCCTTTGTAGGGGGCAATCTGATTGGATTGTTTTCTACTGTATATAAAAAAATGCCTGACTTTTTAAAGGAGTCACAGGAGCAGATTTCATCTGTTTCGGTCACGCATTATTTAAATAATGTAATACTTCAGTTTTTACTGACTGTGCTGCCGTTTTTTGCTTTCGGAGTTGTAATCACGATTCTCGTGAGTATCATCCAGGTTGGATTTAAAATATCCACTAAGCCTATGGCTCCAAAGCTTAGCAAGTTTAATCCCATAAACGGATTTAAGAGGATACTGTCAAAGGACTCCATCTTTGAGCTTCTTAAGTCTGTACTAAAGGTAGGAATCATTATGTATGTGGCTTATTCCTCTGTTAAATCACATCAGAATGATATATTTATACTCTATGAGCTTCCGCTCAAACAGGCAATAGTACTGATTGGTGATATCATCATAAATACCGGTCTTAAGATCAGTATTGTCTATATGATAGTCGGTATTGCTGACTTTGCTTACAATAAGCACAAGTTTAACAATGATATGAAGATGACCAAACAGGAGGTCAAGGATGAGTTTAAAAATACAGAGGGAGATCCGGCCATTAAGGGTCAGCAGCGTAAACGTATGCAGGAGGCTTCACAGCGAAGGATGATGCAGGATGTGCCAAAGGCTGATGTTGTCATCACCAACCCTACTCACTTTGCTGTTGCAGTAAAGTACGATGCTCAAAAAAATGATGCTCCGGTAGTGGTCGCAAAGGGTCAGGATTATGTGGCGCAGAAAATAAAGGAAATAGCAAGAGACAATAATATCCATATAGTCGAGAATAAACCTCTTGCACGAATGCTCTTTCACAATGTGGATCTTGGAGCTGAGATACCGCCTGAGCTTTATCGTTCAGTTGCGGAAATACTTGCCATGATTTACAAGGAAAATAATTAGATTAATTTATTATTATAAAACAAAAAGATAAATACGGACTTTATATATGCAGTCCGTGATTTAACGGAAAGGAGGAATAGAATATGTTAAAAAAGACAGATTTAGGTGTTGGATTATATCTGTTATGTGCTGTTTTGTTTTTTATCATACCTATTCCATCCTTCCTGTTAGATGTTATGCTTGCATTCAACCTTTCAATAGCACTCATCATTCTTTTTAAGGTGCTTTTTGTAAAAGAAGTGCTTGATATGTCATTTTTCCCGACACTATTACTGTTTACGACTATATTCAGGATTTCACTTAATGTCTCATCTACCAGGCTTATTTTATCAACCGGAAACCCGGGTGTGGTTGTAAATGTGTTTGGTCAATTCGTTGGTGGAGGTAATTTAGTCATCGGTGCAATCGTTTTTATAGTGCTCATTATCATCCAGTTTGTTGTTATCAACAAGGGATCTGAGCGTGTTGCTGAGGTAACTGCACGATTCACGCTCGATGCTATGCCCGGCAAACAGATGGCTATTGATGCCGACTTAAACACAGGAGCCATCACTGACAAGGAAGCCAAGGCTCGCCGTGATAAAATCCAGAAGGAGTCAAGCTTCTACGGAGCTATGGATGGTGCTACAAAGTACGTAAAGGGAGATGCAGCAGCCGGTATTATTATTACACTTATCAACCTGGTTGGAGGCACCATAATGGGTGTTATGTTCCAGGGGCTTGATGCAAATGAGGCCATACAGAAGTTTGGCCTGCTCACAATCGGAGACGGACTTGTTTCACAGATACCGTCTTTACTTATATCTCTTTCAACCGGTATTCTTGTCACAAAAGGCTCCAATGAGAATGATTTTTCAGGAGAGCTTTTAGGCCAGCTCTTTGGCACAGCCAAGGTGCTTTATATTGTATCAATTGTACTTGTGGTTTTAGGTATACTCACACCTCTTCGCAATGAGTGGTGGCTCTTTATTGGGCTTGCGGTGGCTTTTTTTGTAACAGGTAAAAATCTGGATAAAAAAGCCGGTATTGAGAGCATAGAGGATGAGACCGCACAGGCTGAAAGCGATGCCGAGGAAATACGAAAACCCGAAAATGTCGTTTCACTGCTGCAGGTTGACCCTATTGAGCTTGAGTTTGGCTATGGTATCATTCCTCTTGCAGATGTAAATCAGGGAGGGGATCTGCTTGACCGAGTTGTAATGATAAGGCGACAGATTGCTTTAGAGCTTGGAACTGTCGTACCTATCATACGATTAAGGGATAATATACAGCTTAATCCTAATCAGTATATCATCAAGATAAAGGGCATACAGGTAACAGAAGGTGAGATACTTTTTGATCACTACATGGCTATGAATCCGGGCTATGTGGAGGAGGAGATAACAGGTATTCCTACATTTGAGCCTTCATTCCATCTTCCGGCCATATGGATTACGGAAAGCCAAAGAGAGCGTGCTGAGAGTCTTGGATATACAGTTGTAGATCCGCCATCGATTATAGCTACTCATCTGACTGAGGTTATCAGATCTCATATTGCAGAGCTTCTCACCAGACAGGATGTACAGAATCTGGTCAACAATCTCAAGGAATCAAACCCTGTCATTGTGGACGAACTCATACCAAAGCTGCTTGGTCTTGGTGAGATTCAGAAGGTGCTTCAGAATCTTTTGAGCGAGGGAATTTCTATTAGGGATCTGCTTACAATTTTTGAGACGCTTGCCGATCACGCACAGACCACCAGGGATACAGATGTACTTACGGAATACGTGCGCCAGGGCTTAAAGAGAGCTATATCAAGTAAGTATTTTCCTGCAAATGAGACCACAAGTGTCATCACACTTGACCCTGCTGTGGAGCAGGAAATTATGTCATCTGTTAAACAGACAGAGCAGGGCTCTTACCTTTCTCTTGATCCTGACAGGATAAAGGCTATTATCAAATCTGTTGAAACAGAAATTGGTAAGTTGGAAAGTTTGGGAAAGAGTGCTATTATTATTACATCTCCAATTGTTAGAATGTACTTTAAGAAAATGACTGAGGATTATTTCAAGGATCTCATTGTGTTATCCTACAATGAGGTTGAATCAAATGTTGAGCTTCAGTCGGTAGGAATGGTGACTGCATAAATGACTATTAACAAATTCACTGGAAAAACAAAAGAAGAAGCAATTGAATGTGCAAAGCAGGCCTTTGGTCCAAATGCTGTGATTATGAATATCAAGGAGATTAAGCCAAAGGGATTATTTGGTATATTCAAAAGCTCAACATATGAGGTGACTGCGGCTATGGATGAAAAAAAACAGACACAGACAATAACGACCTCGCAGCTTGCAAGGACTACACTCCCGGGTAAAATTGATTACAAGGCAGATGAAGAAATAAAGATGCCTTCATTCGCCCCAAAATCTGCATCTGAGACCTTAAAACCTACACCTGCACCGGCAGCCCCAAAGGCGGCTGAACAGACCAGCGATATTGAACAGGAAATCAAGGAGCTTGATTCCATTGCCAAAATGATGGAAAGCACATTTGATAAACCTCAAAATAAGGAGCCTTCAAAGCCTCAAAGTGCACAGGAACTTAAATTTGTCCGCATTTTATACAAGACACTGCTGGATAATGAGGTGGATGAGAAATATATCAACCAAATTCTTGATGAAATCGAGAAATTCCTACGTCCCGGTAACAGTCTCGATGTGATTTTATCAAATGTATACCAGAAACTCATTTTAAGATTTGGTCAGCCTGAAACTATAAAGGTAAACGGCAAAAAACCAAGAGTTGTTTTCTTTGTCGGACCGACAGGCGTTGGCAAGACAACCACAATTGCTAAAATTGCTTCAAAATTCAAGGTTAATTATAATAAAAATATCGCATTTATCACTGCTGATACATACAGAATAGCTGCAACAGACCAGTTACGTACATTTGCAAATATTCTGGATACACCTTTGTCTGTCATTTATACTGCCACAGAGTTAAATAGTGCGGTGGCTGAATATGAGCAGGCAGATGTGATTTTTGTTGATACAGCGGGCTTTTCACACAAGAACGAGACACAGCGGAATGATATGAGAGCACTTCTTGCAGGTCTATCACCTGAATATGAGAAGTCGGTATATCTCGTCTTAAGTGCTACAACCAAGTACAGGGATCTTATATCTATAATTGATTCCTATAAGGATATTGACGATTACAAGCTGATATTTACAAAGCTTGATGAAACCTCATCATATGGCAATTTGTTAAATATAAAGCTATACTCTGATGCCGGTATATCATATGTCACGAATGGACAAAACGTTCCGGATGATATAGAGGTATTTGATACACAAAAGATTGTCAAACAATTACTCGGAGGCAGACAATAATGGACCAGGCACAGCAGCTTAGAAATGTTATTAAGCAGCGTAATCAAAATTATATAGAACCGGCCCGTGTTATTACCATTACAAGCGGCAAGGGTGGTGTAGGCAAATCCAATACCTCTGTCAATCTGGCAGTCTGGCTCAGCAGACTCGGAAAGAGAGTAATTATTTTTGATGCTGATTTCGGTCTTGCCAATGTCGAAGTGATGTTTGGTGTTATTCCTAAGTATACTCTTGCTGATGTAATATATGAAAACCAGACTATAAAGAGCATCATCTCAAACGGACCTTTGGGCATTGATTTTATTTCAGCCGGCTCAAGTGTTGTAGGGCTTAATAATCTAAACCACAAACAGATTCATTTCATTGTCTCTGCAATAAATGAGTTGAACAGTATGTATGATTTTATCATAATTGATACCGGTGCAGGAGTGTCTGAACAGGTCATGGAATTTGTTGCGGCCAGCAACGAAATTGTGTTGGTTACAACCCCGGAGCCTACCTCAATCACCGATTCATATTCATTGCTTAAAGCACTGTATAAGAGACCTGATTTCGATCCGTCAAAAGTATGCATACGCGTTATATCCAACAGGGCTGCGTCAAAAGAGGATGGCAGTATAGTGTTCAACAAGATTAATTCCGTTGTTATGCAGTTCTTAAACGGAAGTCTTGAGTATCTGGGATATGTGCCGTCTGATGCAATGGTTGAAAAGGCTGTCAGGCAGCAGAAGATACTTTCAATTTATGATCCGACCTCAAAGGCTGCACGGTCATTTGAAGAAATTGCAAAAAGACTTTTGGATAATGAATCTGCTGCTTTGGATGAGAAAAGAACAATCTCACATGTTTTTTCAAATTTTTTTAACAGAAAGCAATAGTTAATTTAAGAGGAAGACATATGGAATATACAAGTTTGATTTTTCCGGGTGACAAAATTGATATCTTTGCATCCGGTTTATCCGATAACAGCACATCATATAAGAGCAGCTTTTCTGACAAGCTAACAGACAGCATGTGGGAAATAACTATGCCTGTTGACAGTGGCAGAGTGGTTTTATTTCAGCTTGGCACGCAATTTGACTTTATAATATACACACAAAACAAAACTATACTAAAAAGCTCTGCTATAGTCAGACAGCGTTATCGTAAAGAAAATATGTATTTTCTTGCTATAGAGCTTATAAATAATCTGGAAAAGATACAAAGACGTCAGTTTTTCAGACTTCCATGTACTATAGACATGGATTTTTATGAAGTCAGATACGATGATAAAGCTGAGAGTGAGCTTGAGTTTTGCAAAAAGATGTATAAGAATCATGCAATCAACAGCAAAAATATGAATACTGTCAAATCGGTTATCCTTGATATAAGTGGAGGAGGCATCAGATTTTCTCTAAGCACACCTCTTGAAGAAGGTACATATTTTATGGCTCAGTTTTCTTTAGCACTTGAGGAGTGTACACAACAATTCAATATAGTTTGTAAGGTAATAAACTGTACTCAGTCTTTGGACTATGCAGACAGATATTTTGCACGTTCAAAGTTTATTTTCGACCGCATGACAGAACGGGAGAAAATAGTCAGATTTGTGTTTGAAGAAGAAAGACGCATAAGACGAAGAGAAATGGAGTAATAATATGAAATCTAACATTTTAATAGTTGATGATTCTGCACTACTGAGAAGGGTTGAGTGTGATATAATCAATTCAGACAATAAATTACAGGCAACTGATACATGTAAGGATGGACTGGAAGCACTTGAAAAGCTCCGTACACAAAAGTACGATGCTGTTATTCTTGATATAAATATGCCGAGGATGAATGGTCTTGAGGTGCTTTCACATCTGCAGAAGGAGAGCATAAAAACACCTGTTGTGGTGGTAAGCACTCTAACCATAGAGGGAGCAGATGAAGCTATCAAATCTTTAGAGCTTGGTGCCTTTGATTTCGTCACAAAACCAAACAATATCATAGAGGCAAAGGGAAACCAGTTTAAGGAAACTCTGCTCAGGGTTGTGTATGCAGCCGTTAGAATCACACCTGCTCATAGTGCTTCACGCAATCTCACAGTTGTTGAGAAGAAAGCCGGTGCTATTGTAAACAAACACAAGGCAGCAGGCAGCAATAAAATAGTAGCAATTGCATCATCTACAGGTGGTCCAAAGGCACTGCAAAGTGTAATACCGTTTCTTCCGGCTGAACTTTTGGCACCGGTTGTTTTAGTACAGCATATGCCTGCCGGCTTTACAAAGAGCATGGCTGAGCGCCTTAATGAGCTAAGTCAGGTTCAGGTGAAGGAGGCTTCAAACGGTGAGGTGCTTAAAAACGGAGTAGTGTATATAGCTCCGGGCGGTACACATATAGCTATAAAGAAATCAGGCGCTTCACATGTTATATCATTTAATGATATGCCACCTATCAGCGGACTCAAGCCTTGTGCCAATATCATGTTTGATTCACTGACATCCTCTAATTATGATGAGGTTGTATGTGTGGTACTCACAGGTATGGGGGCAGACGGCACGAATGGCATTCTTTCACTTGGCAAATCAAAGCCTATCTATGTCATTGCACAGGACGAGAAATCAAGTGTTGTGTATGGCATGCCAAGAGCCATCTATGAGGCAGGTGTGGTTGATGAAGTCGTTACACTATCAGATGTTGCCAAAGCAATCACAAAAAATGTGGGGGTAAAATAAAATGGATGTTAGCCAGTATCTAGATATTTTTATTGATGAAAGTTCGGAGCATATTCAGACATTGTCTGACTGTATCATGACTCTTGAGCAGGAGCCGGAAAACAAAGACACTATAAATGAGATTTTCCGTGCTGCCCACTCCTTAAAGGGTATGGCAGGTACAATGGGCTTTAAGCGCATGCAGCACCTTACACATGATATGGAAAATGTATTTCAGGAGGTCAGAAGCGATAAAATTAAAGTTGACAGCTCAATGATTGATCTGCTCTTTAAGTGCCTTGACGCTATAGACAGCTATGTTGAAAATATTAAATCCACATCTGATGAGGGTACTGATGATAATGAGGTTATCATAAAGGAACTCAACGATTTTATTGCAAAAGCAAACGGACAGACTGTAAGCAAACAGGCTGAGCCTCAAGAAAAGGCTGCTGAAGCTGAAACAAAGGATTCATCAGATGCATCTGACAGTGCACTTGATACAATTGAACTGACAGACAACGAGAAAAAATTAATTGACGAGGCAATTTCAGCAGGCCTTAAAATATACGGCATGACAGTTACCGTAGCAAGCGACTGTCTGCTCAAAGCAGCAAGAGCTTTCCTTGTTTTCAAGGCAGTTGAGGAGCTGGGACAGATTCTGGTTTACAGACCAAGCTCACAGGATATTGAGGATGAGAAGTTTGATTTGTCATTCAGCTTTTATGTTGCATCAGGTGAGGGTTTTGATAAATTGGAGCATGCAGCTTCCAACGTATCTGAGATTGATAAGGTTGAGGGAAAAGAAATCACCGAGTTTCACCTGGAGGGTGAAGCAGAGCAGACAGCACAGGCTTCTGAAGAGACAAAAAAGGCAGATAAGGAAGAAAAAGAGGAAAAGACTCCTGCTGCAAAGACAGAATCTTCAAAGCCAAAAACTGCAAATAACTCTCAAAAGCAGGCTGTTTCTCATAAAAAAGCTACTACAAGCCGAACAGTCAGAGTAGATATCGAAAAGCTTGATATGCTTATGAATCAGGTGTCTGAGCTTATTATTGCAAAGAACTCTCTTGTAGCCATGAGCTCATCTGATGGAGAAAACAATAATAACCAGTCATTCCATGAACAGATTGAATATCTGGAAAGAATTACGACCAATCTCCATGAGTCTGTCATGAAGGTACGAATGGTTCCTATTGAAAGTGTTACACAGAAATATCCTAGAATGATAAGAGATCTGTCTCGTACTCTGAATAAGAAGATGAATCTTGTCATAACCGGTGAAGATACCGAGCTGGACCGTACAGTTGTGGATCAGATCGGAGATCCTCTGCAGCATCTGCTTAGAAACAGTGCTGATCATGGACTTGAAAGCAATGAGGTCAGACTTGAGCGTGAAAAGCCAGAGGTAGGTACTATTTTCTTAAATGCATACCAGGAGGGCAACAATGTTGTCATAAAGGTCGGAGATGATGGAAACGGAATCGATACCGAAGCCGTAAAGAACAAGGCTATCGAGCGTGGCATAGTCACAGCTGAACAGGCTGAAAATCTATCTCAGAAGGATATCATCAACTTCCTTTTTATGCCAAGCTTTTCAATGGCAAAACAGATTACCGATATCTCCGGACGAGGAGTTGGTCTTGATGTTGTTAAATCCGGCATTGAACAGCTGGGTGGTGATGTATCGGTTTCAACCGAGCTTGGTAAGGGTACTACATTTACTGTACGTCTTCCTCTTACTCTTGCAATCATTCAGGCTCTCATGGTAGAGATCCGTGATGAAATATATGCCATTGCGCTCGGCTCTATCTCAAATATAGAGGATATTCCTGTGAAGGATATCAAATATGTACAGGCTAAGGAAGTTATTCACCTGCGTGGAAGCGTTATTCCAATCATCCGCCTCGATAAGATGCTGGACATTGAGCCAAAGGAGCAGGAGCCGGATCATCTTACTGTAGTAATTGTCCAAAAGGGAGATCAGCAGGCAGGTCTTGTGGTTGACAATCTCATTGGACAGCAGGAGATTGTAATCAAGTCTTTAGGAAAATACATAAACGGCAACAAGCTTATCAGCGGAGCGACAATACTTGGAGATGGTGATGTAGCTTTGATACTTGATGTAAATACACTTATGTAATGGAGGGGAAGTACATGCCAGAAAATGAATTTGATATACAGGAAAAAGAAACAAAGCAATATATTTCAGTCAAAATAGGCGAAGAAAAATTCGGAATTGATATTGGCTATGTTGATAATATCGTCAGAATGCAGAAGATTACAAGAGTGCCAAAGGCGCAGAAGTACTTTAAGGGTATCATAAATCTGCGTGGTGATATCGTTCCGGTAATGAGTGCCCGCATAAAAATGGGACTGGACGATGATGTATATACATCATCAACCAGAATAATTATCCTAAAGCTTGAAGAAAAGGGTGAGATAGGTCTTATTGTCGATGAAGTTTGTGAAGTTGTCACACTTGTGGTTGATGAAATAGATAAGCCTAATATAGATGCTTCATCTACAGGCAAGGAGCTGTTCATAAACGGTATAGGTAAAAACGGAGATGAACTGATTTCTCTGTTTGAAATAGGCTCAATAGTCTCAGATAAGGACGCTAACTGATTTGCAGCAATGTATAGTGAGGTTATAAAAGCCTCACTATATAAGTTTTAACAAATAAAAGGGTGAATACAATGAGTGAATTTTCTTTAGATAATGTCAATTCGATGTATATGGATGTCCTTAAGGAAATCGGAAATATAGGTGCCGGCAATGCCACGACAGCGATTGCCGGCATGCTTGGCACTACCATGAAAATGGAAGTTCCAAGAGTTCTGTTAATGGATGCGACAAAGCTTGGAGATGCCATATGTCCGGAGGAAGAGACAATAGTGGGTATATTTCTTGAGGTTACCAACGATATCTCCGGCAGTATGATGTTTCTCATGAAGCTTCCGGCAGCACACTTTCTGGTAAACAAGCTGATGGGCAGACCACAGGACTATAACGAGCCATTTGATGAGATGGATTTATCTGCCATGAAGGAGATTGGCAACATAATAGCAGGCGCATATTTGTCAGCGCTTTCAACTATGACAAATCTTAAAATACTACCTTCCATTCCGTATATTGCTGTAGATATGGCCGCTTCCATATTAAGTGTGCCGGCAATTCAGTTTGGACAATATGGTGACAATGCACTTTTTATAGAGACGGAGTTTGGTGATGATATAATGATGAACGGATACTTTATCCTTATGCCTGATCCGGATTCATATGATAATATTTTATCGGCTTTAGGAATTAGTTTTTAGTATTTAGGAGAATCCATATGGCAAGTACTATTAAAGTATCAATGGCAGACCTTAAGGTTGCCAAAGCCCCTGATTCTCTGACCACACTTGGGCTTGGTTCATGCATAGGGCTCACCCTTTATGATCCGGCTTCAAAAATCGGTGGGCTTGTACACTATATGTTGCCTGACAGCACCAAACTTAGAAATAACACAAATATAGCCAAGTTTGGCGATACGGGAATTAGGGAACTTTATAATCAAATGATAAAAAATGGCGCGAATCCCAGACGAATGGTTGCAAAGATTGCCGGTGGAGCTAAGATGTTTGAGATGTCAGGCAATTCTACAATCGGAAATGTTGGTGATCGCAATACCGATATGGCCAGGCACGTGCTTGCAGAGCTGAAAATTCCTCTGAAGGCACAGGATACCGGTCTTAATTACGGAAGAACTGTTATACTTGACTGTGAAACCGGTGACTATATCATCAAAGCAGTCGGAAAAGAGCAAAAGGTGATTTAACATGAAGAATAATCTATTACCATCTCTTGTTATGCTTTTAGCCGGCTTAGTATGCAGTATTATATCCCTGCGGCAGGGCGTTGATCTGATGAGCTTTACAACAAGACTTTTAACTGTGCTTGTAGTATTCTATATAATCGGAGCGATACTTAAAGTAATCTTAAGCTGTGCATTTAAGGCAATGGAAGACAGGCAAAAGAAAGCTGAAGCGGCCGAAGCAAAGACTGATGATTCCGAAGTCTTTGATAATGATAATGACAATGATAAGCCAATTAGCTAGCTGCAGAATAATATACTGGTAAACAGGGGGCATAATGAAAGCTATAGAAAAGGAAAAGCTGTGGGAGGAATATCAAAAGAATCCCACTCCCAAGCTACGGGAACAGCTCATAATAGAATATGCACAGCTGGTCAGGCTTGTGGCAGGACGCCTCAGCATGTATCTTGGGCATAACGTGGAATATGATGACCTGGTAAGCTATGGGATATTTGGCCTCATTGATGCCATAGACAAGTTTAATCTTGAAAAAAATGTCAAGTTTGAGACATATGCAAGCCTTAGAATCCGTGGAGCCATACTTGATCAGATCAGGAAAATGGACTGGATTCCAAGAACAGTCAGACAAAGACAAAGGAAAATAGACGAGGCAATAAAGAACATTGAACTTCGTACCGGCAAAACAGCAAATGATGCAGACCTCGCAAAGGAGCTTTCTATTTCAGAGGATGAGCTTTGCAACTGGCAGTCGCAGCTTAAAGTAACAAATGTTGTATCTCTCGATGAATTTGATGAGTCAGGACCTGAGCCTGTCATGGATGCTGCACATAATTCACATTATGCACAGCCGGAGGAGATTGTTACACAGGAAGAGCTGAAAACAATGCTTGTTAAGTCGCTTGACAATCTGACCGAGAAGGAACGCAGGGTTATCGAATTATATTATTATGAGGATCTTACCCTTAAAGAAATAAGCAATATCCTCGAGGTTTCAGAATCAAGAGTATCACAGCTTCACACAAAGGGACTGATTAAAATGCGTAAGGTCATGGGTCCTTATATGAATATACTTACAAACGCATAAGAGGGCAGAGGTTTATATGACAACATTAGAAATAACTCTCATCATCATAGGTGTTGTTTTCCTTATAGGAAGCTTTATGGTAAATGACAAGCTTTCACATAAGGATTTGGATAAAATAGCCGATATGAGTGCTGAGGAACTAAAAATAATAACTGAAAAAGAAGTGACTGCCGCCAAAAAGGACTTAAGCGATGCC
>OGXY01001623.1_pt1 | contig 15312 bp, 9 predicted proteins | sample 1576411 | NCBI WGS metagenome assembly OGXY01 (sample SAMEA3541498, study PRJEB24748) | human gut metagenome | biome: human gut; feature: human-associated habitat; material: faeces | place: China | collected 2012 | reverse complement strand
AAGAAATCAATAATATGAAATTCCGTTTCTTCACGAACGTCAGCCATGAATTGCGTACACCGCTTACATTGATTATTTCTCCTTTGGAGGGTATGCTGAAAGAAACAACCGATGAATTGCAAAGTACACGTTTGCAGTTGATGTATCGCAATGCGCAGCGGTTGTTGCACTTGGTCAATCAACTGCTCGATTTCCGTAAAGGGGAGATGAGTACTCATCAGTTGTCTCTGTCGGAAGGAGATATCATCTCGTATGTGCATAGTGTTTGCAACTCTTTCCTGTTGATGGCGGATAAGAAACACATTCAGTTCTCTTTCTTCTCGGGGATAGATACATTCTCAATGGCTTTTGATGCTGACAAGGTGGGAAAGATTGTCATGAATCTGCTTTCCAATGCCTTTAAGTTTACTCCCGAGGGAGGACGGGTGACGGTGATGATAGAGCATGTGGCTGGAACTCCTGATATGCTGGAGATTAAGATTGCCGATACCGGAATAGGAATAAGTGATGTGGATAAGGAACATATCTTCGAACGTTTCTACCAGGCGGATCATAAGGGGGTAGAGGAAACTACCGGAAATGGTATCGGCTTGAGTTTGGTACGTGACTTTGTAACTCTGCATGAAGGAGAAGTGAAGGTCTTTGATAATATAGGAACAGGCTCCGTTTTCGTTATTCAGTTTCCGGTAAAGCATGTGGAGACACAGGTGCAATTGCCGCCAGAGACAGGTATATCGATCGGGGAGGAAGAAGATAAGGAGATAAAAGAGGAAACCAGGGAGGAAACGGAACGCAAGGATTTCCCTTTGTTGCTGATAGTAGATGATAATGAAGACTTCCGTATCTTTATGCGTTATAGTCTGGAATTGCAGTATCGTGTCAAACTGGCTGTGAATGGTAACGAAGCATGGGAGATGATGCAGGAAGAATTACCCGATCTGGTTATCAGTGATGTGATGATGCCTCAAATGGATGGTAATGAGTTGTGCCGTCTGATTAAGCAGGATAAGCGCACAGCGCATATCCCTGTGATTTTGCTGACAGCACGGCAGAATACCGAAGCGAAGCTGGAAGGATTGCAGACAGGAGCGGACGATTATGTAACGAAGCCGTTCAATATGACTATTCTTGTGTTGCGTATCCGTAAACTGATAGAATTAAGCCGCTATCATCGTGTCACCCAAGGAATGATTGACCCTGTCCCCAGTGAGATTGTGATTACTTCATTGGATGAGAAATTGATAGAGAAAGCAATCAAGTATGTGGAAGATAATATGTCGCGTACCGAACTCTCGGTAGAGGAGCTTAGCCGGGAACTGGGTATGAGCCGTGTGCATCTGTATAAGAAATTACTCCAGATCACAGGAAAGACACCGATTGAGTTTATCCGCGTGATCCGCTTGAAACGGGCAGCGCAATTATTGCGTGAAAGCCAGCTTCATGTATCTGAGGTAGCCTTCGAAGTAGGCTTTAATAACCCTAAATATTTCAGTCGTTATTTCAAGGATGAATTTGGTGTTTTGCCCTCTGTTTACCAGGAAAAAGAAGGGAAATAACAAATGATACCTCTGAAAAAAACATATCGTCCGGTCACTGTTTAAAAGTTCCTCTTCTATAAAACATTAGAAGGGGAACTTTTCATTTATAGTACTTACTTTTGCGATATGAGAAAATATATTGTTGAACCCTAAAGGTAGGTATGATTATGAATATGAAAAACATTTTCTGTTGCCTGTTGCCGGGACTTCTTTTCGGAGCATGTGCCAATAAGGTCTATGAGGAAACAGGCGATAGCGTGATAGTTAAAGTACAACAGGAAGTAACGGGAGGTCCCCGACTGGTTCGTCTGCAAGTGATGGGAGATAAATTAATCCGTGTTTCTGCTACTGCCGACAGCAAGTTTGCCGATCCGCAAAGTTTGATTGTTGTTCCGCAGGAAAAACAAATCCCATTTGCCGTCATGCAGAATGGCGATACGATTACAGTGTCTACAGAAGAAGTGAAAGCGTCCGTACTGGCCAGTACCGGAGAGGTGTGGTTTGCGGATAAAGACGGAAAGTTAATCCTGCAGGAAAATAAGGGAGGAGGAAAGACGTTTACTCCGATAGAAGTGGAAGGAACGAAAGGATATACGGTCTGTCAGGTTTTTGAATCTCCCGAAGATGAAGCGTTTTACGGATTAGGCCAGCATCAGGCGGATGAATTTAATTATAAGGGTAAGAACGAAGAACTGTTCCAGTACAATACGAAAGTTTCTGTTCCGTTTGTTGTTTCGAATAAAAACTATGGTATACTGCTGGATAGTTATTCCTTCTGTCGTTTCGGTAATCCGAATGATTACTCCCAGTTGAATCGTATCTTTAAACTTTATGATAAGACAGGCCAGGAAGGGGCGCTAACCGGTACTTATGTGCCGAAAAAAGGAGAAACTCTGGTCCGCCGGGAAGACTCCATCTATTTCGAGAATCTGAAAACGATTGAGAATCTTCCGAAGAAACTGCCGTTAATGGGGGCTAAAGTCACTTATGAAGGAGAGATAGAACCTGCTCAAACGGGAGAGTTCAAGTTTATTCTTTATTATGCGGGATATGTTAAGGTCTATTTGAACAATGAGCCGGTAGTGCCGGAACGTTGGCGGACTGCATGGAATCCTAATAGTTATAAGTTTGCAGCTCATTTGGAAGCAGGAAAGCGTGTGCCGTTGAAAATCGAGTGGCAGCCTGATGGCGGACAGTCTTATTGCGGACTGCGTGCATTGACACCTGTTAATCCGGAAGAACAGGGGAAGCAGTCGTGGTGGAGTGAAATGACCAAGCAGCTCGATTATTATTTTATGGCTGGTGAGAATATGGACGACGTGATTAGCGGTTATCGTTCGCTGACCGGAAAGTCTCCCGTTATGCCGAAATGGGCAATGGGTTTCTGGCAAAGTCGTGAGAAGTATAATACACAGGAGGAAATGTTGGGAGCACTGAAAGGTTTCCGTGATCGTAAAATCCCATTGGATAATATCGTACTGGATTGGAATCATTGGCCGGAGAATGCCTGGGGAAGTCATGAGTTTGATAAAGCTCGTTTTCCGGACCCGAAAGCAATGGTTGATTCCATCCATGCTATGCATGCCCGTATGATGATCTCGGTATGGCCTAAGTTTTATGTTACTACCGAACATTTCAAGGAGTTCGACGAGAATGGGTGGATGTATCAGCAGTCTGTTAAAGATAGTTTGAAAGATTGGGTAGGTCCCGGTTACCATTATGGTTTTTATGATGCGTATGATCCCGATGCACGGAAACTGTTCTGGAAACAGATGTATGAGCACTATTATCCGTTGGGTATCGATGCTTGGTGGATGGATGCCAGCGAACCGAATGTACGTGACTGTACCGACTTGGAATATCGGAAAGCTTTGTGCGGACCTACAGCGTTGGGTTCCTCTACGGAATTTTTCAATGCGTATGCACTGATGAATGCAGAAGCCATTTATGACGGTCAGCGCGGAGTAGATAATAACAAACGGGTGTTCTTATTAACCCGTTCGGGATTTGCCGGATTACAGCGTTATTCCACGGCTACATGGAGTGGGGATATCGGTACACGTTGGGAGGACATGAAAGCACAGATTTCTGCCGGATTGAATTTTGCCATGAGTGGCATACCTTACTGGACAATGGATATTGGCGGTTTTTGTGTAGAGAATCGTTATGTGGCCGGACAGAAACAATGGAACGCTACAAAGACGGAAAATGCTGATTATAAAGAATGGCGTGAGCTGAATACCCGCTGGTATCAATTCGGTGCGTTTGTTCCTTTATATCGTGCACACGGACAATACCCTTTCCGTGAAATATGGGAGATTGCGCCGGAAGGGCATCCTGCTTATCAGTCGGTTGTATATTATACTAAGTTACGTTATAATATGATGCCGTATATTTATTCGCTGGCAGGTATGACTTGGTTTGATGATTATACAATCATGCGTCCCTTGGTAATGGATTTCACAGCGGATGCTGAAGTGAATGATATTGGTGACCAGTTTATGTTCGGTCCTTCGTTTATGGTATCTCCGGTTTATCGCTATGGTGACCGCAGTCGTGAAATTTATTTCCCTCAAGCAGAGGGCTGGTATGATTTCTATTCCGGCAAATTCCAGGTTGGAGGAGAGAGAAAAGTAATAGAAGCTCCTTATGAGCGTATTCCGTTGTATGTGCGTGCAGGCGCTATCATTCCGTTCGGAGATGATATTCAGTATACGGATGAAAAACCGGCGGAGCACATCCGTTTGTATATTTATCAGGGAGCGGATGGGAAGTTTACGTTATACGAAGATGAAGGTGTGAATTATAACTATGAACAAGGGATGTATGCCATGATACCGATGAAGTATGATGAGGCTACCAAGACTTTAGTGATTGGTGAGCGTCAGGGGGAATTCCCGGGTATGCTGAAGGAGCGTACTTTCACGGTAGTTACGGTGAATAAGGAGAAAGCCCAACCGTTTGATTTGAACGCGAAAGGGGTGACTGTGAAGTATAATGGCAGCGAGCAGACATTGAAACTGTAAGCTGAATGATAATCCGTTGATGATGATTGGTAAACTAAAATATTTGATGCTGGGGGGCTGCCTTATACTGGGGAGCTGCCTGGCATTGGGAGGCTGTCTGATGTTATTAGGAGCATGTAGCAGTTCTTCCCTTGTATCTCCGCGGGAGCGATCCGGCTTTAATGCAGACTGGCGTTTTCATTTGGGAGACGGGCTGCAAGCGGCACAACCTGGTTTTGCCGACAATGACTGGCGTGTACTGGATTTGCCCCACGACTGGGCGATTGAAGGAGACTTCAGTCAGGAAAATCCTTCCGGTACAGGAGGAGGGGCACTTCCGGGAGGAGTCGGTTGGTATCGCAAAACTTTTAGTGTAGACAAAGCGGATGCAGGAAAGATATTTCGCATTGAGTTTGACGGAGTATATATGAACTCGGAGGTATTTATCAATGGTGTTTCATTGGGAGTACGTCCTTATGGATATATTAGTTTCAGCTATGACCTGACTCCTTATCTGAAATGGGATGAACCGAATGTGCTGGCTGTACGTGTGGATAATGCGGAGCAACCTAATTCACGGTGGTATTCAGGTTGTGGCATTTACCGGAATGTGTGGCTAAGCAAGACCGGCCCAATACATGTGGGTGGATGGGGAACGTATGTCACAACCTCGTCAGTTGACGAAAAACAGGCTGTACTGAATCTCGCTACTACCCTTGTGAATGAAAGTGATACGAACGAAAATGTTACTGTCTGTTCTTCCTTGCAGGATGCTGAAGGCAGAGAAGTTGCTGAAACCCGGTCGAGTGGGGAAGCGGAAGCCGGTAAGGAAGTTGTTTTTACCCAGCAACTGACTGTAAAGCAACCTCAACTGTGGGATATTGATACTCCTTATCTGTATACACTGGTTACCAAAGTGATGCGAAACGAAGAATGTATGGATAGGTATACTACTCCTGTTGGTATTCGCACATTTAGTTTTGATGCCCGGAAAGGATTCACGTTGAATGGCAGGCAGACAAAAATTAATGGTGTGTGTATGCATCATGACCTGGGCTGTTTGGGAGCGGCAGTCAACACACGTGCCATTGAACGGCAATTGCAAATTCTGAAAGAAATGGGGTGTAACGGCATACGTTGTTCCCATAATCCTCCCGCACCCGAACTGCTTGATCTTTGTGACCGTATGGGATTTATCGTGATGGATGAGGCTTTTGATATGTGGCGGAAGAAAAAAACGGCACATGATTATGCCCGTTACTTCAATGAATGGCACGAGCGCGATTTGAATGACTTTATTTTGCGTGACCGTAATCATCCTTCTGTCTTTATGTGGAGTATCGGTAATGAAGTCCTCGAACAATGGAGTGATGCCAAAGCGGATACGTTGAGTCTGGAAGAGGCCAATCTGATCTTAAATTTCGGACATTCTTCTGAAATGTTAGCCAAAGAAGGAGAGGAGAGTGTCAACTCTTTGCTGACGAAAAAACTGGTAAGCTTTGTAAAAGGGCTTGATCCTGCCCGTCCTATCACTGCCGGATGCAATGAACCGAATTCCGGCAATCATTTATTCCGTTCCGGCGTACTGGATGTGATTGGCTATAATTATCATAACAAGGATATTCCCAATGTTCCGGCTAATTTCCCGGACAAGCCGTTTATCATTACTGAAAGCAATTCAGCGTTGATGACTCGCGGATATTACCGTATGCCCAGCGACAGGATGTTTATCTGGCCCGAGCGTTGGGACAAATCCTTTGCCGATTCCGCATTTGCCTGTTCATCTTATGAAAACTGTCATGTGCCTTGGGGAAACACTCATGAGGAAAGCTTGAAATTAGTCAGGGACAACGACTTTATCAGCGGGCAATATGTATGGACGGGATTTGATTATATCGGGGAACCGACTCCTTACGGATGGCCTGCGCGTAGTTCGTACTTTGGTATTGTAGATCTGGCTGGTTTCCCGAAAGATGTCTACTATTTGTATCAGTCGGAATGGACGGATAAGCAGGTGTTGCACCTTTTCCCGCACTGGAACTGGACTCCGGGACAGGAGATTGATATGTGGTGCTACTATAATCAGGCTGATGAAGTGGAACTGTTTGTGAATGGAAAGTCGCAAGGAGTGAAGCGTAAAGACCTTGATAATCTGCATGTAGCTTGGCGTGTGAAGTTTGAACCGGGAACGGTGAAGGTCATTGCACGAGAGAGTGGTAAGGTAGTGGCGGAAAAGGAAATCTGCACAGCCGGAAAACCCGCAGAGATTCGTCTGACTCCTGATCGTTCTATTCTGACTGCTGATGGAAAAGATTTGTGTTTTGTCACTGTGGAGGTGTTGGATGAGAAAGGAAATCTTTGCCCTGATGCTGACAATCTAGTGAATTTCACAGTACAAGGTAATGGCTTTATCGCAGGGGTAGACAACGGAAACCCGGTATCGATGGAACGCTTTAAGGATGAAAAGAGGAAAGCATTTTATGGAAAATGCCTTGTTGTCATTCAGAACGATGGAAAACCGGGAAAAGCAAAGCTGACGGCTACTTCAGAGGGACTTCGGCAAGCTGTACTAAAGATTTCGGCAGAGGAATTGTAAACTGTAAATGATTATTGGAATAATGAAGACATTTTTATTGACTATATGTTTCCTGTCTGTTCAGACAGGTATGGTGGCGATTGCTCAAGACAAAGAACAAACACCGGTGTATCTGGATGATACACAACCGATAGAGGTTAGGGTACAGGATGCGTTGAACCGTATGACTGTGGAGGAGAAAACTCGTCTTAGTTATGCACAAGGGAAGTTTAGCTCCCCTGGCTGTCCCCGTTTGGGTATTCCTGAACTTTGGATGAGTGACGGACCTCACGGCGTACGTGCCGAAATTAACTGGAATGATTGGGGATATGCCGGATGGACGAACGATAGTTGCACAGCCTTTCCTGCACTGACCTGTCTGGCAGCTAGCTGGAATCCGCTATTAGCAGCGAAATATGGATATGCTATCGGTGAAGAAGCCCGTTATCGTGAAAAGGATGTTTTGCTGGGACCGGGTGTGAATATCTATCGTACTCCGCTCAACGGGCGTAACTTTGAATATATGGGGGAAGACCCTTATTTAGCCTCGGAGCTTTGTGTACCTTATATTCAGGGAGTGCAGAAGAATGGAGTAGCCGCCTGCGTAAAACATTACGCACTGAACAATCAGGAATTATGGCGGGGACATATCGATGTGCAGCTAAGTGACCGTGCATTGTATGAGATATATCTGCCTGCCTTTAAGGCTGCTGTGGAAAGAGGGAAGGCTTGGTCTATTATGGGAGCGTACAATAAGGTGCGCGGAACTCATGCTACTCATCATAAACTGCTGAATAATGATATATTGAAAGGAGAATGGAACTTCGACGGTTGTGTCATAACAGATTGGGGAGCTGCGCATGATACCTATGAAGCTGCCATGTATGGCTTGGATATTGAAATGGGATCTTATACGAATGGTTTGACTTCAGAATCGGAATTCGGTTATGACGATTATTACTTGGGTAAGTCTTATCTGAAAATGGTTCGGGAAGGTAAGATTCCGATGGAAGTAGTGAATGATAAGGCTGCCCGTGTGTTGCGTCTGATTTTCCGTACAGCCATGAATCGCAGGAAACTGTTTGGGGCACTGACTAGTGAAGAGCACTATCGTACGGCTTATGAGATTGCAACAGAGGGTATTGTCCTGTTGAAAAATGGAACCGGTAAGAAACAACCTGCCTTATTGCCTGTACCTCAAGGAAAATACAAACGTATTTTAGTGGTGGGAGATAATGCTACCCGTAATTTGATGTTAGGTGGTGGCTCTTCAGAGTTGAAAGTTCAGAAAGTGATTTCACCACTGGACGGTATAAAGGCCAAATTTGGTGACGGTGTGGTTTATGCACAAGGTTACACAAGCGGTCGCCCGATGTATGGACGGGCGGATGTCATTCCGCAGGTTACTGTGGATTCTTTGCGTAATGATGCGGTGGAAAAGGCGATGAATTCGGATTTGGTGATTTTTGTAGGCGGACTAAATAAGAATCATTTTCAGGACTGTGAGGGTGGAGACCGTTTATCATACGAACTTCCTTTTGCGCAGAATGAGTTGATAGAAGCCTTGTTGAAGGTAAATAAAAATCTGGTAGCAGTGATTGTCAGCGGAAATGCGGTGGAAATGCCTTGGGTAAAGGAGATTCCTTCTATTGTCCAGTCGTGGTATTTAGGCTCTGTTGGTGGGGAGGCGCTGGCTGATGTGTTGAGTGGAGAGGTGACTCCCAGTGGTAAACTTCCTTTCTCTTATCCGGTGAAACTGGAGGATTGTCCGGCTCATTTCTTTGGGGAAATCAGTTATCCGGGCGATAGCATCCGTCAAGAATATAAAGAAGATATTCTGGTTGGCTATCGTTGGTATGATACGAAGAAGGTGCAGCCACTTTTTCCTTTTGGTTATGGCATGAGTTATACTACCTTTGAGTATAGTAAACCTGTAATATCGGCTCAAACAATGAATACTGATGGCAGTATAGATGTTTCTGTAAAGGTTAAGAATACAGGAAAAGTAGCAGGGAAAGAGATTATCCAACTATACATTGGTGATGAGGAGTGTAGTGTCCTCCGTCCAGTTAAGGAATTGAAAGATTTTCGGAAGGTACAACTTCTTCCGAATGAAGAAAAAGAGGTGAAGTTTACAATCAAACCGGAAGCATTGCAATTCTTTGATGATAAACAGCGTACTTGGGTGGCAGAACCTGGAAAATTCAAGGCATACATTGCCGCCTCTTCTTCTGATATTCGCGGTACGGTGACATTCGAATATATTCAATAATAAAGTTAACGGGTTGATACACAACGCTTAGTGGACATATAGATACAGAGTGGTGGATATATATACTCACCATCGTGTATCTATATGTCCACTATGATGAGTATGTATGTCCACCAAACTGAAAGACGATGTTTTATGATTGTTTATTGAATACCCTATTTCAGTTTCTTCTGATATTCATCCGAATTCAATATTTCCAGTGCTTTTTGTATACTCTCATTCGTGGTATTCATTACCCGGAAATATTCGTTCATATCCCAAAGGTCACGGGCTATCAATGCTTTGAGCTGGGTCTTGATAAGAGGGAGCGATTTCTGATATTGCTCTTCATTGAACTTCACTCCTTCTTTCTCTCCGATTTCTTTTAGATTGGCGAGCATGTCATCATCGACTACGAATTTCTCATCAAACGATTCGAACTTCTTGTATTTGTTTGCCAACTCTTTCCGGTGTCCTTCGATAAACTGCATGGTGAATTTAATCACGGCTCCTTTGGCTACCAGATTACGGTGATAATTCGTATAAAGAGTAGTGTCGATAGGTACGAAATAATCCGGCATGATACCACCTCCACCATAGACGGTACGTCCGAGTTTCTTGGTTTGTACTTTCAGCGAATCCGGGAAATGAATACTGTCAGCATTCATCAGTTCACCGTGGTTGAAACGTTCTATCAAATCCTTGTTGTAATCAACAGTACTGTCGTACGGTTTTTGGATGGAACGACCCGATGGAGTATAATAGCGTGCAATAGTCAAACGAATCATGGAACCGTCCGGCAGGTCAATAGGACGTTGCACCAATCCTTTGCCGAAAGAGCGGCGTCCTACAATAATTCCTCTGTCCCAATCCTGTACTGCGCCACTGACAATTTCACTGGCAGAGGCTGTGTACTCATCCACCAGAATGATAAGACGTCCATTACGGAAATCTCCATTCCCTTTGGCATAGAAATCACTGCGTTTGGCAGTCCGGCCTTCGGTATATACGATTAGCTCCTTTTGTCCCAGGAATTCGTTAGCAAGGTCAATGGCTGCATTGAGATAACCACCTCCGTTTCCTTGCAGGTCGAGAATCATATCCTTCATACCTTGCTTCTGAAGACTTGTCATTGCTTTTTTGAATTCTTCGGCAGTGGTTGCTCCAAAACGGTTGATGCGGATATAACCCGTTTTAGGTTGAATCATATAGGAGGCATCGAGGCTAAGGATAGGTATCTTGTCTCTTTTCACTGTAAACAATAAAGGGTCTTGCACGCCACGACGAACGATTGTCAGATTGACTTTCGAACCTTTCGGACCACGAAGGCGCTTCATAATATCTTCCGTACTCATTTTCACTCCGGCAATGGCGCTGTCATTGACCGCAACGATACGGTCACCGGCAAGGATGCCGACTTTCTCGGAAGGTCCGTTGCTGACAGGTTGCACCACCAACAGGGTGTCTTCTATCATCTGGAATTGCACTCCGATACCCTCGAAGTTACCTTGAAGTGGTTCGTTCATCTTCTTCACTTCCTCTGCATCCGAATAAGTAGAGTGCGGATCAAGTTGTGCCAACATTTTGATGATGGCTTCTTCTACCAACTTGTCTTCATCTACTTTGTCCACATAGAAATTGGAGATTGCAAACTCTGCCATTTGTAACTTTCGCATGGCTTCGGAACCGAAGTTCTGGGCTTGTGTGGCAACTGCCCACAAGCAAACGGATAGTATAATCGTTAGTTTCTTCATCATCTTTTCTGACTCATCGCCTATTCCCTAACGAGTGTTATTCACTCATTTTCATTCCTTTGGGAATAAACTGGCTGATATCTTTATTATAGGTTAATAACTCGCGTACAATTGTAGAGCTGACGCAAGTCAGTTCCGGTTCTGTGAAGAGCAGGATGGTTTCAATCCCTGCCAGTTTGCGGTTAATGTCTGCAATGGTCTCTTCATACTCGAAATCCTTCACCGTACGGATACCGCGGACAATGAACCTGGCCTCTACTTCCTGCGCAAAATCAATTGTCAGACAGTCATAGGACATCACCTGGATACGAGGTTCGTCTTTATAAAGTTCCCGAATCATTTCTTCTCTTTTCTCAATGGGGAAGTAGGTATTCTTGTTCTCATTGATACCGATTCCTATCACAATTTCGTCCATAAAGGTAAGTGCACGTTCCACTACCGAGTAATGTCCGATGGTGAAAGGGTCGAAAGTACCCGGGAATATTGCTTTTCTCATGATGCCAAGTCTTCTTCTATAACCAGATTGTCTATAATAAAGTTCTGTCGTTCCATGGTATTTTTGCCCATGTAGAATTCGAGTAGTTCTTTTACCGCATCCGTTTTGCGCAGTGTCACCTGCTCCAGACGCATATCTTTACCAATGAAATGTTTGAACTCATCCGGTGAGATTTCTCCCAAACCTTTAAATCGGGTGATCTCCGGATTCGGTCCTAGTTCATTGATAGCATTGATGCGTTCTTCCTCGCTGTAGCAGTAATTTGTCTTTTTCTTGTTGCGTACACGGAACAAAGGCGTCTGCAGGATATATACATGTCCTTTCTTGATGAGATCAGGGAAGAATTGCAGGAAGAAAGTAATCAGCAACAGGCGGATGTGCATACCGTCCACATCGGCATCGGTTGCTACGATTACTTTGTTGTAGCGTAATCCTTCAATACCATCTTCTATATTCAGGGCTGCTTGAAGCAGGTTGAATTCCTCGTTCTCGTAAACCACTTTTTTGGTCAGTCCGAAAGAGTTCAATGGTTTACCACGGAGACTGAATACTGCTTGGGTGTTGACATCACGACTTTTGGTGATGGAACCGCTTGCAGAGTCTCCCTCGGTGATAAAGATGCAGGAGTCTTCCTCCAGTCCTTTGCCTTTCGGATCGTTGAGGTGTATGCGGCAGTCACGTAGTTTGCGGTTGTGCAGGTTGGCTTTCTTGGCACGTTCACGGGCAAGTTTCGTTACCCCTGCAATGGCTTTACGCTCCTTTTCAGATTCTTGTATCTTTTGTTGAATTGCTTCGGCTATGTCCGCATTCTTGTGCAGGAAGTTGTCCACTTCCTGTTTGATAAAGTCGCCTACATACTTATTGACCGTTACGCCACCGGGAACCATATTGGTAGAACCCAGTTTAGTTTTCGTCTGACTTTCGAAGATCGGTTCTTCCACATTGACGGCAATGGCGGCAACCAATCCATTACGGATATCGGTGTAGTCCATGTTCTTGTTGAAGAACTCTTTGATGGTACGGGCAATGTGTTCTTTGAAGGCACTTTGATGCGTACCACCTTGGGTAGTATGCTGACCGTTGACGAAAGAATAATATTCTTCTCCGTATTGTCCGGTATGCGTGAAGGCGATTTCGATGTCTTCCCCTTTCAGGTGGATGATCGGGTAAAGCCCGGTTGCCGTCATGTTGTCGTTCAAAAGGTCTACCAGACCGTTGCGCGACAAGATACGGTGTCCGTTATAGATGATAGCAAGCCCCGTATTGAGATACGTGTAGTTACGTAGCATTGTCTCAATAAATTCGGGCTTGAAACAGTAATTCAGGAATAGTGTATTATCCGGTTCAAAGAAGATGTAAGTTCCGTTTTCTTCTTCGGTATTCTTTGTCTCATCGGTCAGTAAGTTTCCTTTTGAGAAAGTGGCGATACGCACTTTGCCGTCGCGGTAACTGCGTACCTCGAAACGGTCAGTTTAATTCTTTTCATACCTCTCTCCATTTAGATGACTCTGCCGCCCAGTGCCGTATTAATGCCAATCATCACTATCAGATACCCAGCCAGCACAAGATATGCGATTTTATCATCTTTGCCGTAGCGCAATGGTTTCATTTTGGTTCGTCCCTCCGAACCGTGGTAACAGCGGGCTTCCATCGCCATTGCCAGTTCATTTGCACGGCGGAATGCCGAAATAAACAATGGAACCAGAATCGGAATCATTGCCTTTGCGCGCTTCATCAGATTGCCGCTTTCAAAATCGGCGCCGCGCGCCATTTGTGCTTTCATGATTTTATCGGTTTCTTCAATCAGAATCGGAATAAAGCGCAGGGCAATCGACATCATCATGGCGATTTCGTGAACCGGTACATGAAACACTTTTAAAAATCCAAGTCCTTTTTCCAGTCCGTCCGTCAAATGAGTCGGTGTCGTAGTCAGGGTCATCAGCGATGAACCCATAATCAGGAATATCAGGCGCACCATCATAAATGCTGCCAGATAGATACCTTCTTTAGTAACCGTCAGTTTCCAGATGTGAAAGACCGGCGTTCCTTCCGTTAAAAACAGATTGAAAATGACACTGAACAGAATCAGTATTACAACCGCCTTTAAGCCTTTTACAATAAATTTAACAGGCACTTTTGACAATTTAATGACTGCCGCCAGAAATACGGTAACACCCAGATACAGCCACACGCTTTTTCCCAAAAAAAGCGTGATAATAAAAATCAGCGTTCCCATGAGTTTTACACGCGGGTCTAACCGGTGAATCACCGAATCTGTCTGATAATATTGTCCAATGGTAATATCTCTTAACATAAATTTGTGTTCCTATGCCTTTCCATGAATCCCTTTTAAATTCTTCAAAATGCTCTGTCTGGCTTCCTCTACAGTAATGGCATTGACATCAACGGCAAAGCCAGCATTTTTTAAATCATTCATAATATAAGTTACCTGCGGCGCCGCAAGTCCGATCTGCTCCAATTCCCTGTATCTTGCAAAAATATGCTTCGGTGTGTCATCATACATCAAAACACCGTCATTCATTACCATAATGCGGTTCACATATTTTGCCACATCTTCCATGCTGTGGGATACTAAAATTACCGTAATGCCGGTTTTTTCTTTTAAATCTTTAATGCTGTCTAAAATTTCATCTCTGCCCTTCGGGTCCAGACCTGCTGTCGGTTCGTCCAGTATCAGCACGTCCGGGCGCATCGCAAGCACACCGGCAATCGCAACACGTCTTTTTTGTCCGCCCGATAAATCAAACGGCGACTGGTAATAGAGATTTTCGTCCAGTCCGACAAGGCGCAGTGCCTCAAATGCACGCAGTTCCACTTCCATTTTCGGCAATCCTAAGTTCTTTGGTCCGAAGCAGACGTCTTTAAATATGTCAGTTTCAAACAGCTGGTGTTCCGGGTACTGGAATACCAGTCCTACTTTACTGCGCAGCATTTTCATATCAAAATCTTTATCATAAATATCCATGCCATTAAAATAAATCGTACCGCTGGTTGCCTTCACCAGTCCGTTCAAATGCTGGATAAAAGTTGATTTTCCCGACCCGGTATGACCAATCAGTCCGATAAAGTCCCCGTCGTTAATGACACATTTTACATTTTTTAATGCCTGTTTTTCAAATCCTGTACCGATTTCATAGGTATAACTGATGTTATCAACAATAATGGACATTTCTTCCTCATTTCCACTGTATTTATACAGCAATGTTCTTTACACATTTTATTTCAACTTCATAAGTTCGTCAATCAATTCCTGATTGGTCAGGATTCCGCTGCGTATCGGAACGCCGCTTCTGCTTAATTCATAAGCCAGCTCTGTCACCTGCGGAACAACGGAAGAGATGATACCTCCTTCGATCTGCTCCACCGGAATCTCATACAGTTCCAGTACATTTTTCAGGCTGACTGCGTATTCCAGCTCTGTTTTTGCCTTGTCCGTGGAGAGTCTTTCGATGAAGTATGTTTTTTTCCCTTCCACACACCCAAGGACGATGTTCGTGTTGCCGATGTCTATTGCAAGGATCATGATTCAGGTTCCTCCTGTAAAAACTATGAAATGAAATTCTTGTGGTTTTATTATACATGGTGCGGCGCTTTGAGACAAGGAAAAAGACAGCAAGAAAAAGACAATTAAGTCGATTTCATACTGTCTTCTGAATATTTCATTTTGAATTA
>OGXY01001613.1_pt1 | contig 15398 bp, 18 predicted proteins | sample 1576411 | NCBI WGS metagenome assembly OGXY01 (sample SAMEA3541498, study PRJEB24748) | human gut metagenome | biome: human gut; feature: human-associated habitat; material: faeces | place: China | collected 2012 | reverse complement strand
GGATGGAAGACACAGGATATGCTGTCCGGTATTGAGGGGATCATGGATCTTGCGGCGGCATCCGGTGAAGATCTTGCAACGACTTCTGATATCGTTACAGATGCACTGACAGCGATGGGACTGGCTGCATCGGACTCCACCCATTTCGCAAATGTCCTTGCGGCAGCATCCAGTAATGCGAACACCAACGTCTCTATGATGGGTGAAACATTTAAGTACGCTGCACCAGTAGCAGGAGCGTTGGGGTATAACATTGAAGACCTGTCTCAGGCTATCGGACTGATGGCAAACTCGGGAATCAAGGGAACCCAGGCAGGTACTGCCCTCAGGAGTGTGCTGACCAGACTGGCCAAGCCGCCAAAAGAAGCATCAGCGGCATTGGACAAATATGATATATCCATGAAAAACGCAGATGGCAGCATGAAAACCCTGATGCAAGTCATGGAGAATATGCGGGATTCCCTTCAGGGGTTGCCCGCGGATGAGCAGGCAGCGGCGGCAGCGGCAATTGGAGGGCAGGAGGCTATGTCAGGATTGCTGGCTATCGTAAATGCATCGCAGGGTGATTTTGACAAGCTTGCATCTGCCATAAAGAACGCTGACGGAACGGCTGCGAATATGTCAGAGACAATGCAGGACAACCTTGAAGGTGCGGTTACGATTTTGAAATCCAGTCTTGAGGGTCTCGGCATTGAAATTTATGAATCTCTTGATACGCCACTGAAAAATACAGCCGTGCAAGCCACGCAGGCTGTAGGCGATATGACGGACGCCTTTAAAAATGGTGGTCTGAAAGCGGCTGTAAAAGAGGCCGGAAACATCTTTGCAGACTTTGCCGTGGATGCAGCATCCCACGCACCGGAAATGGTGGATACAGCGGTTGATTTCATCGAATCTTTCATTTCCGGCGTGTCAGGAAATAAAGGAAGACTTCTGACAGCCGCAGCAGAAGTGGCAGAATCAATAGCGGGAGGACTTGCAAGCCTTCTGCCGGCAGAATTAAAGAAACCGGCACAGGATGCAGTAGAAGCCTTGTCAGAGTCGCTCAATTCAGGTGGGTTGAAATCAGCCGGGAAAAAAGCAGTATCTGTATTCAAGAATCTGACCAAAGCGGCAGGAACGCTTGCGAAAGTGGCACTCCCACCGGTCACAAAAGCCATCGACCTGTTGAGTGGGAATCTGGGTGTCGTAGCTCCATTGGTGGCTGGAGCTACAACAGCATTGAAGTTGTATAGCACAGCCACAAAGGTCAGCAAGAATCAGACGAACCTGAATGCGGCAGCCCTGGCAAGGCTGACTGCGATGGAAAAAGCCAATGCTTTACAGCTTGTAGCATCTAACGGCGGTCTGACACTCCGGGAAACGCTGATGGGAGTCTATAGCGGTCAGATCGGAGTCACGACTGCCCTGACCGGACTGTGGACGAAAGCACAGACAGCCCTGAACGCTGCTATGGCATCAAATCCAATCGGTCTGCTTGTTACCGCAGGGGCGGCACTGGCAGCCTGTATCGGAACAGCAATCCTGCTGACGGATGATGAAGCGGCATCAACAGATCGGCTGACGGAGGCACAAAAGGAAAATATCCAGGCGGCACAGGATGAAATTGACAGTATTAACGAAAAGGCAGCGGCAAGGCAGAAAAATATTCAGGCAGCCACATCTGAGATCGACAATGCAGAAGCATTGTGGGGAGAACTGCAAAAGATTGTTGATGCGAATGGAAAAGTGCAGGCAGGACAGGAGGCAAGGGCAGCGTATATCACAGGTGAGCTGTCCAGTGCGTTAGGTGTAGAAATCAGCCTGAACGATGGACTGATTCAGAACTACAGCGACTTGGAGAAATCTGCCTACGATCTGATTGCGGCAAAAAAAGCAGAAGCCGTTCTTGACTCCATGAAGTCGGACTATGCGGATGCAATGAAAGAGCAGGCAGACAAGGCGGCTGAACTGGCAGATGCTTACGAAAAGCTTAGTAGCAAAAAAAGCAAGATCGCAGAACTTGAGAAGGAACTTGAAGCAGAATCGGCAAATGCTGTAGTAAAGGGGTATGATGCCCAGGGCGAAGCTATTGTGCGGAATACTGAAAAGTACGGAGAACTGGAGGAAAAGCTTGAAAAAGCAGGTAGTGGACTGGAAGAATTGCAGGCAAACTTTGATGCTGCCAATGCGGCAATGCAGGATAATCAGAAAGTCATCTCTGATTACAGTAACCTGACAGAAGCAGCGATGAGCGGAAATACTGATACGATCAACTCTGCACTGGCAGAGATTCAGAGCGGAATTGACACAACCTTGGAGATTGGATCAGAAGCAGCCATTGAGCAGGCCAGTGCAATGACAGATAGGCTTACCAGTATTTTTTCCACTGAAAAAGATGGAGCAATGCAATTAGCCCAGCAGACCAAAGATGGATTGACGGAGGGTATGGGGATTGCCCTGAATCAGGTAGGAACTGGTGCGGAACAGATCAAGGAAATATTAAAAAATGCCGGTGAGGATGGTTCTGCAGAGCTTGTAGCGGCTATGGCACAGGCTAAGATATCCGGTACGCTGAGTACCGAGGCACAGGCAGGAATGGAAAGCTTTCTGAAAGGTTTTTCAGGACTGGATGAAAAAACCAAAGAGACATGGTCACAGGCGTGGTATGGAGCTTTGGAGGGACTGGAAGGATTCGACAAACTTGCTGATCCGGCAGAGCAAGGTGCGGATGCATTTCTGCAAAGCCTGATCACGACTCTTGATGTCCACAGTCCGTCCCGTGCGGTGAAAGAAATCTTTTCGTATGTCTGGCCGGGAGCAGTTGAAGGATTGAATGAAGGTCAGGAGGAACTTACTTCTTCCGGTACCGGTGTGATCTCTCGACTGCTTGAAGCTATGCGGGGGTCAGTAGGAGATACGAAAGAAATCGGATCAGGGTTGATGACTTCTTTTAATGAAGGAATCGGATCACAGCTGTCAGTTTCGGAACAACAGGGAAAAGCGAATGCAGAAGCTGCAAAAAGAGGAGCAGGGGCTGTTGACCCGACCTCGACCGGTAGTGCATTTGGAAGATTTTTCGATACAGCGATCGGCAGTTTTGTCGGGAAGCTGTTGACAAGAGGAAAAGGACTGGCAGACAGTGCGAAGCGTGGAGCTGGATCGGTGAATCCGGGAAGTACTGGAAAATCGTTCGGAACAGCATATTCTTCTGCTGTCGGAAGTAAGGCAGGGGATGCAAGGGCAAAAGGAACATCCCTTGCTACCAGTGCAAAAAGCGGAGCAGGAAGTATTAATTCATACGATACCGGGTCTAATTTCGGATCAGGATTTGTTCGTGGAATTGGTGACTGGGTTGGAAAAGCTGCATCAAAAGCGGCAGAGATGGCAAGTACGGCTTATGAAAAAGTCAAGAGTGTGTTAGGGATTCATTCGCCGTCAAAAGTAATGCGAGAAACGGGGCATTTTTACGGTGAAGGCTTCACATTGGGAATTGACGATCAGATACCGGCTGTAAAAAAGGCTTCGGAACAACTGGCACGTTCGGCACTGAACTCACTGGACATGGCAGATCTGTCCACCCGGGTACGGGAGGCGATGGCGGTGAATACAAACAGGATCACCAGCTCATTTGCCTTGCAGAGTACAGAAAAGATCATAAATCAGCAGAGCGTACAGAGTACTATGAGGATTTCAGACGAGGATTTGACGAAACTGGCAGCGAAAGTCGGGAATGCAACGGCTGCCGGTGTTAAGAAGATGCAGAGCAGGCCGGTATACCTGGGTACGACCCGGTTAGACCGGGAACTGCCGAAAGGAGCGGTGCCGAAAATATGATAAGAGAAGCGTATTACATAAATTCAAAAGGAGTGATCCTGAATTTTCTTGTTGATCCGTATTATACGGCAGAAGCAGACTGGTATGATTCCGAATGGGATGAGACTGCAAGCGGATATCAGAAGACGGTGCAGGTGGACGTATACGACAGTGGGGAAGGTCTTGCGAAAAATATGGAAAAGCTGTACAGCGTGCTTGCCGTAGATGCAGATCTTGGAGTACATGGAAGATTGTGCGTGAACGGTACATTCCTCTCTTGCCATGTAGAGAAATCAAAGAAGTCGAACTGGAAAGGGTTCGATATGGCAGAAGTGGAGCTTACTTTTGCAGCTCCGTCCTTGTCATGGATGACAGTAGTAAGTCAGCAGCTTTTTCCGCAAAGTCAGCTGACAGCAGCAAGCGGATTGGATTTTCCCTTTGATTTCCCTTTTGATTTCGCAGATGTTCGGGCGGGGACGGCCGAATTTAAAATTGACCATCCCTCTGCATCAGATTTTAAGATGACGGTATATGGACCTTGTACGAATCCGAAGATATTAATCAACGGACACCCTTACGAAGTCAGGACCACACTGGAACGAAATGAATACATGATTATTGAATCCGCAGAGCAGACAGTATATAAATATCTGACAAATGGAACTGTATCCAATCTGTTTAATGAACGAGGTTATGAATATTCCATTTTTGAAAAGATCCCAAGCGGTCTCATCCGGGTGAACTGGGCGGGAACGTATGGGATAGATTTGGATATCTTTCTGGAACGGAGGGAAGCAGCATGGTGATTTTGGCAGATGCACAAAGAGAAATCGGAAGTCTGAAGAACGCAAATGTTGAATTTGATGTCAACAACAAAAAGATGTTTACAGTGCAGATTGCACGCTGCTACTGGACACAGTCGCTGACATTTGATGCGTTGGTGTACGTCCCGGATACGGAATATGGCGGAATCATAGGAAGTGTACTGACAGATACAACTCTGGACTACGTGGAGCTGAAAGGCTATACGTGGCGTGGAATGCTGGAGCATAAAATTATCCAGCCACCAGCCGGAAGTGATTATAAAAAAGTATCCGGGGAACTGAATGAAGTGTTGAAGACGCTGATCGACCCGGAATTTGATGGACTTTTTGTAGTCAGTCAGGAAAATACCGGGGTGTCTGTGAGCAACTACCAGTTTGACCGATATTGCACCTTGCTCGATGGAATTGTAGAAATGCTCGCAAGTAAGGGGTACAGATTAGAGATCCGGCACAAACGAGAGGAAGGGATTCCCGGATACGTTCTGATCAGTGCCGTGCCGGTTGTAGATCATTCGGATCAGGTGGAATTATCAAAAGACTGCAGCCTGAACTATACGATGAAAGACAGTCGGAACGGAATCAATCATCTGATCGTAGCTGGAAAAGGGGAGCTTGCTGATCGTACTGTATACCATCTGTATGTCTGGCCGGACGGATCTTTTCGGGAAGAACCTTACTATATAGGTCTGGATGAGATTGCGGAAGTTTACGAAAATACGTCAACGGAGACAGCGGAGCTTAAGTCGAAAGCAGTGGAAAAGTTGAAAGAAATCTGCAATAAAAAGGCATTCGATATGGATATTGAAAAATTGGGAATTGATGTGGCGATCGGTGATGTCATCGGTGGCAGAGATTACCTTACAGGGATGGCAATGAAAAAATCAGTCGGAAATATCGTTTACAGTGTCACAAATGGAATCATATCAAAAGAATATAAATTGGAAGGAGATTGAACATGGAGATAGTATCAGGAAAGACCGGCAGTCCTCACGTTACCAGTCAGCAGTTCCGGCAGATCCTTGAGGGAACGATCGGGCAGGGGAGCTGCATTCTGACTTCCGGGGAAAATCTTGAACCGGAATTAACATCGAATAATCTGCTTAAGATCCGAAGCGGAATCATGGCACATCACGGGAATGTATCAGCTGTGAAGATTGGTACTTATGATGAGGTCACGATCACGAACGGAACACAGGGAATGAAGAGAAAAGATCTGGTCGTAAACCGATATACCCGGAATAAAGAGACCGGTATCGAGACAGGTGAATGGCTGTATATTATGGGAACGCCAACAAGCGGTACACCTACAGTTCCGGGATATACGCAGGGAAATCTGCAGGAGGGTGATCTTGTGGATGATTGCCCGGTATTTGAGATTACATTGGATGGAATCAATGTGACGGAAGTGAAAAAGCTATTAGAAGTCCTGCCGTCAGTGGCTACGATGCAGGAAGATATGACTCCGTCCACGGAAACGCTGAAATCAGGAGTGCGGCTGCAGCGGATGGGAAAGTTAAGGATCCTGAATCTTGTGGACACCAGTTCCGCAGCAGACGGAACGATTATTAATCTTGCGGCAAATGATCGTCCGGCGAATTATGTATTCGCACCGGCGGTAGTACGAGGACAGACCTATCCGGACTTTTTCATCTCTGTAACACCGGCAAGCATGGGGACAGGAAAGGTAGGACTTTTCCGTGGAGCCAACGTGCAGATGCAATATGATGGGTATATCTGCTCACAGATTGCATGGCTAGTAGATTAAGATTGGGGAGGTGAGATCATGAAACTTACATACAACGATGGTACAGACCTGCGGATCCAGTCGGCATCCATCCAGGGGGACGGGACACTGTTGATCAAAACCGTGTCAGCCACGGAAGAGGATCTACGGGCAATGTTTGGGGATGAGCTGAAGACCCGGAAGATGGTTATATCAGAACGTAGCCAGACGGTCGGAGAGTACGAGGGGTATACCACTCTTGAGGGAATCACCAAGTACACAGCCGGTATTATAGGCATTATTCTGTCGAAGCCGGGAGAGACAGTGGCAGAAAAGATGGACGCACTGATCCGGGAGAATGCAGATTTAAAAGAACAGGTGGAAATGTTGAAAGGATGCATCTTAGAAATATCTGAAGAGGTGTATCAGTAAAATGGCAACTCTATTAACCAATTTATTCATATTAATGCAAAATGCAGGAGGAAAAGAAATGATGGCAATGTTATGGGCACAGCAGATTATCTTAGGAAAGAAGACGTATGGACAGGTTCCACGGCTCTTAAAGGACAAGGTAAAAGAGATCCTGGAGGATTCTGGAATGGCAGAACTTGTAAAAGAGGATGAGGAAAAAGCATGAAAATCAAAGTAGTAAATCAGCGGCTCTATCTTGAGCCGCCTGAGACAGCAGAAGGGACAAGGGAGTATTTACGGGCAGAGTTCAGCTTCTCAGAGGAATGGGATGAAATGACGAAGACGGCTTTCTTCCGGGGAGCGGATGGGGAAAATCATCCGAAACTTCTGGAAGATGATACCTGCACTGTTCCGGCAGAGGCTCTTACCGCACCGGGACGGGTCGGGGTATCCGTATCCGGGACGCTAGGCGAGACGGTTATCACGACCGATATCAAGAGTTTTTCACTGCCGGCAACCATAAGCGGTGGCACTCCATCCGATCCTGAGCCGACACTGTGGCAGGAAGTGCTGGACAAGTTTGAGAAAGTATCAGAGGTTGAGGAAAAAGTAACTGAGCTGAAATCCGAAATTGCCACTAAAATCACCGCACCAGAGAATCCAGAAGTCGGCAAGGCGTTCAAAATCAAGAGCGTTAATGATGATGGCACGTTTATAGGCGAATGGGCTGACGGGGGGGGGTTGGTAGTCTGGATGTGCAGATTAATGGTGAGAGTATTGTAAAGGATGGAGTTGCGGATATTCCTTATGCTACGTTCGCAAAAGGCGGTGCGATTAGGCTGTCAAACTGTTTTACACATACATTAGATGGTTTAACATACATCTATAGACCGTCAACGACTCAAATCGACAATAGAGTAGGAAACGGCTATAACTATGCAGTGCCGTTGCCTGTTTTTGATTACGCCGTAAAATCTGCCATGTGTGATGGAAAAGGTGCTGCATGGACAGCCGAAGAACAGGCGGCGGCTAGAGAGAGGATGGGAATTGATGAATGGGAAGATGTTTTAGACGTGACACTTGAAAAAGATAGCTTGTTCTCCGCAGATTTTGAACATGAATACAAACAACTGTATACCTACATTGACCAATCAGGAGTTACGGAAAAAATATATGCTGCGATATATCTGCACCCGTATTCATACGTCAACGGTGAAGGTAAAAAGATAAACACTTTTGGTAGTTATTACCCGCCTACTTCAAAAGCATATCCTAATGTAGCATCCGTTTGGAAAAGTTATGGAAAAGTTGTTACAAGAATCGCAAGTGCTACTAACGATCAAAAAAATACAACAGGCAATCAAACAACTTGTTTAAAAGTTTGGGATACAAGTATGTCTAATAGAAATGGAATTGGAGATCCGTTCAAAGGTATCTATCCAAGCGGTACTATTTTCAAAGCAGGCACTAAAATCGTAATCAAAGGAGTACGCGCATGAGAATAGCAGAATACAAACAAACAGGAACATGCACAGAAGAATACACAGTAACCATCCCAGCGAAGTATGACGATGAGGGAAATATTGCTGTAGAAGAGCATGAAGAAACCCGCACCCGTGAAGTACCGATTATGGGAATGGTCTACCGTGATATGACTCCGGAAGAGATTGCCGAAGCAGAAAAACTACAGGCAGAGATGCCAGAACCAGAGCCGACCGAAGAGGAACGACTGAACACATTGGAAACCACAACAGACGACCTTGTTTTAATGATGGCAGATTTAATAGGAGGAGAATAATAATATGAAGACATTAAGTGGAATCAAATTAAAAATTATGGTAAGAGCATTTCGTATCAGAATCAAGAATGGAGAAGCTTTTGAGGATATTGCAGCGGATTATCCGGCATTAACGACCGACGATCTGGAAGCGATTAGAGAAGCATTGAATGCATAGTAGAGGTGATGAATACATGGAAATCAGAGCAAGACCGTAGCAGGTCTTATTTTATTGCATAGAATAAGAAAGAGGTAAGAGTAGTGAAAGAACTATTATTGCAGACGTATACCCTGATACTTCCAATTATCTTGGGATATATTGTCTGGCTGTTAAAGAACCAAAAAAGAGACCGTGACGCCAATAGCAAAGGGACAATGCTTCTGCTCCGGGTACAGCTGATTGAGTATCATAGTAAGTATATGCAGATTGGAGATATACCGTCTTATGCATACGAAAACTTCTGTGAGATGTACGAAGCATATCATGCGCTCGGTGGAAATGGAATGATAACTAAAATGATGCGTGAAATTGAAGAATTGCATTTAAAAAAGAAAGGTGAATAACTATGGAACAGATTATGAATTATGTAAAACCGGAACTGGTAGTAGTAGCAGTTGTACTGTACTTTGTCGGAATGGGGCTGAAACAGTCTCAGACAGTGACAGACAAGTACATCCCAGCGATTCTTGGAGTCCTTGGTATTGTCATCTGTGGAATTTATGTAGTAGCAACGTGCAACCTTGTCGGTACGCAGAATGTGGCAATGGCAATCTTTACGGCAATCGTACAGGGGATTCTCGTGGCTGGACTGAGTACATATATTAACCAAGTCATCAAGCAGAGTGGAAAGGAAGAGTAATTATGACAGAGCAGACAGTTAAAGAGACTATTAAGAGTTTCGCTTACGGACTCTCCGCAAAGGAAATCTCAGACAATGAGGGAACATCACTGGAAACTATGGAGAAATTCGCAGAGGAACACGCAGCGGAGATTGAACAGAAGAAAGTAGAACTGAAAGAAGGTGGATGGTATGAGTAAACTTATCATTGATGTATCTTACCACAACGGAGTCATTAACTGGGAAAGAGTCAAGGCATCTGCTTGTGCCGGAGCTATCCTTAGATGTGGATATGGAGACAATATCGCATCACAGGATGATAAGCAGTGGGTGAGAAACCTTGCAGAGTGTGAAAGACTTGGAATTCCGGTGGGAGTCTATCTGTACAGCTACGCTACTTGTGACAGACAGGCGAAATCAGAGCTTGAGCATATTCTCAGATTGATTAAAGGTCATACCTTCCAGTTACCTATCTTCATTGATGTGGAAGAGCCGGGAACGCAGAACTATGCTCCTAGATGCTGTGAGATTGTCTGTGAAGGACTTAAAGCAGCTGGATATACTCCGGGAATCTACGCATCCTTAAGCTGGTTCAACAGCTATCTTGGCAGTGTTCGCGGAAAATATGTTGAGTGGATGGCAAGATACAAGAATCTCCCGGAAGATACATACAATGGTCAGTATGCTATCTGGCAGTATGCTTCTGATGGACAGGTAGATGGAGTCAACGGAAGAGTAGATGTCAACCATTGCTATATGGAATTCGGTGGAAGTGTTCAGCCTGTCACACCTTCTGTTAAGCCAGCACCGGCTACAAAGAAAGACTTAGGACAGGTCGATATTACATATCAGGCTTTCACAGATAAGTGGTGGCCAGCAGTAACAAACAAAGCGGACTGGGCTGGAAAAGGTGACAATGTTTCAATTAAGTGGCTTGCCATCAAGGTAAGCAAAGGAAGTATTCGCTGTAGAGTATACACAAGAAAGAATGGTTGGCTCCCGTACCTTACATTCGGTAGCAGCTATGATCTGAACGATAAGCAGAATGGAATCCTCGGAGACGGTTCAGAGATTCTTGCAGTTGAACTGTACTACATCACACCGGACGGATATAAGTACAAGATGGTTCACTACAGAGTGTCAGTGCAGAATAACAAAAACTTCTACGCAGATCAGGTCGATACACTGAAAGCAAGTGGCATGGACGGATTCGCCGGAGACAAATACAGATTCATTGACAAGTTCCAGGCTTGGATTGAGTAAAAATATGCCCCGGAGCAGTCACTCCGGGGCTGAATATTGTATCATCTGTTTTCGTGTTGCATTTTTGCGTATTTCGTGTTGCATAAGATTGTAAAATACGCTTAAAAAGTCTGAAATAATAGAATAATTTCAGTAAAAGAAAAAGCGGAGAACCTTTATTTTAAAGGCTTTCTCCGCTATCCTTGAAATTACGCACTTTTTTGAAAAAGTGGACCTGGCGGGAATCGAACCCAGAAAACCTACAGGAAGATGCTGTATTTATAAGGCTTTTCGCTTATCGTGTTGCATGGCGTGTTGCATCATTTCCGTAAAATGCTCGTTGATTCGGTCTGTAAATCTCTCTTCTTCCGGTGCAATCGTGCCACGGTATACCCTTTTCAGTACTCTGTCAGACTTCCATCCACCACGCTTCATGATGTACTGATCCGGAATGTTCAGGGCGTGCATGATGGACGCAGTATAATGTCTGAGATCATGATATCGAAATTCAGGAATCCCAGCAGAACGAAGCACTTTTTTAAAGTTTTTAGAGAGATCTTCCGGGTGCATCCTGACAAGCGGACCGCTTTCGATATCGTCAAATTTTCGGATCACAAATTCCGGCATGATAATGTATCGGTAGCTGCTCTGTGTCTTGGGTCCTTTTTTGATGATGCCACTACGTCCCCGGACTTTCGTCTCTCTGATCCGTATGGAGTTCCCCTTGATATCCTCTTTCGTTAGCCCGAAGACTTCTCCACGCCTGAGACTTCCAAACGCTGCGAGAAGCACTGCCTTTTCCAGTTCGGTTCCCCGGATATAGCAGATCAGATCCGTGATGTCCTGATCGGATGGAACATAACCCTCATAGGTCTTTGCGGACGGCAGAGTGGTATGGAAGTGCATATCCGGCAGATACATCCGCATGACCGCTGTAAACAGTCCGTAGGCATTCTTTACGGTCTTAGGCGATAACTTTACCGACAGAATGTTAATCCAGCTCTGCACGTCTTCCTGCGAGAGCTTACGGAGGCTGATATCTGATATCTGTCCGATCTGATTCCGGGCGATCGTCTCATAGCCACGGAGAGTAGTCTCGGACAGCACATGATCCTTTAACTTTATGTAATTTTCAAAAGCTTCTTTTACTGTCCAGTTCTCAGGGCGTTTTTTCCGGTCTTTCTCTGCAAGGAACTGAGCCGCCTGAGCTTCTGCATCCCGCTTTCCACGTCTCCCCTGTAAGTCACTGGTAAACGATTCATAAATCCTTTTCCGCTTCTGCTTTCCGGTCTCCTCGTCAATCATAGGACTTCCGTCCTCGTTGAACAGGTTTTCATAGTGCGAAAAAACTAAGCACCTCCAAGATCCCGAAGGTAGCTTTTTAGCTGTAGCCATATTATCATCTCCTCAAAGTATAAAAATAACAGCCAGCGAGGAACGTGTGTTCCGCTTGCAGTGGCTGTCCGAAGATGATACAATATTCATTGGATTTGGAGTGTATCTCTTCGGAGGTATTCTATAAGCACATTGGCGTGTGCTTCCAGTGCCGCCCCTTTTGGCGAAGGGGCGGTTTTTTAATTATTCATCGTCTTCATCATCACTATAAGTATAATCGGACGAATAAATGCTGTCTGTTGATTGTGATTGTCTGAACTCTTCAGCAGCCATAGTCCTGTTGAACTCTGCTGTAGGTTCTATTTCTGTAACAAGTTGTTCCAGTTCATCAAGTGATACGTTGAAAAATTCTTTTCTCATATTTACCTTATTCACACGTTTGTCAGTCAGGATAGTATGAAGTTTGCTTTCAAGACCAACTGCATCATCAGAAAAAATAAAGCTATGTACGTCAAAGCGGAATGGAACAGATGCATTACCAAGTTCATCTACTCGATCCTGTGGATTGAGTCTTCGGGTCATTCCAATCTTAAATACATTTTCGCCAAAAGATCCAAGATTACTGATAACGTACACATTACCGGCTTTTCCATTGGCAAGAGTAGAGATTTCGTCTTTCTTTATAGCAACGTCAGCAAGTTGAGCCTGTAGTGCAAGGATTCTTGCGTTTAATTTTTCCAGTTCCTCATCTTTAGCACTGGTAAGTTGGGTTCTCAGCTTTTCGATTTCAGAATTATATTTTGATTCTTCCTGTTCTATTTTTTTACGTTCAGCCTCCAGTGCTTTACGTTCTTCAACCTCCTGTCTCATTTGCTCACGGATAGCAAGTTGTTCCTGACGAGCCTGTTCTTTTTTAACGTAGTAATTATATTCAATCTTTGCTGCATTAATAAATAAATACTCTATTTCTCCGATAAATTTGGTAAGAGTTCCTGCGATGCTCTGATTTCCGTTTCCTGCAATTTCAAGATATTTATGAGTTACATCTTTGATATCATCAATAGATTTTTCAAGCTTTTCAAATTTAAGGTTATACAGGATATTTTGAAGTTCTGCCCTAAGGGCAATGACCATAAGTTTATAAATTGCCTGATTTGCTTTAGTGGTGTACCGGGCAGAATATTTTGCTAAAAGATCATTGATTTGCTTATCATTCTGACGGTAAGCTTTACGGAGATCTTTTACATCCATACAATGGAGTTTCAGGATAACGGAAGGACTGATTTCCTCCAAATCGGTTAAATCTTTTTCGCTAAATTTTAAAGAACTGATTGCAGGATCATAATTAAAGAAATTGTCCAAACTGTAATTGATTGCTTTTACCAACTCTTTTGATCGTCCGAGTTTATTAGTTTGGGTCTTGATCTGTTTGGAAAGCTTACTCTCCTGAAGCATTTCTTCTGCAATTTTTTCCTGTAATGACTGCGATTTGTCTGTTCGGTCAGAAATCATTCTTTCAAGCTGGACAAGTTGCTCTCGTAAGCCTTTTTCAGCTTCGGCTGCTTTCTTTCGTATTCCTTTTTCAGAGTATCTACTTTTACATCATACTCTATACTCAGATCTCTTTGTTTGACAGCGTACTCTTTTTCCATCTGTTCGGTCATGGATTTTACTTTATAGTAGTCAAATCCACCAATTTCAGAAAGTTTTCCTCTTAATTCAGTAGTAGCTGCCTGTAAGTCTGCATTATTTTGCGAAAGCGTCTGATTCTCCGCTTCAAGACTGGCAATCTGTTCCTTGAATTGCTTGATTTTAAAAATATCCCCTATACCCATTTGCTTTCTCCTTTGTTAATAAGAACCGTTCTTTATGAATAACACCACTTATTCATTTATATAATCCCGCTAGGGGTTATATCATTTCTGTAACTGTCAGATAAGGAACAAAGTAAATAACATAGTTATCTACAGTAGTACAGATTCCGTATTTACTCTGATAGCAGTTAATGCATTCTTGCAGGTATTCTTCTGTAACATCTAGAAAGTCTGCAATTTCATATTTATTTTGACACCCAGCATTGAATGCATGGACGATGCCAATAAGTCCGATCAGGCGGTTGTAACCGTGCAAACGAGCCTGTCTTTCCTGTTTGCGGTTGGCTGCCGATGACATATCAAGGATATTTCCGACTGATGTTTCGTGGTGTCCGAGTTCTTCAGCAAGAGCACAAGTCTTTTCCGGAATAGTCATGTCTTCTCTGATGGCAATAACACCATCACAATACAATCCTTTTATGTTGTTGCTTTCAAAACGGTAATTCAAAACATCGACACCATCTTGATAAGCTACATCTTCCAATTCTTCAAATTTATTCATGTTAACACCTCAATATTTCCAATGCCAATATTATTTCCTTCTATTTTTCACAAATTCTGCAAAGTTCTTGATTTCTTCCAGTTCGGATTCTGTATATTCATCGCCATCAAAGTGTGCGGCGAGGGTGGTAGGCTGGTCATCTATTCCAAGCAGTATATCGGCGGAAACATTTAAGGCAGAGGCTATTTTTTTAATAGTATTTACATTTGGCTCGCGTTTTCCGCTTTCATATAATGAATATGTTGATTTTGCAACGCCTATATTTTCAGAAAGCTCTTTCTGCGATAGTCCAGATTTAAGTCTGGCTTCTTTTAAATTTTCATTGAAGTTCTCACCCATATTCTTAATCCTCCTGTTGTCTTTGATTATAATTGCGTATTGAAAATGTGTCAATAAAAAGTTTGCAAAATGAAAAGAAAAGTATTGACAAGTTTGCAATAAGCAATTATAGTATAATCACAGTTTGCGAAATGCAAACAACATAAGCGGACTGCATTGGAGCAGGGTTAACAGTTATGGGAACATTAAAATTCCTTTTCTAAATGGGCAGACATCGTGGAGCGGTCATTGCCTGTATAGGTAAAATACAACAGCTTATATCCGAGCTTTTCATACTTGCGGATAAGTTCGTTAGACTTTACGATTTTGTAAATTTTCAATATATCACCTCCTCTCATAGAGGCGATTTGCAGTCCGCAACAACATTACAGCAGAAAGGGGCGAGAATAAGTGTTTAGAAACTTAGACGCCGAACAGGCTAGACATTCTTATACAAATCAGCAAATGGCGGAAAAAATTGGAATTTCAAGAGTTTCTTATGAAAACAAAAAGAAAACGGGTAAATTCACAGCACTTGAAGCAAAGAAACTGTGCAAGATTTTCAAAGTAAAGTTTGATTACCTATTTGCAACAGACACGCAAGACGAAGCGAGGTGATACAGAATGCCGAAATTAAAGCTCTCAGACCGGGAGCGACAGAACAGGACGCTGATCGCCATCATCCAGTCAGCAAAAGTGATGGAGGGTGTCAGCGTGGAGTAGCTTTCCAAGCTGTCAGGAATACCGAACATCACACT
>OGXY01001612.1_pt1 | contig 15406 bp, 16 predicted proteins | sample 1576411 | NCBI WGS metagenome assembly OGXY01 (sample SAMEA3541498, study PRJEB24748) | human gut metagenome | biome: human gut; feature: human-associated habitat; material: faeces | place: China | collected 2012 | reverse complement strand
TTCTTCTGCAAGGTTAATCATTGTGTCGTAGGCATGGGCACGTAGTTTCTCTAGTAGTCTGTAAAGCATTCTATACCACTTACTTCATATTCTTTCAAAACCCGGCTGACAGTCTGCTTTTTTGTGCTCAACAGGTCTGCCAACTCTTCTGCTGTATATTGTTTCTTGCCTTTTCTGTTGCTATTGAGTAGAATTTGTGCGCGCCGTATCGTTCGAGCTGGGGCTGTACCCTTGGAAAGTAATTGTTCCAGGAACTTTTGATCTTTCAGGGAGAGTGTTATGATGATTTTCTGTCTTGACATAGTTGAGTGTAACCCTTTGGTTTTCAACTATAAATGTACGAAAAATAATTGATATAGACAAATTTAACACTCTGATATTTAGCGCGTTAGACAACATTCTCCTTCCGTAGATAAACGTCCAGTTTGATTGCTGGTTAAGTAACTTGTTTTGTCACTTTTTAGACTTTACAGACTACTAGTACTCTGTTTCTCAAAGGTGCATTTCCCCAATGCGTACCTGATGATTCGTCGAGTATCATTACAGGTGGTTCATGCGTAACAAGTACGTCGGTATCGTTTGGAATGAACTTTTCTGAATGATTGTATGCCAATCCAAAGAAGCGAATACCCTCTATTTCACAACTTCTGTCTTGAAGGAAATGAACATTGTCGGGAAGGTCTTCTATACCTTCAGCATCCCATAGACACAAATCATGATTTCCGGTGACGAATATCTTGTGCTTGTAAGGCAATTCTATAAACCAATTCAAGAAGTCAAGAACCTCTTCCTCTGTGCCTTGTTCCGTGAAGTCGCCACAATGCACAATAACATCAGCAGTTGGCAGGTATGTTAGTTGCTGATGCTTAGTGTGAGTGTCGGATATTTGAAGAATCTTCATTTCTTTTTCTATCACCTTATTTGAAGTGCCGTCGGAATATAGTATAATATTCACTCCTTTTTGTGGACTATTCAATTTTACTCCGTTCGCATCATAACGAGCGACTTCTCTTCTGTTAGCCAATGACTTATCTGTCTTTATCATCTGTATAGCATTTGCTTTGCTATCATACTCATAGACAAAATAATGATAGTAACCAGGCTCTACCTCCTTTGAAGACAATTCATATTCTACAGTACTATAGGTATCACAATCTTTAATAACGTTCTTTGGATACATATAGTATGCTGTCACAATTAAATATGTCTTATCTTTAACATCTATTGCTTGGCAATAACCACTACTTATGTAATATGGTGGATCTATTCTGCACAAAATATTACCATCCCAATCAACCAAATTGAATTCTGTTGTTAAGGCAGTATATTGATGACTTACTCGACTTAATTGTCCTGCTATACCTGTATAGCTATCACTAAAAGTCGAAACAGAGTGAGACCTAAGAAACTGTTGATCCACACCCCTTAGATAATATAAAGTTTTAGCCTCTCCATTATAGAATTTGTTATAATTGTCAGTCCAAATATTATATGAATATTTCGCAGATTTATTGGGATAGTCTGATTTTTCCCATGCGGTTGTAGTGTATGTTTTTTTGTTACTATCATATTGATAGCTGCGAGATAAATAAAAATAACCAGTATTGAGTTCTTCTTGTCCTGCATCATGACTCTCCAGAACACTCCATTTTTCGTCATATACCTTGCTTACACCATTTCCATAAGCCAAGATTTTACTTTGTTCGTCAATAGACAGAAAATTGTAATATGCTCTTTCTGTTTCAGGGACAATTGTCTTAAAGACTTCATCTACTAAAGATTGTGCATTTGCTATCGAGCAGGAGAGCAATGCAAGAATAGTTACAATACTTATTCTCATAATTTCACGATTTGTTATAGTTGATTATATTACTTTTTCATGAATTGTGTTCAGAACAACGTTAAAATGTTGAATCTTTACCATGTCATAAAGCGACCAATAGGTATGATCATATAGATGGTGGAACATCATGGTTAGCGGAATGTCTTTAGTAAGACTATCAGATAACCCTTCATTCCATGATTGACCATCGTTGCCAATAAATTCATCGAACGATGCCAACAACGGTTTGTGGGATGACTTCAGGATAATGGGTGAAAGACATACTCCGCTATGATACCCGGGATTGTAGGAAGGGTCAGAGAGCAAACAGTATATCTCGAACCATTTTTTCTCGTTGTCATCTTCCTTAGCATCAAGCTCCAGATACGCACGAATTTCAATATCAAAACCATCCATGCTCTTGGATATATCAAAACACTTTTGAGCATCTTCCCATAATGTTCGCAAGGCTGTCATCATACGATCGTTGAAATCCGCCACCTCTGATAGGTGTTCATCAAGATGATTGATAAACTCCTCGTCCAACAACTTCTTGCGTAGTTCAAGATACGCTTGACAATGAGCTATATCCTTTTCCTCAGCGGAATTGGAATGTAGCAGAATTTGGTCTTCTATGTCTTCTATGGTCATATCTGTTTACAACACAGCATCAGCCTCCTTGTGGATGCAGATAACTTCCTTGGGGTTAACCGTTTTAATTACTTTCTCTATAGTCAGGCGGTCGGCATGACCAGAGGTATGAATGTCCACAACATTGTGGAACATACCACGGAACTCCTTGTACTTCGGATTTACCCTCACCTGCTCAGGATCCTTGTAGTAACCATCCCATGATGAGTAGATGAGAAGTGTTTCTTCCTGGGGCAGCTTGTCGAGCAATCCTTTTACATGTTCCATCTGCGATGTACCTACTACCATTGTCATACCAGTCTGCTTCAGTTTCTTCAGCAGTCGATCATTGTAGAACAATGGCTCGAATGAGAACAAACCTTTTGATGCTTTTGCTTCGCGCTCTGTGAAGTATGCCATCGTCTTCTTCATAAACAAAGACCAAATGCATAGTGGTTTGGCTGCATCGATAGAAGCTTGCTTAATAGCAGCCAGTCTTTCTATGTCTGTGGCAGATGCAAGGACAAAGACATACTTGAAGGCTTTTATCACATTCTGCATTTTGTACGATACAATATGCTCATGAATGCATTTGTCTTCACGCTTCAGCATTGTTCCTTCTGTAATGAGCACGTCAATGTCTGTTGCATATTTCTTCAGAGTAGGAATCAGTCCTTTGCCCATGTAGCCATGCTCGCGATAGTCGCCCATGTGCCAGATGCGCTTGCCGTCAGCTTAGATGAGGAACATGTGGGAGTCATAGATGCTGTGGCAGTTAAAGAAAGGTGTTACCTTGATGTTGCCAATGCAGATGCTTTCTGGATCTTTGCGTGGTGAAGTACGCTGCCATACCTCAATCTTGTTGAGCAACTTACATTTGTTATCAGCAGATATGAGCCTATTCAAAGCGTCGCTATACTCCTGAGAATCACATTCGTTTTCAAGGAGTTCATTGACTTTTAAGTCTGCGCCCTCGTAAAGAACATCGTACTTTATCTCCAGTAATCCTTTGGTTCCTTCGCTCATGTACTGGGGAACATCTTCAGGAATGTATTCAAACAATCCGACGTGATCCTCATGCCCATGTGTGTAGAATACAGCTTCATGCTGTTTCTTGTTCTGAGCAAATATCTGTGTCACCAACACTTCGTCCTCTTCGGGAGTTGTTGGTTCGCCATTCCCTGGCAAGTTCTGGCCGAAGTCTATAAACACACGAGAAGTTTCTGTGGAAATCTCTGTGATGCAACCTCCAATCTGGTCAAGTCCTCTATGTACTTTTATATTCATGTTGCGAATTGTTATTTAGTCAGCTACTGTCTCAAACCACATGTCTTCTACCTCTTTTGTCCAAGGTCGCATGTGCTCCAGATACCATTTAGCCCTTTCTGCCGATAATGGGCATTCTGAATCTGGCACTTCGACAAATTCATGGCAGTCATCCATCGTGAAGATAAAACCGTTCTCCATTGGCCGGATTGTGAGCATAACCTCGTTTTTCAATGATTCTACGCATTCATCAGACAGGAACGGGTAATAGATATTACCATTTTTGCGACGTTCTCTTTGCTCGTTTATGGCAGCTTCTCGCAATTCTTCCGGAAGTTCACCTATACATGTGGTTACTATGTTCATGTGTATATATTCTGAATATAGATTATAATCCAAGCTCCACCTTTGTTTTCACAAAGTCTTTGTAAAGTCCATATCCACAAAATGAAGCATTGATGAACTTTGAATCATTAGGTAATGCCTTGCATTCTTCCTGCAAATTTGTACTGTAGTGATGGTAGTTGGCTAATAGAAAGAGAAAAACAGGTTCAGTCTCAATTTCTGGCTCAAAATCAACGTTTTTTCGAATCTTGTTTCCTGATTTATCTTCTATTACAATGGTCTTCTCAAAGAGTTTTTCTATTCCCTTAATGAGTCCGAGTTCTTTCTTCTGTTTGAGAACGAGAAGCATATCTTTTGCACAATCTGACACATAGTCTGGATTTGATTTGAATGAAAGGAAATCTGTGTAATGCTTTCTTAAACCTGCTGATGTTTGCTCATCGTTTTCAAAGGTTTTAATAGCGTTTTCACCCTGCTTTACTTCAATCAGAGTGAGTTGAACAACGCGCTTACGATGTCCCATGTGATTCCATCGGAATGCAACTATATCTGCTCTTCCTCCAAGATTATCATTGTCTGCCCATTCTATGTCTGCAATGAAGTAATCTGTGTTACAAGCATTTACCGAGAGGTTGTTTTCATAAACTACACGTTGCTGAATTTCTTTCTCGCCAAGCTTGCTATAGCGAGATGACTCGTGAATGTCAACGATATGTTTGGCATGTGCAAAATATTCATGAATGCACTCAAATGATGGAACAATTTTGGCTGTTTCTGATTCCTTCTTATAGTATTCTTCTGCAAGCCCTTCAAGATTCTGATTTTCATAAACCGTCAAAATCTTTCCACCTCTGTAATAGACCATTACACAATTACCTCTAAGTTCTAAATCAAGATATGGGTCAACTCTTACATGGTCAACAATAACATGTAAGGCTCCATTCTTCAAATTCTCTAGAAATTGATTTGAAATACTTCTTTTCATAGATTGTACAATTGAGTTGACTTGTTTAAGCCATTATATAAATGGGAAGTTCTATTTATCCTTTTGAGCAGCAAGCCTTGCTATAGCCCTGTCTCTAAGTTGCTTAACTCTTTTGGTCGTTAGATTCAAGTTTTGACCGATTTCTTCAAGTGACTCAGGTGAATCAATGAGCCCGAACCATTTAGTCAGAATCTCCTTGTCACGCTCGTTGGTCATTCTTGAAACCATTTCTCGTTTCTCTTCTACAGTGAGTTCGGACAGATTGATGCTATTCGTTGAAGTTTCAAGAAATGCAAGGATGCTTGCCCTAATGAACCAAACTGCATAAGCAATGAATTTGAAGCCTCGCTGTGGATCAAACTTCTTTGCAGCAAGTTCAAGTCCTTTGTTGCCCGCCTCGATAAGTTTTTCCATTGACTCGCCCCTGTGCTGGTACTGTTTTGCAACACTTACAACGAAACGGAGGTTGCCGCTAATGAGTTGAGCGAGAGCTTCTTCATCACCTTCTTTGATGCGATGGACGAGCTCTGTTTGCTCCTCTACTGTTTGGAGTGGATGCTTATTTACTTCTACCAAATACGAATCCAAAGACAGGCTGACGCGATTTTTGATGTTCTTATTCATTGTTCTATATAATTTATGTGTCTCTATAATATTATACGAATGAGAACACCACAATTCGGCAAAAAATGCGTTTTCTCTGCAAAAACGGCGCAGAGAGAACTACTTTTTTGCAAATTTCATATATCGATCTTCTATAAATGATATCAGTTCGTTATTTTTAACCTGACCTTTCAAAATATTCCACACTTCGGTGTATGAATACCATTGTGGTGTCTTAATAGTTTGGGGTAAGTTACTTACAAACGAACCGTATAACTTTTTGTATTTCGCATATGCATTATGCTCTTCAATAAATTCATTTTCATCTGGTTCAAAAATGAAGTTTGCAAACGCGATATTAACATTGTTGTAATCGTCAATCTTTAGTTTTCCATTTTTGTTGAACCATTCTAATGCATTCTGATCACCCAATCCGTGTATTCCGAATAGATGTGTAATTGCTTGCTTTATACCGCCATTGTACCCATTTTGATTACATAGCCCCTCTGCCTCTTTGATGATTTCTACCCAATCAATCTTGCTGTTATACCAGTTCTCTTGCTTCTTATATGATTCGCTGAGTTCAAATTTACTATTTTTAAGATATTCAAGGAACTTGGATTCAATAAACAATAAATGTCTCTTATCATTTGTTTCACCTTCCAGTACAATGTCCATATTAGCAGGATTACTTCTTCCGCGTAAGGTACGCATCTGAACTTCAAAATACACCTTGGTATATTTTACGCCATTAAAAACAAATGGGTTATCTTTATCTATCCAATGCAACATATTATAGGATAACATAGACGAAGAATGAACGGCTTCGGCTTTTGAGTGAAGTTCTCCTCCTGAACCATTGTCAAACATCTCTTGATACTCGTTATTCATTTCATTTCCGAAGATGTTATCTTTATATGAGTCGAAATATCCTTTGCTATTGCAGCTTCTCCCAATCTTTAATTTTTCTTTCAGTTTCATTCTCAATATCTGTTTAACATTAAACTTATTTCCTTCTTAATCTCTTCACGATATTCCAATGGTTCCAACACCTCGACGTTCGGTCCCATTGCCAATATCTTTGACTTTAATTCTGGTGTTAGACAGACTCTGTAGGTAAACTCAGCGAACTCACCGTAGCGTGACTTGACCTCACTTTGTGACTTATGGAGTGGTAACATTCTCATGTATTCCATCTGTACACCATATACTCTTATCTTCAGATTTACGACAGGGAGATCTTCATTCACATAAATTCCCACAACATTATCATAGTACTTTCGGGGGATAAAGTCCTTGGGAAATTCAAACTTGTTAGTTGTAGTATGAAGGTCAAGAAATCTTTCCAATGCTAGATGTCTGATGGATTCCTTTTCTTTTATATAGCCAAGTACATACCATCTTCTGTTGTACACCTTCATAGAATAAGGCTGCATCGTAAGCGTTTCTCGCTGCCCTTCATAACGTTGATAGTCAATTATAAGTTCCGTATTAGTCCTCATAGACTCTACAACTGAGTCAAAGTAACCTGTACCATGAGGTATCTCTTCGAGTAAGATACGGTCACGCATCATATTGAAAGTTGTGAAGTCCTGGGGAACACTATACTTACGCAATAAAAGTTGAGCATAAGGATTTTGGATCAGGACTTCTGGATTCTTTATATAATATATGTAACCTTTGGATTTATCACATTCTATGATAACTCCAAACATTTCTTCAATACCTTTACGGTGTTCGTGGAAGGTACGTATTGGTAAACCACCCATATAGGCATATGGAGAGCCCTCCCATCTCTTAGCAATATCCTCGAAGGTGAGAGGGTATTTTGATCGCTTGATAGTGTCAAGCAGCCAAATATATCTGAGATAAGTTTTACTGATCATGATTCAGAATTTTTCTGCAAATTTATTGAAATAACGGCAAAAACAGGCAAAAATTGCCTATGTTCTGCGGAAATTTTGCAGAGAAGACTGAAAAATGACCGATTTTGAAGAAATCTCATCGTATAAAGTAATAGTAATAATCATATTTATACAAAGTATGGCAAAGAAAAAGAATCAGAAGAAAGCTGAATCACATGCAAAGAAGAGTGCAGTAGAGACACTTCGCTTCCAAACACATTGGGGGCTGAAACAACTCGGGCAGCAGGATGGCAACCTATTTCACGAACTTGTTGATGCAGAGGTCAACTTCATTGCAGAACTTGACCTTGCTCAGGATTTGCTCGCTATCAAATCACTTGTTGATGGAGTAAAGCAATCCTTTGCGGTGGTTCCAACTGCAGAGAAGGGCGATTTTACGAAAAGCCCTACAGCTGTGGCTCTTGGTATTGCACATATCAATGAAATCAACAACATTGGTATTCCTCTTTCTTGGAGTGAGATGGTTGAGAAGAAGATGCTTACTATCTATTATCCTGAAGAATATCGAAACCAAATAATCGACTGGGCAAAAGTCAATGGATATAACACATCAACATATCTTGGTCGCCCTATAGTTAAGTTCAGTAAATTGTATATAATCATAGAAAGGACACGCAAATGAAAAAAAGTATTAGTAGAGAGAAGGCTGAGCAAATGCTAGAATACGTTAAAAGTATTATTGACATCGATAGTATTCCACTTGATGATGAAGCAACCTACAAATTGCTTCAGCAAGCAGACACCGATGGCATCTTCCTTTTGTACTCAGAAAGTACCAAATATGATCTTTTACAAATTAAGCCAAAGAATTTCACCGAGCTCATAGTAACCATGGCGCTACGTAGTTCGTATGATAACCACTTTATCTATACATACCTCAAAAACCAACAGATTCAACCAGATTACTTTTCTACATTTGAAAAACATGATAAAATAGTAGAGATACTTAAAGAGACAAATGGATTGATTATCTGGCGAGAACAGGAAGACGAGATTATTGACTATCTTTATAATTTAACAGAAGTAGAAGGCAATCATAACGGATCCGATGTCTTTGGATTATCACATCTACTGGATTTCACTTCCATGGTCAATACGACGCTTTTGTCACGCAAAGCTCACAGTGACCTGGCTCTGCTATGTTATAAACTTGCCTATTTCAAGGCACATTTTCGAAATGAATTCAATCAATCCATAGAACAAGAATGAAAAGAATGACAGAAGAGAAGGCACTGCTGATGCTTGACTTCATTGCAGACAAGTTTGATGTAAACAATCTTCCGTTCGATGATGTTGCTACGTTTGAGTTGTTTCAACGAGCAGACACAGATGGTATCTTTATGATGGAATCCGAATGGGACAAGTACGACCTTCGACAAATTAAACCAAAGAATATGGATGAATTGACTGCAACAATCGCACTAAGCCATGGGTTGGCAGTTAATCCGTATATCTATACATACCTGAAGATTCAGAAGATACAACCATTTACATATCCAAGGTTCACAGAAATGGAGAGGGTAAAGGAAATCCTTAGTGATACACATGGAATGTTACTCTGGAAAGAACAGAAGGAAGAAATCCTTGCCTACATTGATTCACTTTCAGATGAAGAGAAAGAACGATATAGTTCGGCTATAAAGATTGTGTTACATGAGATAGAATTGCGCCAACATTCCCTCTCGAATAGAAAATTCTTTCGAAACAGAGCAATGATCTGTTACAAACTGGCATACATAAAGGCACATATGCCTGAAGATTTTGAAAGATTAAACCCCAATTCGGGATAAAATAGCGATTAGTTGCATATGAAGACAGATACACGAGTTCTCTTCTCATGCCATCAGACATGAGCTGTATATAAAGAATCGAAAGAGATTATTCTGTCCTTAGAACAATGTAAGTTGCTTCGTGTCTTCGATGCAGTATCCTTGCAATGCCTTCGGCTTGTTGTCAAAGAAACAATATGCTCCCAAGGCAGAAACATGGTTCATGATAAAGTTGCTTACAGATCTATGGCGTGAGTGTACAATCTGTGCCGTATTCTTCAGCATGTCGTTAATGGTTTCGATAATGTATCTCTTGCGCAGCATTATAGCCTTTGTCAGCAAACATCTTGCCATACAAACGTTTAGCAAGAACATTGAACACATTCGGGTCCTTGTCGCTGACATTTGCACCAGTAAATACAAACGCTATTACCTCGCCTCTGTCATTGCACGCAAGGTGGAGCTTAAAGCCATGACACCAACCCATAGTTCCTTTTCCGTCAGTGGCAATTCCCTTGAATACCTTATTGGCATATCTCCTGAGATTATGGCATACGGGTATCATCGTGGAATCAACGAATGTTATGCCAGTACATCTTCCGAAAGCCCCCAGATTAAGGAAGAACATGAGCTGGAAGAACACGCGGCTTTCCAACTCCACAAAGCGGTTGTACGACACAGCTTTCGGAAAATAAGACTTCATCGTACCCTTAATAAAGAACAGGTAGTAGTGCTTGAAATTGCGGAATGTACCGAAATGGAAATACAACAGAATCGTCATGATTTCACTGTCGGACAATGATGCTGCACGCCGTCTACGCTTCACTCCGCTATTGTCTTCAAGTAGATTTCCTGCATTTTCTGCATCAAAATGTTTGCAAAACTCGTCTATTATATAAAATAATTCTGTAACTTTGTAATCGGTAGTCATATCAAATATTTTTGTAACTAATTGATTTTCACCTATAAAGATACAAAATATTTGTGAGACTACCAACTTTTTTATGAACTATTTCTTATCCCGAACTGGGGTATTGTTGTGCGACGGTTGTTCTATTGTTGTGTGACAACTGACACACAAGTTGGGCAAGTCAATTCGATTGAAAAGACATGAAATTTTTAGGCAAATAGAGAAATTACTTGACTATTGCTTTGCAATAATGGATTGATTGTTTATCTTTGCAAAAAAATATGAAGTTGCTTAAGGCCAGACGATGCATTCTTGAAGAAGTATCTACTAATTATTAATAAAAATCAATCTATTTATGAAAGAAACATTAAAAGCGGTCGGTTTCTTCATCATGTTCTTACTGTCTGCCCTGCCTGTTGCGGCGGCAGACTGGAGCTATGATTTTGAAACTGCGAAGACGGACATTGGCAAACTGTTCCACGAGCACCGAGAAGTGACATTGAACGACATGGTATGGAAGATATACTGTGTCAGGAACAATGACGACACAATGGACTATGCCAACGGCAAGGGTTCCATGCGCATATATGGGACAAAAGCCTCAATGGACGGTATGCCCTACGTGGAGATGAAAAACAACAAGGAGGGCGGCATTGGTGTGGTCTCGTTTGATTATAGGGCATACGAGAGGGAAAAGGATACGCAAACGTCATGGATCGTGCAGGTAACGGTGGATGACGGGCAGCATTGGCTGACCATAGGCAAGCCCTTTACCCCTACCATGGAGGTGCAGACCTTTGAGGCCAAGGCCAACAAGGAGAATGCCCGAATACGAATCGTCAGGGAAGACTACGCGACCTTCCAATGGAAGGGCTTGGGATTCACGGCCATGTTCAACATCGACGACATGTCCATCACCGACGCATCGGCGGTAGACCCGAACTTGCCCGCAATTGATGTGGAGAGCAACAACTTGAATTTTGGACAGGTATACAAGCTGGAGACCAAGACAATCACGTGCAAGCTCACTTACAAGAATCTGACGTCGCCCATCAAGCTAAGTATGGACGACAATGCCGCCTTCAGTTTGTCAAAGGCGGAAATCCCGGTGAAGGATGGAGAGAATGAGGATTTTGTCAGCATAACTTTCGCCCCCAGTGGCTATGGCGCATACAAAGCTGTCGTAACGCTCCAGTCGGGCGACGTGGAGACCTTCATTTCCCTTTCGGGCGTAGGAGCCAGGAAGCCCGGCGAATATGAGTATAGCGGCGGAAAGGGAACAGAAGAGGAGCCTTATCTGATCTCCGCGGCCACAGACATAGCGGATTTGTCTGAGGCCGTGAATGACAAGTATACCTACGAGGGCAAGTTCTTCAAGATGACGTCTGACATTGACCTTTCTAGCGTTGCAAACCTGCTGCCGATAGGCAACAATTTCGGGTCGGCGGGAGCCATGATCAAGACCTTTTGCGGCACCTTTGACGGGGATGGGCATACCCTCACCAACCTCCACATGTCGTACCAAGGAAAGGAAAAGATAGGGGTCGCATTGTTTGGCGTCATCCAGGGCGCCACGATCAAGAACCTCACCATCGACAACAGTTCAATACAAGCTGACGCTCTCACGGGCGGCTTTGTGGGGGCCGCGATGGGCGGCAAGGTCTTGAATTGCCATTTGGGCGAGAATGTGACCATCAACAGCACACACCAGGCCTACGCCGCAGGCATTGTGTGCGGGGCGTTTGGAGACTCCGTGATGATAAGCGACTGCTCTTCGCGGGCAAGCGTCTCTGCCGTGGGCATGGGCGTGGCTGGAATCTTAGCCAGTTGCGGAGTGGTCGGCAATGTCGTGAACCGATGCGTGAACTATGGCGAGCTGTCGTCGAACGCGGGCGTTGTGGGCGGCATCGTCGGACAAGTGGAGGATGAAGGAAGCGTGGCCATCAAGGACTGCGCCAACTTCGGCAAGATTACCTCTCCCACCAATGCCGGTGGAATAGCGGCGCTCTTGTCGCCCTCGTCATTCGGTCCTCTCAATATATCTAATTGCTACAACAACGGCGAATTGGATTGCTACGACAACGTGCACCCGATCACATTGCCCGTTACGGGTGAGATGTCTGCCATACACATTGCCAACAGTTATTATTGCAGTGACAAATACACGGATGAGGTGCAGGGCGCCACAGGAAAGACAACCCAGGAAATGAAGAGCGATGCGTTCGCGAAGCTGCTCAACAATGGCAGGAAAGGCCCGTGGGTGCGTTCGGATGGTGTCAATGGCGGCTATCCCCTTCCCTCCGACACCGTATCGTCAGGCTCTGTTGCCGACAATTGCGTCTTGGTGGCAGACGATGTCACAGTGCCGCAATATGCCTACTACAGGATGTTCATCAAGAAGTATAGTGGGAAATTGGCGGATTATGTAGCGGCGAAAAAACGTATTGTCGTAAAATACGAGTCCGACAATGAGGATGTCGTGGCATCGTGGGGAAACTCTTTCAAGACGGTCGCAGCCGGAGAGGCGAACGTGAAAATGCGCGTTGCGGGTTCGGAGGCTGGTTCCCTGAATGCCTTCGACGAGAACAATGTCCTTGACGAGGTCTCTTTCCATGTGAAGGTTGCCGACTTTGTGGACACGCCGATTCCGCCTGTCAACATTTCCTGGGGCACAGGCAAGTCTGAGGCGATGGCAACGGAAGAGTCCGCAGGACACCAGCTCTTCACCGAGAGCTATTGGAAGATGCACCCCTCGGTGAGCGAGGAGGCGCAAAAGGGCATTGAGGTGTTCCTGACCGACAACTTCGAGTTCCCTCTGTCGATGCTCTACTTCAATTCCCAAGAAGAGCTGATCGCATCCGACCTCATCGTCGCCTCGTGGGAACGCGTCAAGACTCCTGTCATCTCGCCAGTCTGCAAGCTGCTGAAGGAAAAAGGATTCAAGGACATGGGTCTTGATCCGGAAACGGGTCAATGGCTGATGTACAACCAGGACATGCAAACAATGGCTACGTGCGGCCTTGTCATTGTGCAAAACCAGAGCTATTACTATCTCAGCCTGTATTACGAGCCGCAAGTCCCTGCCCATATTGACAACATCGGCATGGAGAAGGATTTCCCCAAGATTTCGGTCAGCTATTCTGATTCGGGAATCGGTATTACGGCAGATGGGCATGTAGGGCAGAGGATCTCCATCTTCGGCATCAATGGAAAGTGTCTTGCCCAGGCCGTTGTGAGACAAGGTGAGAACTTCTTTGAGATTCCATCGAAAGAGCCCTTGGTGATAAAAATAGGAAACTGCGCCCCGGTGAAAGTCATCCGTTGACTTTAGGCTGGTTCTATAAATTAGGCTGATAGAATAATCGATAAAGTGCAGTTGTCGTTTCGGCCGTCTTCTGCATCTATCGGTCTCAAAACGTCAAGTTTCATCGGTCGTGTAGCCCGCTACACTCCCTCTTCAACTTACGTTTTGAATCCCGATATCTTGCAGAACCTTTTCGATAAGCCAAATGAGCAGAGCCAAGCTTGCTTGGACTCTGCCATGGCGAGAAAAGGTGGGCGCTGGACCAATACGACTCGACCTAATTTATAGAACCAGTCTTTGACGTGGCATAGTCCACAAGGAGGAAATGTCTCCTGTCGTGCAATACGGGAGACATTTCCTCCACTCGCTGAATCGTTATCTAAGAAATCTTATGAACAATAGAATGTCAATATAAAAACAAAGAACATGATGATGAACAAAAACAATACAACAAGATGCCTGATGACGCTCCTGTTGGGTATGGGTATGGGCGGCGTTGTCAGCGCGCAAACCTTTTCGTCCATTGGCGAGGTCAAGCAGCTCACCTCCAATGCGAACGTCACCATCAACTTCCAGCCCAATACGGTGCAGGTGGCCGCGCAGGAGAAAGATGATTACGGCAATGTGGGAGGCACTTATCTATGGGATGGCAAGGACGGATTGTTCCTATTTAATTCCATGGCGCCATCATGGCCCATCAATGACCTAAAGGTTGGGGATTATATCAACGGGACGCTGTCGGGAGAGTGGGAATACGACTATTGGGACATTTACAATGCCGATGGAGAGATAAGCATCGGGACCAACGCCCCGCTCGTGCCATTGAAGATGGCGGGGAATGACATCGTGGAGAATGGGGCATACAACAAGTTTGGCCTGTATGAGATAGAGGGCGTCTTCAATCTCGACCGTTTGCAGTTCACATCCGATGATGGGGTTGTGTTCAGCTTGGAGGACAATTTTCATCAGCTGTTGCCCGAAGCCTCCAGCCATGGAACCCTGAGGGCAATGTTCTATCAAGGTGAGATTGCCAACTACCTCTGGCCCTACCAAGCCAATGCCTTTGCGCCTGACGACAAACCGTTCACATCGCAGCCTACCATCTCTTCGGATATGGTTTACAGCATTGCCGAATTGAAGAAATGCCTCACAAGCACGAGGCTTGAGATTAAGGATGGCTATCAAATCCAAGTGGTCAACGTATTGGGCAGCGCTTATTTCCTCTGGGATGGGGAACAGGGCTTGTTGTTCCATGATGCTTCAAACAAACTCGCAGACAAGATCCACGTAGGCACCATGATCACCTCCGGCACTCTGCTCTGCGACACGCGGGCCGGTTTTTGGGGATGTTTGGGATCGGAAGACTTGGTGGTGGAAGACAACCAGGAATACCTCAAGCCGGTGGACATCAAGCTAAAGGACCTCTCGCCGGCGGACCTGTTTGGCTATTTCAGGGTGTTTGGCCAAATAGAGAAAGGAAAGTATGGCAATTACGTCTTAAGGGACGGTGACAGGCATATCGCATTGGCTGACCTCTTCAATTACGGAATTGATCTTGAGAAACTCGTCGGCAAGCAAGGCTACGTAAATGCTGTGTACCACGTTGTGGGCAACCGGCTTATTCCGCATCCCGCAAACTTTTTTGAGGAAGTGACGGACGGGGTGGCTTCCACCCGACTGTCAAAACAGGAGGCTTCAGCCGGGAAAATCTTTACGATAGACGGTAAGAGAATAGCAGACATGTCAAGTGCGCCAAAAGGCATACTCATTAAAAACGGAAAGAAGATAATCAAATAACCTGAGTTCGGGATAAGCGACAGTCGTTTTTCTTGCTATGCCAGATTTCC